>Ga0194125_10001693_pt1 | contig 37260 bp, 32 predicted proteins | sample TA2KigC250mmetaG_FD_148626 | JGI IMG/M metagenome (GOLD analysis project Ga0194125, IMG submission 148626) | Freshwater microbial communities from Lake Tanganyika, Tanzania - TA2015034 Kigoma Deep Cast 250m | ecosystem: Environmental > Aquatic > Freshwater > Lake | place: Tanzania: Lake...
TGGGACTGTACGTTGACAAGAACGTGACCGTTGCCGACCTGAAAGGCACCGTCGAGTTCTTTTTCAAGCAACTGCTCGACCCCGAGACGAAGGTTCGGTTCCGTCCGCATTTCTTCCCGTACACCGAGCCGAGCTTCGAGATAGACCTGAGCACGCCGCATTTCCGCGCGCGCGGCAAGGAATGGATCGAGATCGCCGGCTGCGGCATGGTTGACCCGAATGTCTTCAAGGCGGTCGGTTATCCCGACGACGCCTATACCGGCTGGGCGTTTGGCTTCGGCATTGAACGATTGGCGATGGTCCAGTACGGCATCACCGACATCCGTTTGTTTACGGAAAATGACGTAAGGTTTTTGGAGCAGTTCTAACCAATAAAGGAAACCAACATTATGACAACAACCAATGAGAACCTGAAAGCGGCGTTTGCCGGCGAGAGCCAGGCGAACCGGAAATATCTGGCGTTTGCGAAGAAAGCGGAGAAAGACGGATTCCCGCAAGTGGCGCGTTTGTTCCGCGCAGCAGCGGAAGCGGAGACGATTCACGCACACGGCCATTTGAACGCGATGGGTGGCGTGAAGACAACTGTCGAGAACTTGCAGGAAGCCGTGGCGGGCGAGACGTACGAGTTCAAGGAGATGTATCCGCCGATGTTGGAGCAGGCGAAGAAGGACAACCACCGTGCGAAAACGATGTTCGGTTATGCGGTTCAAGCCGAGGAAGTTCACGCCAAGCTGTATGCGCTGGCGTTGGAGGCAGTGAAGGCGGGACACGACCTTGATGGCGCTGAGATTTACCTCTGTCCGCTGTGCGGTCATCTGGAAATCGGCAAACCCACTGCCAAGTGCCCGATCTGCGGTCTTCCTGCGGAGAAATATGAGTTAGTCAAGTGATATGAAATTCACCTATAACTGGCTGAAGCAATACGTTGACTTCGACTGGTCGCCGCAGGAGTTGGCGGAGAAGCTGACTTTTGCCGGGATTGAGGTTGAAGATGTGCAGACGCTTGGCGGGAAGATTCCCGATCAAGTGGTCGTGGCTCAGGTTCTCTCCAGCGAGAAGCATCCGAACGCCGACAAACTCACCGTCGCGCGCGTCAACGACGGCAGCATGGAGCGTCAGATTGTTTGCGGCGCGAAGAACTACAAGCCTGGCGACAAGGTGCCGCTGGCGTTGCCCGGTGCCGCCATGGCAGCAGGATTTACGATCAAGGAATCAAAGCTGCGAGGAGTTGTGTCGCAGGGCATGATGTGTTCCGCCGAGGAACTCGGCCTGCCGAAGGGCGAGGACGGCTTGTTGATTCTGCCGGCGGATGCGCCGGTGGGGAAGAAGTTTGCCGAGTACGTTGGGCCGGGCGACACGGTGTTTGATATCGAGGTGACACCGAACCGTCCGGATTGGTTGAGCGTCATTGGGATTGCGCGGGAAGTGGCGGCGTTGACGGGGAACCCGCTCAAGCTACCGGAGGTGAAAACCACGGAACACACGGAAGACACGGAAGCGTTGTGTTCGGTGCAGGTCGAGGCGCCGGAGTTGTGTCCGCGCTACACGGCGCGGCTGATTCGGGGGGTGAAGATCGGGCCGTCGCCGGCCTGGTTGAAGCAGACCTTGGAAAAGATCGGGCTGCGCTCGATCAACAATGTCGTGGACGTGACCAACTACGTGTTGATGGAGTGCGGTCATCCGTTGCACGCGTTCGACTGCAATTTGCTCAAAGGACATCAAATCATCGTGCGGCGCGCCGCGAACGGCGAGCGGTACGAGGCGATTGATGACAGCAAGCACGAGTTGACTTCGGAGATGCTGGTGATTGCGGATGCGGAGCGCGCCGTGGCATTGGCCGGCATCATGGGCGGCAAGAACAGCGAGATCAATGACGCGACAACGGACGTGTTGTTGGAGGCGGCATATTTCACTCCGTCAAATATCCGTCGAACATCGAAGCAACTTGGTTTGGCAAGCGATTCCAGTTACCGCTTCGAGCGCGGGACGGACATCGAGGGACTGGTCTTTGCCAGCAATCGCGCCGCCGCGCTGATTCAGCAGCTTGCCGGCGGACAGATTGCGCGCGGGATGATTGACGTGCTGGCGAAACCAATCGAGCAGCGTCGGGTGGCTTGCCGTTACGCACAGGCAACCCGCTTGCTCGGCATCGAAGTTCCACCGGCGACGGTGAAGAAGATTTTTGTGGGTCTTGGTTTGCGTGTCGCGAAGGACGACGCGGCGGCGTGCGAAGTCGAGGCGCCGTCGTTCCGCGTGGACTTGGAACGCGAAGCGGATTTGATCGAGGAAATCTGCCGGATTTACGGTGTCGAGAAGATTCCATCGGCGATGTTGCCGAGCACGGCGCAGGTGTCCGAGTTCGACGCGGAATGGGATGCGCGCCGGCGAGTGCGCGAGATTCTCAACGCGCTCGGATTCCACGAGGCGGTGAACCAGACGATGGTGCAGAGTGGACAGGCGAAGTTGCAGAACCCGCTGACATCGGAAATGTCGGCATTGCGCGACAGTCTGGCGCCGGGTTTGCTGCAGAACCTGCGGACGAATGTGTCGCGCCACCAGTACGATGTCCGGTTGTTCGAGATGGGGCGGGTGTTTGCGGCGGATGGGAAGGAAACGTGGAGATTGGCTTTGGCGGCGACGGGCCGGCGAACGACGGGCGACTGGGAGCGCACGGAGAAGACTGACTATTTTGACTTGAAAGGCGCGCTGGAGGAGCTGGGCGCGAGCGCCGAGATTCGGGAGATTCCAGCGGCGCAGGCGCGCAAGATGGATTTGCGGGACGCGGTCTATTATGCCGAGCTGGATTTGCCGGCGATCACGGCGGCCGAGAAACAATTCCGCGAACTGCCGAAGTTCCCGTCGGTGGTGCGCGACATGGCGATGGTGGTGCCGGAGGATGTGCGGCACGCCGACGTGTTGGCGGCCATTGAAAAAAGTCGAAGCAAACACTTGGAATCGGTTGAGTTGTTTGATATTTTCCGAGGCGGACAGATTCCATCGGGGAAGAAGTCCATGGCGTACTCGTTGACGTTCCGGGCGGACAGGAACCTGACGGACGCGGAGGTCAACGCGGCGCATGAACAAATGAAACGGCAGTTGCAGCAGATGCTGCCGTGTGAAATACGAGAGAGTTGATTGGCAGAGGCGGGGTTGACGTGAAAATAAACATCGAAAAGATGCTTTACCACTTGCAGTTGCTGGGGAACATGGACTATAGGTATGGCGGAGCGCGGAGATGCGGCTCCACAAGTTCTTTGGAAGTATGGCAATTGCGAAATACCCTGCCATGTACGCAACGAACGCAAATTCTTTGAGCCAACACCGTTAATCAACGGAGCTCGGAGTTCGGTTGCCAGCGGCACACCCCGCAAGGGGCAGCCAGAAAACAGCCGACAGAGCGCCCCTTTATCGAGGGGTTCAAAGAGACCGTTCCAGCGGCATTACGGCGGGGTATTTCATTCCCGCCGGCTCCGGTCAACTGGTGCAACAACAAAAGCCATGACCGAGAACCTATTCCATCGGCAATCAGAGAACGCCGCTCCCGAAGCGGTGGCAGAAGGTCATGTGTCCGCTGCGCCGCTTGCCACGCGGATGCGCCCGCAGACTCTCGATGAATTCGTCGGTCAACAGCACGTCCTCTCGCCCGGCAAACTTCTCTGGCGCGCCATCAAGGCCGACCGGATCAGTTCCATCATCTTGTACGGCCCGCCGGGCACGGGAAAGACAACGCTGGCGACCGTTATCGCAAACGCCACGAAGTCGAAGTTCGAACGGCTCAGCGGCGTTGAGTCCAATGTCGCCGATATTCGACGGGTGATTGCCACCGCCGCCAACCGCCTTGCCAACACCGGGCAGCGCACGATTCTGTTTATTGATGAGATCCACCGTTTCAACAAGGCGCAGCAAGACGTGTTGCTGCCCGACGTGGAGAATGGCACAGTGCGGCTCATTGGCGCGACGACGCACAATCCGTTCTTCTACGTCAATTCGCCGCTCGTTTCGCGCTCGCAGATTTTCGAACTGAAACCGCTCCGACCCGACGACATCAAGACGCTGCTGCGCCGGGCGTTGGAACGGGAAGAATACGAAGCTGACGACAGTGCGCTCGATTTCCTCGCAACTGCCTCCGACGGCGATGCCCGCAAGGCGCTCAACGCGCTGGAAATCGGCGCGCTCACGACACCCGGTGGTCGCATCACGAAAGCTGTTGCTGAAGAGTCCATCCAGAAGAAGGCCGTCGTCTATGACGCGGACGAGGACGAGCATTACGACACCATCTCGGCGTTCATCAAGTCCATGCGCGGCAGCGATCCCAACGCCGCGCTCTACTGGCTGGCCAAGATGGTCGTCGCCGGGGAAGACCCGCGCTTTATCGCCCGTCGAATTACGATTCTCGCGGCGGAAGACATCGGCCTGGCCGACCCGATGGCGCTGGTCGTGGCCGTCGCGGCGCACCACGCCGTTGAATTCATCGGCTGGCCGGAAGGGGAATTGCCGCTGGCGGAAGCGACGGTGTATTGCGCGACGGCCCCGAAGTCCAACGCGAGCGCGAAAGGCATTTGGGACGCGAAAGCCGACGTGGAGCAGGGGAGGACGTTGCCGGTGCCGGAACATCTCCGCGATACGCACTACCAAGGCGCCACGCGTTTGGGACACGGCAAGGGTTACAAATACGCGCACGATTTCGAGGGACACATCGTCGAGCAGGAATACGTGCCGACGACGAAGAAGTATTACGAGCCGGGTGACCAAGGGTTTGAGTTGAAGGTTCGTGAGCGAATGGAGAAATGGAAACAGCAACTCCAAAAACAAAAATAGAACTTCGTCGCGAAATACAGAGCAGACTCGCGTCGCTGACGCCGGGCGATGTACACACGCGCAGTGCGTCCGTGTGCCGATTGGCAGGATCCATGCGCGATCTGGTGTCGGCGGAATGGGTGATGGGGTTCGTGTCGTTTGGGCGTGAAGTGCACACGCACGAGTTGTTGCGCGCGATGCTTGCGGAGGGGCGGCGTGTGTGCGTGCCGAGCTTCGACGTGGCCGGGCAGCGATACATTTGTTCGGAGTTGAAACATTTTGATTGGGACTTGAGGGAGGGGAACATGGGGATCTTGGAGCCTCGGCATGAGGTGATCCGACCGGTTCGTGCTGACAAAATGGACGCATGGCTGGTGCCGGGGTTGGCGTTTGATGAGCATGGAAATCGGCTGGGCCGGGGGATGGGGTACTTCGACCGTCTCCTGTGTGGAGCACGAGGCGTGAAGATCGGGTTGGCCTACGATTTCCAATTGATGGAGGAAGTTCCGTCGGAGCCGCACGATGTCCGTCTGGACTTCATCGTGACCGAAACCAGAGTGATACACTGCAAAAGGACTGATCAATGAACGAGATCATCATCGGCCTCGTCGCGTTGCTGCTCGGTGCGGCGCTCGGCGGGGGCCTCTTCCTGTTGCACGCCCGCAGCCAGGCCGGCCGAGACGGCCGCGCGCTGGCCGCGGCGCAATCGGAAGCACAAAACATCTTGCGCGACGCCCGCGCCGCCGCGCAGGAACAAACTTTGAAGGCGCGTGAAGAACTGGACCGTGAATTGCGCGAGCGGCGGAAGGAAGCGAGCGAAGCGGACCGGCGCATTGGCCAGCGCGAGGCGAGTCTCGACCGGAAAGCCGAGTTGCTCGACCGCAAGTCGGAGGAAACGGTGAAAAAGGAACTCGCCATGGTGGGCCGCGAGCGGGAACTGCACAAGCTTCAAGCGGAACTGGACGAATTGAAACGGCTGTCGCACCAAGAACTACAACGGATTGCCGGGCTGAGCGCCGAGCAGGCAAAGGCGATGTTGTTGCAGCAGTTGGAGGACGAGGTGAAGGCCGATGCCGCCTCCATGTCGCGACGAATGCTGGAAGGCGCCCGCGAAAACGCCGAGCGCGAGGCGCGCCGCATGATCGGCATCGCGGTCGAGCGATGCGCGTCGAGCCACGTGCAGACCGCCACGAGTTGCACGCTCACGCTGCCCAGCGAGGACATGAAAGGCCGCATCATCGGGCGCGAAGGACGCAACATCCGCGCGTTCGAGGCTGCGACGGGCATCAACGTGCTCATTGACGACACGCCGCAGGCGGTCGTGCTCAGCGGGTTCGATCCCGTGCGGCGCGAGGTGGCGCGGATTGCCCTGGAGCGGCTTGTGGCCGACGGACGGATCAACCCCGCCCGCATCGAGGAAGAAGTCGCCAAGGTGCAGGCGGAACTGGAGGAAACAATCCGCCAAGCCGGCGAGGAAGCCGTCGCGCGCACCGGCGTGGTTGGGGTTCACCCCGACCTGGTGCGGATGCTCGGCCGGTTGAAGTTCCGACACAGTTATGCGCAGAACGTTCTCGACCATTCCGTCGAGGTCTCGCACCTGGCGGGGATGATTGCGGCGGAAATGGGATTGAACCAGCAACGCGCCAAACGGATCGGTCTCTTCCACGATGTCGGCAAGGCGGTGGACCATGAGGTGGAAGGCTCCCACGCCGGTATTGGATCGAACTTGTTGAAGAAATTCGGGGAGTCGGACGAAGTCTGTCAGGCTGTGGCAGCGCATCACCATGAGACAGACGGAACGAGCGTCTATGGCACGCTGGTCAGCGCCGCCGACGCCATCAGCGCCTCGCGCCCCGGCGCGCGCAGCGAAAGCATGGAACTGTACATCCAGCGCCTTGAAAAACTGGAAACACTCGCGAACGCGTTTCCCGGCGTCGAGAAGAGTTACGCGCTGCAAGCGGGACGCGAGATTCGCGTGCTCGTCCAGCCGGACAAGGTCAACGACGGGGACACAACCGAGTTGGCCCGGCAAATTGTCCGGAAGATCGAGCAGGAACTCCAGTACCCCGGCCAGATCAAGGTCACCGTCGTCCGCGAAACCCGCGTCACGGAGTTTGCCAAGTGAAGATACTTTTCATTGGCGACATCGTGGGCAGTCCGGGGCGACACGCAGTGGCGACGCTGGTGCCGCGGTTGCGGCAGGAGCGCGGCCTGGATATGGTGATTGCCAACGGCGAAAACAGCGCGCACGGCGCCGGGTTGACGGAAGCGACGGTTGGGGCGCTCTTGGGGTCGGGTGTGGACGTGATTACCACCGGCGATCACGTGTGGGACCAGAAAGGATTTGAGAAATTCATTGAGCTTGAGCCGCGAGTCGTGCGTCCGCTGAATTACCCTGCGGGAACGCCCGGTCGCGGTTCTTCTGTCGTCAACGGCGTAGCGGTGATCAATCTGGTGGGCCGGGTCTTTATGCCGCCGTGCGATTGTCCGTTCCGAGCGGTGCAGGCCGAGGTCGCCCGTCTGCGTCAACAGACCAATCTCATTGTTTTGGACATTCACGCGGAGGCGACCAGCGAGAAGATGGCGATGGGCTGGTTTCTGGATGGACAAGTCAGCGCCGTCCTCGGCACCCACACGCATGTGCCGACCGCCGATGGACAGATTCTGCCAAAGGGCACTGCGTTCATCACGGACGTCGGCATGACCGGGCCGCACGACTCTGTTCTTGGCCGCGACAAGCAAGCTGTCATCCGCCGGTTTGTGACGCAGATGCCTCAGAAACTCGAAGTGGCAGATGGCAATGTCCTGCTTAATGGCGTTATTCTGGACGTGGACGACAGCACCGGTCTGGCGCGGAGCATTGAGCGCATTCGGGCATGATTATTCGCGCTCGATATGTACTGCCGATGGACGCTCCGCCGATCAGGGACGGAAACGTTCTTGTCGAGGGCGAGCGAATCGTAGCGGTGTCGTCGTCGGGCGCGATTCCAGATGTGGATTTGGGCGAGGCGGTACTGTTTCCGGGGCTGATCAACGCGCATTGTCATCTCGACTACACGGACATGCTCGGTTTGGTTCCGTGGCGCGGCGATTTCCGCGATTGGATTCTGCAAATCACGGCGCTGAAGAAACAATGGACGGAAGACCGCTATCTGGCTTCCATCAACCACGGCCTTGCGGAATTGGCGCGCACCGGCACGACGAGCGTCGTGAACATCGAGTGTTATCCGAAGTTGGTTGCGCGATTGGCGCCAACGCCGCTGCGGGTGTGGTGGTGTGTGGAGTTGCTCGACCTGACGTGGAGCGAGGACTCGCGGCGGATGGTCGAGCACGCCGACCGCTGGCTGAAGACGCAGCCACGTGGCGGACTTGCGCCGCACGCGCCGTACACGACCAGCGCGCCGCTCTACCGGCTTGCCGCCCGCACGGCGCGGGAACACGGCTGGCTCTTGACGACGCATCTTGCCGAGACACGTGGTGAGAACGAGATGTTCCGACTGCAAGGCGATCCAGTGTCGCTGGCGGAACTGGGGGTGCTTGGGACCAATTGCGTGGCGGCGCACGGCAATCATCTCTCCGACGCTGAAGCGGAATCGCTGGCGCGCGCGGGAGGGAGTGTGGTCCATTGTCCGCGCGCTCATCGGTTCTTCGGCCGCGGTGAAGCGCCGTGGGGGTTGTGGCGGCGAGCCGGATTGAACAGCTGTCTGGGCACCGACAGCCTTGCCAGCAACGAATCGCTTGATTTGCGGGCCGAGATGCGAACCGTGACACAGTTCCCCGCGCGCGACGTTTTGGCGATGGCGACAGTGAATGCGGCGAAGGCGTTGAATTGCGAGGGAAAACTTGGCAAGATAGCTGTTGGCAGTTGGGCCGACCTGGCTGCCGTGCCGCTCGATGGCGATCCCTACGAATCGGTCGCGCGCTCGGAGAAGCCGGTCTGCTTCTCGATGGTCGGCGGAAAGGTGGTGCAGCAATGAAATGGATCGCTTTGATTGCGAGCCTGTGGCTGCTCTGCGGCAGCGTGAACGCAGCCGAGCAGCCGAAATACACGCAACAGCATTTGGACAAACTGTTTCAAGAGGCGGTGATGCTCTCGCAGGCCGGGTTGTACGACGAGGCGGAGGCGCGTTGCCGGAAAATCCTTTCGCAGATGCCAAACCAGCCGTCAGTGAAACGTCTCCTGGAAGACCTTCAGGAAAAACGACGGCGCACGGGACGTCCGGACGCCTCGGCGGAGTTGAGGTCGCTGCTGAATTCCATCGTTCTCACGGAGGTCGTGTTCCGAGAAGCGCCGGTCACTGACGTGATCGCCTTCCTGCGTGAAGAGAGCAAGAAGCACACAAAGGACAAGACGGAGATCAATTTCGTGTTGATGTTGCCCGAAGGCAAGACGCCGACGCTGACCTTGACGCTTCGGAAAATTCCGATGATGGAAGTGTTGCGGTACATCACGGTGATGACCGGCCTGCAATGTCAGGTGGACCCGCACGCCGTGGTGCTGTCGCCGCCGCTGAAGCTTGCTCCCGCCAAACCAAATGCCAAATCTCCGTGACACGCTCGCTGCCGAGTTGGATGAACTGCGCGCTTGCGGCCTCCATCGCGGGCTGCGCCGCATTGATTCGTCGCAAGGCCCGCGCATTGTTGTCGGCGGGCGCGATCTGCTGAATTTCTCCAGCAACGACTATCTCGGCCTGGCCAATGATCCTGTGCTGAAATGCGCTGCCGTTGCGGCCATCAAACGGTGGGGTGTCGGCGCCGGTGCGTCGCGGTTGGTTTGCGGCAACCTTGCGCCCTACGAAGAACTGGAGACGAAACTTGCTGCCTTCAAGCGCAAGGAGGCGGCGATTGTGTTTGGGAGCGGTTACGCCGCCAACGTCGGCACGATTACGGCGCTTGCCGGGAAAGGGGACGTTGTCATTCTCGACAAGCTTGATCACGCCAGCATGATTGACGGTGCGCGACAAAGCGGCGCCACCATTCGCGTGTATCCGCACAAGGACATGAGGAAACTGGAAGCGTTGTTGCGCACGGCGTCAGGGCGCGTCCTGATCGTGACGGAAACGGTGTTCTCAATGGATGGCGACGCCGCGCCGTTGGCCGAGATCGTCGCGCTCAAGGAACAATACGGCGCGTGGCTGATGATAGACGAAGCGCACGCCACCGGCATCTCCGGTAAGAACCGGCGCGGTCTCGCGGAAGAATTGGGCGTCGAGGACAAGATTGACGTGACACTGGGCACACTCAGCAAGGCGCTGGGCGGTGTCGGCGGTTTCGTCGCCGGGAGTTGTGAGTTGATTGAGTTGCTCCGAAACCGCGCCCGCAGTCTCATCTACTCGACGGCACTTCCGCCATCGGTCTGCGCCGCGGCTGCAGCGGCGGTTGATCTTGTCATGAGCGGCGAAGGCGCCCGACGGCAAGAAGGTCTGTGGGCAAACGTCCGCGCGTTGGGCGCGCAAAGCCCGATTCATCCTGTGATTGTCGGCGACGAAGCGGCGGCGGTCGAGTTGTCGCAGAAGCTTTTCGAACGCGGCATTTTCGTTCCTGCCATTCGCTATCCGACCGTTCCCAAAGGCAAGGCGCGGCTGCGCGTCACGCTGAGCGCCGCACACATGCGCGAAGACATCGAACGACTCCGCAATGAACTCTCTCGCTGACAACGATCATCGTTACCTCTGGCATCCGTTCACGCAGATGAAGGAGTGGATGGCTGAAGAGACTCTCATCATCGCCGCGGCGGAGGGCGCCGTGTTGCGCGACACGGAAGGACGTGAGTATCTCGACGGCAACTCCTCCATCTGGACGAACCTCCACGGTCATCGTCATCCCAAGATCACCGCAGCCATCAAGGGCCAACTTGACCGGGTCGCGCATTCCTCGTTTCTCGGCCTTTCCAACGTCCCGGCCATTGAATTGGCGGAACGTCTTTGTGCGCTGACGAAGCTTGACCGCGTGTTTTACTCTGACGACGGTTCGACCGCGATGGAAGCGGCGATCAAAATGGCGCTCCAATACTGGCAACATCGCGGCCAGCCGCGTCGCGTGAAATTCGTCGCGTTCACGGACGCCTATCACGGCGACACGCTTGGCGCTGTCAGTGTCGGCGGGATCAGCCTGTTTCACGCGGCATTCAAACCGCTGTTGTTCGATGTCGTTCGCGTGTCGAAAGCCTCGGAACTGCCTTCCGGCAACGACGTGGCGGCCGTCGTCATTGAACCGTTGGTCCAAGGCGCTGCGGGAATGAAGTGGTGGCCGCGCGGGATGTTGCGGGAACTCCGGGAATGGTGCGACAAGACCGGCGCGCTGCTCATCGCCGACGAAGTGATGACCGGTTTCGGCCGCACCGGGACGATGTTCGCCTGCGAACAGGAAAAGGTTCGGCCCGATTTCATGGCGTTGGCCAAGGGGCTGACCGGCGGCTATCTGCCGCTGGCCGCCACGTTGACGACAGAACAGGTCTTCCGCGCGTTTCTCGGCGAGTACGGCGAGTTCAAGACTTTTTTCCACGGCCACAGCTACACCGGCAATCAACTTGGTTGCGCAGCGGCGCTGGCGAGCTTGCGAGTGTTTGACGAAGAAGGGACGTTGGGAAAGCTGACCGTTCTCAGCTCTCAGTTGTCAGACGGACTACAGCGGTGCCGGGAGTTGGTGGGGGTCGTGGATGTCCGGTGTCTGGGAATGATTGGCGCGGTGGAGATCGGACCGTATCCGCTCGAAGCGAAGATGGGGATCAAGGTCTGCGCGGAGATGCGTCGGCGCGGCGTGCTCACGCGCCCGATCGGCAATGTGATAATCCTGATGCCGCCGTATTGCGTGACGACCGGGCAGTTGGAGCGGATGACGACAGTGCTCCGTGAGTCCATCCGCAGCGTCTGTGGCTAGTCCCAGCCGAGTTCGGCGAGCCGCTCCTCATCAATGCCGAAGTGGTGGCCGACTTCGTGAACAACAGTGCGCGCGACTTCGCGGCGCAGTTCCTCTGGGGCGTCGAAATCCTCCAGCAACGGCCGGCGATAAATGATGATGCGGTCGGGGAACGCGCAGTAGTCGCTGGTCCGTTCCGTGAGCGGCGTGCCTTCGTAGAGGCCGTAGATCGTCTCGTCTTCGGGCACGCCGAGGTCATCAAGCAAGTCGTCGCTGGGATGATCTTCAATGACAATTTGGACGTTTTCCATGAACCGCCGGATTTCGCCGGGAATCAGTTCCAATCCCTCATCCACCAACTTCTCGAATTGACTTGCCGAGATCTGCATGAGTTCGGGAGAAGCGCCAGTTCAGTGAACGGCGTTGCTTGCGGCAGCGAGAATCACGACGCTGGAGATGGTCTTCATGTCCTTGTGGTTCTCGTAGGTCCACACGAGTTTCTTGCCAGGCGTGACCTCAAGGAGATGCGGAGCCTTGCCGAGATGGCCGTGGCCGAGCCAGTTTGACATCACGGTGTTGCCGTTTGGGAGACGGTGAAAACCGGTCATGAATTTCAACGGCGCGCCGGGGAGGTCGTCGTTGGTGAATTGCCAGACGACCTTTCCGTTCTTGTCCACTTCAAACAGGCCGGTTTCGACTCTTGTGGTGTTTTTGATCTTGTCGCCGACGGCGATGAGTGTGTTGCCGTTGGGCAGGCGTGCGGCGCTGTGCGGTCCGCCGGGGGCCTTGATTTCGCGGACGATCTCACCTTGTGGGCTGTATTCGCGGACCACTGCATCGGCGTACAGGCAGCAAAGATAATTGCCGTTTGGCAGACAACGGGCGTTGCGCATGTAACCGTGGCCGCCGTTGGCGCCTGCGGGAAGCGTGCGAACCTCTTTGACGATGGTCTTGCCGTCGGGCGCGATTTCGAGGAGCCGGCCGCTGTTGCATTCGCCGACGAAGGTGTTGCCGTTGGCGAGGCGTTGGCACGCGTAGATTTCGGAGGGAGCTTCGACTTGCTTGGCGCTGCCGCCCTTTTGTTTGACAACGCCCTTGACCGGCGATCCCGTGTATTCAAAGACAATCTTCTTGTCGCGCGTGACTTCCAAGACGCCGTTGAAGGTGTTGAACAGCAGGTTGCCATTGGGCAATACCCAGAGGTCGTTGCACTGGCGGGTTTCGTACTCCCACGTGACCTTGCCGTCCTTGCCGACGAGGAAGACCTTGCGCCCGGTGTAATCGGTGCAGGCGAACTCGTGCTCGGCGCTCACGACGAACGGCAAACTGGCAATAGCGAGAAGAAGTCGAATGTTCATTGGCTGAGGTCAATCACAGAAATGGTCTGGATGTTGTCGGCCTTGTTGGGGCCGTAGGTGATGTCTATGTTGGAGACATAGACTTTGTTGCCGCGACGGATGCACTCGCTGGGAGCGTCGAGTTCGCCGTACGTGCCGTCGCTGACGGTGTTCTTGGCGATGATGTTGACTTGGCCGGTCCGCGTGGGGATGCAGGCGATGGCGTTGCCGAGGAAATCGGCCACCCAGAGGTTGCCCTGCGCGTCGCACTGAAGGCCGTCCACGCTTTCGAGGCCGCCGCCCTTCACAAAGACGCTGGAGGAAGTGACTGTACCGGCGGCGTCAAGCGACAGCTTCCAGATTTCGATGTCGCCGAAGTTGCAGACGTAAAGATTGCCGCGCAGGTCAAAGGCGATGCCGTTGGCGCCGACTTTGTGGTTCGCGTTCCTCGTCTTGAGCGTGAATATCAGGCGCGGGTCGCCTTTGCCCGTGACGCGCGCGGGATGGGCGGCGTTCAACTCGGAGAGCGTGAAACGATAGACGCCGCTGGTCATCGGCGATTCCTCGTCCAGCGTGGTGTCGCAGATGTAGATGGCGCCGCCGTGCGCCGTGATGCCGTTGGCCATGTTCAGGCCGGTGGCGACGACCTCCACGTTCTTGGCGTTGCGGCCGTCCATGTTGACGCGCAGCAGCCGCGACATGCCGCGTTTCTGCGTGGCGAACATCTGGTTGTCGGAGACGTACAGGTTGCCGTCGGAGCCGAAACAGATGCCGAGCGGGCTGGCGACGCCCGTCTCGGGGTGCTTGGGCAACTCGCAGACTTCCTCGATCTTGTCCCTTGGCGTGATGCGAACAATCTTTGCCGGGAACTTGAACTTGAAATCCTCGCCGGCGTTATTGATGGCCACGTAAATGCAGCCGTCCTTGCCGAGCGCCATGCCGTCGGGATTGCGGCAATGCTCCGGCAACTTGATGGGAACCGGCTGGTAGGTCTTCGTGACCGCGACCTTCGTCGCGCAACCGGCGGCGAGCAATGTGAGAATCAGGAGCGTTTTCATAAGGCCATTTCTACCAAACGATTTCCAAGGCGTGAACTATTTTCCGGTAGCGTTCGTACTTCTCCGCCATGGAAGAGCGCGGTTCGTGACGGCGCGCGATCTTCGTCATCGCCTTCACCGCCTCCGCGTAGCTGGCGTAACATCCCGCTGCAACGGCTGCCGCGATGGCTGCGCCGAGCGCGCCGAGTTCGCTTCCCGCCGGCACCTCGACGGGAATCTGGAAACAATCGGCAAACAGTTGCACCCACACCTCGCTGCGGGCCGCCCCGCCGGTGAAACGCACGACTTCCGGCGGCGGACGGAATTGAAGGAGGCGTTGCAGATGCCAATGGTGGGCGAACACGATTCCTTCATAAACCGCCCGCAACACGTCAGCGCGCGTGTGCCGGCCTTCGAGGCCGACGAGTGACGCTTTCGCCGACGGATGCGCGTTGGAACCGTACAGGAACGGCACAAACACAAGGCGCGGATCCGTTGCCGCTGTCGTGACGAGTTTGTTGCATTCGTCGTAGGAAATTCCGTAGTCGGCAAGGAACCATTCCAGGTTCGCCGTCGAGGTCGGACTGGCTTCGAGCATCAGGTAGTAGCCGGGAATGCTGTAGCACGAACTCATAAACAGGTCCTTGTCCACCAGCGGCTGTTTCGCGATGTACTGGCTGATGCCCCACGTGCCGGCAACGACGGTCATCTGCTGTTCGTCCACCAATCCCGCGGCCAGCCCGCAAGCATCCACATCAAACATCCCGCCGGCGACCGGCGTTCCGGCCGCGAGGCCGGTCGCAGCGGCAGCTTGGGGCGTGACCTTGCCGCAAATCTCCGCCGTCTTCGCCAGCGGCGGCAACAGTCGCTGCATCTCGCCGATGCCGAACGCCTCCAACACGCTCGCGTCGTACTGGGCCGTCACGACGTTCATCAAGCTCGTGGCCGACATGTCGCTCAACTCCGCCCGCGCCTCGCCGGTGAGCCTGAACCGAATGTAGTCTTTGCACATCAACGCCCATTTTGTCCGTCTCAACGTCTCCGGCTCGTTGTCGCGCAGCCATGCCAGTAAGGCGTTCGGTTGCCCCGGCCAAAGGCACTGAGCGGTCTTTGGCAGCACGTTCTCCCACACGCCCTCGGCGCGCCAACGTTCGATGTGGCGTTGTGCCCGGTTGTCAGTCGAATAAATCCCGTTGCGGACCGGCAGGCCGTCGTGCCCGACAAGATATAGCCCGTTTCCGTGGCCCGACCCCGCGATGCAGGCGATGTCGCGCGGGTTGATCCGCGATTTGACAAGCACCTCGCGGATGGCCTCGGCGGTGCCGTGCCAGAGAGTGTTGGCGTCGCGCTCGTGCGGCGCCGCCATCCCGGCCTTTCGGCCCGCGACAGCGACCTCGTCGCCGTTGAGCGTGAAGAGCGCAGCCTTCGAGACAGTGCCGCCGTTGTCAATGCCTAGCAGGTACTGGGGCATGGCTTTTCTTTAGCAACGGGGGAGTGTGGGAGGCGAGAAGATTCTTTCACTACGCTTCCACAACCATTCAGGCAGCTAGTGGAGAGGCGCATTGCTTTGGAAGGAGAAATGAGAGTAGTAATGAGGGCGATACTATGAAGACGCACGGCGTTATTGTCATCGGCGGCTACATCAACGGCCTTGGCTTGTTGCGCGCGTTGGCGTCGCGAGGGATTCCCAGGGCAGTCATCACAACGAAACCCTACGACATCGCGCAATACTCGCGCTGTATCGCAGGTCACGCGGCGGCGCTGGATTTGGGCGAACGTCCGGAATCGTTGTTGGAGGTCCTGGAGCGACGCGCCTCGGAATGGAAGGGTTGGGCGTTGTTGCCGTCCAACGACGAAGCGTTGGCGGCGTTGGCGCTGCATCATGAACGGCTTTCAGCGGCGCATCTCGTGATGGGGCCGATGCAGGGAGTGGCGGACTATTTTCTGGACAAGGCGAAGATGCTGGAGTTGGCGCGGGCCGTCGGACTGTCCGTCCCGCGTTGGTATCGTGACGCAGCGGGCGTGCCGTTTCCCGTGTTGGTCAAGCCATTGGCCGGGTACCGGTTTGCGCCGCGGTTTGGGTGCAAGCTGTTCGTGGCGCGAGACCGAAAGGCGTTGGATGCTTGCCTTGCCCAAGCCGCGGCGGCGGATTGTCCGTGCCTGTTGCAGGAATACGTTCCGGGACCGGATTCAGAGATTCATGTCTATTGCCTCTATGTGGACGGCAACGGCGAACCGAGCGCAGGTCTGACACTGCGCAAGCTTCGGCAAAGCCCGCCTTTTTTTGGCGTCGCGCGCATGATGGAACTCATTGAACACAACCCGGCCTTGCGCGAGGCAACCGTGGAGATGGCGCGTCGGATCGGTTTTCGCGGAATCCTGGAAGCGGAGTTCAAGCGTGACGCTCGCGATGGGACTTTCCGGTTCCTAGAGTTCAATGGACGCTCGATCCTTTCCAATGCGCTCTTGCGGAAGGGGGGGATGGATGTGGCATGGCTTGCGTGGTCGGATTACGTGGAAGGCCGTCCGGAGGTGGTGCGCGCGAACGGCTGGCCCGGCGTGTGGGTCAACCTGCATGCGGATCTGGCGTACTCGACGCTGTATCGCCATCTCGACCCGATCAGCCTGCGCGAGTTTGTGACGCCGTACCGTCGCCCGGTCCTTGAGGCGGTCTGGTCGTGGCGGGACCCGTTGCCGTTTGCGGTACAGTGGACGCGACTGCGCGGAACTTCCGCCCCGAAACGCGCGCCAACTCCGTCCGGTGCTCCGCTGTGATAAGCGCGTCGGCGCCCAGCAGACGGTCGAGCAGGGGACGGGCGCGTTCGAGGGCGCGCTGAAAGGAAGGCCCGTCCACGGTCACCAGCATCAACGAGAACCGACGGGGTTCGTGCTGCGTAAGTTGGTACTGGAGCACCTCGCGGTCGTCCTTGAACACCTGCCAGACCGCGCGCGGATGCACGTGCCGTCCATCGGCAAGCGGCAAAATGTCCTCCACGCGACCTTCGAGTTCCGAAAGCACGCGGAACGTGCGTCCACAAGGACAAGGCACCGGCGAGATTGAGCCGAGATCACCGATCGGATAGTTGAGCAACACGGTTGCGCGGTTGATGAGATTGCTGATGACGACTTGGCCTTGTTGTCCCGGCGGAAGGATGCGGACGTGACACAGATCTTCGTGGATGTGAAAGCCACGGCGTTGTTCGCAGAAGAAGCCGATCTTGAAGGACTCGACGGCGTTGTAACGCGACATCACGGGAATCCCGAACTGTTCCTCGATGAACTCGCGCGCCCCGTGCGGCAACGCCTCGCCCATGTACATCACCAACTGTGGCGGACGCAGCGCGAGGTTTCGGGCGGCCACCGCGCGAAAGAACAACGCGACCCAGCCTCCGTAGCCCACGAGGATGTCCGGGCGTTCCGTGTTCGCCAGCTCGACGATGCGTTCGATTGGTTCGGTCAGCGACAGCGTCCGCCGGCGCGGGCGGACGGGAAGCATCGTGTGTTGTTCGTAGAACGCGATGACTTTCTTGAACGTCGAGGTGTCGTAGCCGACGTAGAGTTCCTTCGGGCGGAACGAACCGCCGCAGAGCCGGTTCACGGGGTCGCGCTCGCGTTCGCCGTGCGGGATGTTCGCCAACAACGAGTCGTGGTCATGGTGAATCTCGACGGGCGCGCCCGTCGAGCCGCTTGTGAGAAACGAAAGCGTCCGTCGCGCGTTCTCCGCCACGAACAGGCGCGGCTGAGCGCGAACCAGTTCCTTGTTGAGCACCGGCAGGCGGTCGAGTTCGGCTGCGCCCTTGATGCTGCGCGGGTCAATTCCCTCACGGGCGAACCACTCGCGATAATACGGAACGTGCCGGGCGGCGTGGCGGACGATGTCGCGAATGCGGCGGTCGCGGAGCGCGTCGAGTTTCTCGCGCGGGTAAAACGGGGCGCGCCGCTGGCCGCTCAACCAGTGCGCCGCGATCACGGCGTTGCCTCGAAGGCGTTGGATCATTTCCCCTCCAGCAGAAACGGCGCGCCGCACGCCCGGCAGACCGCGCGCAGGTCTTCAACCACTCCCCGCGACAACGGAATCCCGCTCCGGCTTCGTTCCGCATAGGCAGCGCGTTCCGGATCGCCGGCAACGAGCACCGGCTGCAACGAGTCGAGCGGTTTCGTGGCGCGCAGATCGTCCACCAGACCGTCAATATCCGCGGCAAAGCCATCGCGGAACTGTTGCGGATCAAGCGCGAGAAAGAAATGGCCGACTCCCTCCATCGCGCCGGGGAGCAACGTGGCGAGAATCTGCATCGCCACGGCGAGGCCGTACCCTTTGTGGCCGCCCAGCGGTGTAAGGCGTCGCTGTTGGTAGGCGCGCCGCGGATTGGTCACGGGATAACCTTTGGCGTCGAGCGCCCAGCCGACGGGGAGCGCGTCGCCGGTGCGCCACGCCTCAACCAGCCGTCCCAGCGGCACCGTGCTCGTCGCCATGTCGAGCACGAACGGCTCGTTGCGGGCCGACGGCGCGGCAAACGCGATGGGGTTTGTGCCGAGTTTTGCTTCGACACCAAATGTCGGCACGACGGCCGGCTCGGCGGTGTCTGTGGTGACGAGGCCGATGAACCCGGATTGCGCCGCAATCAACGCGTATGCACCCGCGGCGCCGAAATGGCCGGAGTTGCGGACGGCGACCGCGGCGAGTCCGGTCGCGCGGCACTTGGCAATGGCAAGTTTCATCGCCATGTCGGCGGGAACGTGCCCGAGTCCGCCACCGCCGTCGAGCAATGCCGTGGTCGGACCGTCGCGGACCACTTCGATCTGCGGCTTCATCGTCAATGTGCCGGCGCGCAGCAACCGATGATAGTGCAACAACATTGCGCAGCCGTGAGAGTCAATCCCGTGCAGGTCGGCGTACATCATGTGATCGAGCGTGATCTTGGCGTGCTCGTCCGACATAGCCCACGCGCCGAGGATTGCCGCCATTTGCCGTCGGAGCATTTCGGAAGCAACCACCTGGCGCGGCCACCAGCCGAGCACCGGCAGGCCAAGCCTGTCTGCCACCAGAGAGAGAGTCCACAACGGCCCGGAGGTTCGCAATGACATGCGCGGATTCTAGAAGCGCGCCAGAGACAGTCAAGCTGCATTGCATTTGTCCGCGGCTCGGGGTAAGAAGTGGCGCATGAATGTGCGAGGAAAAACTTATCGGGCGGTCTGGATGCCGGGCCGCGACGTCGTTGTCATTGACCAGCGGTTGTTGCCGCACCGGTTCAAGCTGTTGCGGTTGCGAAACCACCGTGAGACTGCGGAGGCAATCCGCAACATGACAATCCGCGGCGCCGGCACCATCGGCGCAACGGCGGCCTACGGCATGGCACAGGCGTTTCTCGAAGGCGTTTCACTCCCCAAAGCGTACGAAACACTGGTCACGACACGTCCAACGGCGGTGGACCTGAAGCACGCGCTCGACCGTGTGTTGGTTGAGGCGCACGATGCAAAGACGGCCGTCGCTGTCGCAGAGCGGATTGCCGATGAGTATGTCGCCCGGATGAAACGGATTGCTGAAATCGGCTGTCCGCTGATTCCCAAGAACGGGCGCGTTCTGACGCACTGCAACGCCGGCTGGCTGGCCATCGTGGACTGGGGGAGCGCCACCGCGCCAATTTATGCCGCGCATCGAAAAAGACGCGGCGTCTTCGTGTGGGTGGACGAAACGCGTCCCCGTTGCCAAGGGGCGCACCTCACCAGTTGGGAACTGTTGAACGAAGGCGTCCCGCACAAGGTCATTGCCGATAATGCTGCCGGATATTTCATGCGACATGGCGACGTGGATCTCTGCATTGTCGGGGCCGACCGGATTGCGGCCAACGGCGACACAGCCAACAAACTCGGCACGTACGAAAAGGCGGTGCTCGCAAAAGAGAACGGCATTCCGTTTTACATCGCCGCACCCAGTTCGACGATTGACCCGCACTGTCCGAATGGCGACTCCATTCCCATCGAGGAACGCAGCGAGGACGAAGTGCATTTCGTCGGCGAAACACGGGTGACACCGCGCGGCGCGCGCGCTGCCAACCCCGCGTTCGATGTGACGCCCGCCAAGTACATCACCGGAATCATCACCGAACGCGGCATCCACAAGCCCGGCGAAGTACGGAAACTATGGAGGCAGTAATCTTCGACCTCGGCAACGTGCTGTTGCCGTTCAACTGGGGCCTCGCCGCGGAGAGGTTCGCGCTCCGCACAGGACGGAGCCTTCGCGAAGTGGACGATTACATCGTCACGACGCCGTTCCTCAACGACCTTACGTTGGGGCGTATTGCGAAGGATGAGTACTTTCATGTTGTGGCGAAGGATTTTGAGTTTGACGGCAGCTACGAGGAATTTGCTGTCATCTGGTCGGACATCTTCACGACCGATGACGAGATGATCGCTCTGGCTTCACGATTGAAGGGGAGGTGCCGGCGTTATATCCTCTCGAACACGAGCGCGATCCACATGGATTTCATCTTTGCCAGATATCCGTTTATGCACACATTTGACGGATACATCCTTTCGCATGAAGTCGGCTTGCTGAAGCCGGACCGGCGCATTTACGAGGTCACGCTGCAACGGTTCGGATTGACGGCCTCGGAGGCGGTTTTCATAGACGATATACTGGCGAATGTTGAGGGGGCGCGCGCCGTGGGGATTCATGGCATCCATCATCGCAATGCACAGGGCACGCGAGAGGAGTTGACGAAACTCGGCATAGCCGGTATATAACCCGCGCCCGATTTCGGTTCCGCAGTAGCTCAATGGTGGAGCGAGTGACTGTTAATCACTAGGTTGAAGGTTCGAGTCCTTCCTGCGGAGCCAATTTTTCTTTTGCTTGCTTCTTCGGTCATCGTCGGTGAACGCGATTCTCATGCGCGTTTCGAGTTGGCCTTCAACCACTCCGCGTAGGCGGCTTCGGACATTTCCCCGGCAGCCAAGGCCAGTGTCCGCACGACAGCGTCAGCTTCCTCCGCCTGAAACCGGTAGCCATTGAGTTCGAGGAATGACACGGACGCGGTGAACCCGATTCGCTTGTTGCCGTCCACAAAGGGATGATTCTTCGCCAAGCCGAAGCCATAGCTGGCTGCAAGTTCAAAGACAGTTGGCTTTCCGTAGGCGAATAGATGTTGTGGCCGCGCCAAAGCTGAGTCAAGCAGATGCTCGTCGCGCAGTCCGGCCGACCCGCCAAATTGCGCCAGCAATTCCTCCTGCACGGCGAGCACGGTCTCGCGCAGCACCCAAACCGGCTCTTTCACTTGGCCAATTCCCGGAGCGTGTTGCGGTAACGATTCAGAACGTCCTGCGCCACCGCCAACTGTCGCGCGACTTCGGCCCTATGTGGGCTGATGCGCAGGCTGCCATCGGCGGCTTCCGTGACGCTGACCGTGTCGCCCTCCCCGACCTTCAGATGACTAAGTGCCTGTTTGGGCAGGATCACGCCCACCGAGTTGCCGACCTTGCGGATTTTGAGTTCGAGTACCATGTCTTCAGTGTAATCACAAATGTTATAACGTCAAGCCGCCATCACTTCTTCAGGTCTTCCGCTATCTCCGAGAACTGTTCCATCGCTGCCTCCAGGTCTTCGGTGATTTCTTCGGCGATGACGTGCGGGGCGGGGAGATTGGCGCTGTCTTCGAGGCTTTCGTCTTTGAGCCAGAAGATGTCGAGGTTGACCTTGTCGCGTTTCAACAGGTCGTCGTAGCTGAATGACTTGAACCGGTCGCTTTCCTTGCGGTTGTGGCGGTTCTTGGGGTTGTAGCACTTCACGAAATCATCGAGGTCGGGGCGTTGGAGGGTGTTTTCTTTGAGCGTGAAATGTTTGTTGGTGCGGAGATCGTAAATCCACAGCTGGGTCGTCCACGGTTTCTCCTGCGCGGGTTTGCGGTCGAAGAACAGGACGTTGGCCTTCACGCCTTGCGCGTAGAAGATACCGGTCGGCAGCCGCAACAACGTATGCACGTCGGCCTGCTTGAGTAGTTCGCGGCGGATCGTCTCCCCGGCGCCGCCTTCAAACAGCACGTTGTCCGGCAACACCACGGCGGCTCGGCCATGCTGTTTGAGGATGGTAAAGATGTGCTGGAGGAAATTGAGTTGTTTGTTGCTGGTCGAAGCCCAGAAATCGTCGCGGTTGATGACGAGGCTTTCCTTCTGTTGTTCCCCGGCTTCGTTGACGATGGTGACGCTGCTCTTCTTGCCGAACGGCGGATTGGCCAGCACCATGTCGAACTCGCCATGCTTCCCGGCCAACGCATCGCGGACGGTGACGGGGAGGTTGTAGGCCGCGTCACCTGACGCGGCGTTTTGTTTTCCGCCCGGTGAGGTCACCGGGCCTACATCGCCCCCAATCCCGTGCAACAACAGATTCATCGCGCAGAGGCGGGCGACGCTGTCTACCAACTCGACACCGTGCAGCGTACCGGAGCGGAGACGTTTCTTCTGTTCCTTGTCCAGCCCGGGCGTCTTGGCGATGTAATCGTGCGCGGCCAGCAGGAAACCACCGGTGCCGCACGCCGGATCGCAGATGGTCATGCCTGGCTGCGGCGACATCACCTCCACCATCGCCGTGATGAGCGAGCGCGGCGTGAAATACTGCCCGGCACCGCCTTTCACGTCCTCGGCGTTCTTCTGCAACAGCCCTTCGTAGGCGTCGCCTTTCACGTCGGCGGACAGGCTCGACCACTGTTCCTTGTCGATCAGGTCCACGATCAACCGGCGGAGCTTGGCCGGGTCCTGGATTTTGTTCTGCGCCTTGCGGAAGATCAGACCGAGCATCCCCTTCTGTTTGCCGAGCGACTCCAACACGTGCCGGTAATGCGTCTCCAGTTCATCGCCGTCCTTGGCCAACAAGCTCGGCCAATCGAACCCCTTCGGCACTTGCGACGGCTTGCCGCGAAGCTGCGCCTGTTCCTCGGCCATCTTCAGGAACAACAGATACGTCAACTGCTCCACGTAATCGCCATACGACAGGCCATCGTCGCGGAGGATGTTGCAGTAGTTCCAGAGTTTTTGGACGAGTGCGGTGGAGTGGTTGGTCATAGAGTTAACGGTTAGAAAGACTGTAAATTAGTGTGTAATCACTTTCCTTGAGCTTCTGTCTTCTGTCCGCTGCGACTTTGAAGGCCTTAGCACCAAGATTGGACATTGCCGCTACAGCAGCTCCGGCTGTTAGCGGTAGAGTGCCGGACAACAAGCCACCCACGGCTCCGGCACATGCGAGCCACGTCACTTCATCGCCGAACACTTCGACGAGGAAATCGCGTAACGCCTTTTGGTCAAGCTCCAGTAGGGTGGCAATCTGAGGAGACAAATCTGCTCTAACTAATCTGTCAATTTGCGCGACTATTGATTTGTGGTCCGCCGTCAAGTCGAGCTGTTCAGCCAATGTGCCACAGCGAGATCGCAGCTTCTTGGATTCATCAGCCTTTTTCTCTCGGATCTCGATTATTGAGGCAACATCATCCGGTGTCATCGGATCAAGATGTGGTGAGATTAAACGCCAAAAAATCTCCCAGCCAGCGATGTCGACAAGGTCTTTCGTTAGGTTTTCTGCTTTGGGCTGCTCGACCGGCATGCGTCCAAACAACTCCAACAGGCTATGGTTTGTCAAAAGGAGCGAGAAGGCACCGGAGCTTCTGAAGTGGTCACAAGAACTGGGTCGCAAGAGATAACATTTCAATAGCAGGTCTTCAATAGAGCCTAACTTTAGGATATTCCCGCAGTGTTGATAGAGTTGCTCAATGTCTTTATTGGCTTCCAAAAAACACTCCAAATGAATGTGTCGGACAAGCTCTGAACATGCTTCTGGAAGACGGGCAAAACGAGCAGCATCTTGGATACTGAGTCCCGCCGCTGCTAACATGTCATCTACGCGCTCTATCGCAGAATTATTGGCCGGGTACGCGAGATAGACGCTTGCACAATAGCCCTTTTCTTTCAGAGGCGTGAGCAAGTCGATTGCGAGTTTGAATTGGCGTTGCTGCTCCATCCACTGATTGAGAATATTGAAGTATGTTCCTCCCCACTCAGGTCGTCTCGCTTCAACAAGTTCAGGAAGCTGAAAGGCTTCTTGGGTTACCACAGCAGGCGGGGGCGTAATACAGACCGGCCTCTCGAAATATAGAAAGCAAGCGCCCGAAAGCTGATTGATGTGAGTAAGGGGATCTGGGAACAAGAACAATGGGTTTGCACCGAGTGTCTTTATCATTTCAGCTTCCCTTCAAACGCCTGCTGCAAGATCGACTGGCGGAGGCGGGTGGCGCGCTGGAGGACGAAGTCTCGCGATTCCTTATCGGAGTTGGCGGTCATCATTTCACAAGCCTCCCGGCAAATGCCTCTTGAAGCACTGATTGTCTGAGTCGTGTTGCACGCTTCAGATTGCTTTCCACCAGCGCGGACAACTCCTCCACCACGCTCAACCGCCGCTCCACTTCCGCCACAATCCGCTCCTGCTCCGCCAATGGGGGGAACCGGAACGGCATACTTTCAATCTGCTTCGGGCTGATGTTCGGCTGCGCAGCGCCATAGGCGTCCCGGATTACCTGCTGCTTAATCTGTTCGACGATCAACGCCATAAACCGAGCATTGCAGAAGTTACCGGTTTTGATTTGAAATCTTCCGACGCGCTGATTCAGCAAAGCCGGTGTGTCCAAGTTGAACGTGCCCATCTTGCCGGTAGTCGCACCTGACATGGCAATGAGCACGTCGCCTTTTTTCAGCGCGAAAGCTGCGTACTCGTCAACGAAGCTTGCCGGCAGGTATGCCGTCTTCGCGTCGAGCGCGACCTCGCCATCAACGAGACTCGCGATGCGGATGAGTGGAATACCGGACTGCTGATAGTCTGTGCTCTTGAATGCGAAACCACATTGGACGCGGCAAACTTCTCCGAAAGTTGCATCGCGCCAGCCGGTAATGTCGGCAGCGACGAGGCGGCCTTCGCAGGCGGCTTTGAGGACGGCGGCGCGGTAGCGGTGGAGGTTGGCCTGCACGCGCCGCAACGCCGCCACCCCCGCCTCCAGCCGCGTGAATTGCTTCTCAATCTCCCCCACAATCCGCCGTTGCTCGGGAAGCGGGGCGACCGGAACAGGAAGTTGCCGGAATCGGTCGTGCGTCAGGTTCAAGCCGCTATCGCTTCCGCCGGTCTTCATCTTGTCGATGGCTTGCCGGGCTTGCTCAGTTTGAAGGAACGCCTCGACATACCGGGCGTCATGACGTTTCGGATCAACGCGGAAGCGGTACATCTTGCCGGACATCATCAGTCGCTTGCGGGTGCGCCTGACAAGGCAGGCCACGCCACAGCGCGCACGTGGACCGGCACAAGTGACGAGAATGTCGCCTTCCTTCACCTCGATCAGCGGTCGGGGCGCGAGTTTGTCCGGTAATCGCTTGTTGTGTTCCGGCTGGAACTCGCCAGCTTGAATCGAAGTCGTCTTCAAAACGCCCCAAACGTCTTCCGATGGCGACGGCTCTTTCTCGCACTGCGGACTCCAGCCTTGGTGAAGCGTGCGCTCGTCTTCGAGCGGTGCGAACAGTTGCTCAATTAGCTGGGTCAGCCAGCCAGCCGGTAACGACAGAGATTCTTCGCTTCGCTCAGAATGACGAAGTGACTGGGTGATCGTCATCGAGCATCCACCTTCTTTCTAACCCCGTCGAATTCGACGGGATTACAGACCGGGCTGCTGATTGCGGTGACCGTCACTCGAATTCTAATCCCATCGAATTCGAGGGAATTAAAAGTAGCGAATTCGCCATAATTGGAATGTGAGGAGCGAGTCTTCATGCGGCGAGCACCGTGTTGAGTTCGTCGAGGAGTTTAGCCAACTCAGCGCCGAAAAGTTGGTGGGCGCGACTCACTTCCATAATGGATGATCCTTCCAATCAGCAGGAATACCCATGAGCAGCAGCGGGATTTCGTTGTAGTTGTCGAAGTGGTCATACAAACGGTCGCGCCATTTGCTCTGCGGAGCGGTGAAAGTGAGCAGATAGCGGAGCAGCGTTAGCACCGCGAACATCCGGTTATTGGCCACGGCGTGCGGCGCGTACCAGCGCGGGTCGTGACGAATGTCAGGGATGATTGGCTTGATGGCGAGTTCCCGGTTCCACAAGCGAGAATGATGAGCGCAGAGGTTGCGAATATAGTTCAGGGTGAACAGCCACGACTGAAGCACGACACCGGTAATCTTGTAGTCGGTCGCGATGGCGCGCTGGACGTGTTTGCCGCTGTGCCGGAACATCGTGAGCATTTGGCCGAACATCATCGTTTCAACGGCAGCCCAAAGTGGCAGATCAGGAAATTCGTCGTACGTTTTTCGGAAATGATCAACGAATGCTTCCCGGCTTCGCTGAGCATTGTCGTGGAGTTCGTCCAACAGGCGTTGATGTTCAGGAGCAGGAATCCCGGGAAACGCCTTGGGATCGAGATGAGCAAACGTGCCGTACTGATGCACAAGTTCGTAAACAAGGCGCGAGCGAACGGCAATTTCAACACGCTCGACGGCGTCCATCACCAGCAGGCGTAATTGCCTGTCAAACGTGTAGCGCCGCCAGATGGTTTTGAACTCGGTGCCGGGTTCAAACGTGTTGTCGGGGCGCTTGAACGGAAACCAGTAGGCGCTGAGCCGGTAGTAGTTAACGGCGGTCAGCTTGGCAACGAGTTCTGCCCGGTCGGCGAGAAGGCCGCGAGACAACAAAAGGTCGGCTTGCTGTTCGTATGTAAGTGGTGGCTTTGAGTAATTCACGGTAGCCGGTCTCCTTCGGGGAAAGAAAAACCCGCCACATTTGAGCTTGGCAGAGCCAGAGGCTTGGCGGGTATGCTGGCCGTATAATACGCAGCTTCTACGCCGTGTCCACACAAAAAATATAGCAGTTTTGCTGGGGTTTTCAGCATGGGCATCATTTTACCAGCACCTCGTTAAGTTCTTCGAGCAGCTCCGGCAGCTTCGGGAACAATTGCCGGGCTTTGCCGAGGCCGCCTTGTTGGGCGAACGGCGCGTAGTCGAAATCGTCGGTCTCGATGCTGCAACTGGTGGCGATGTGGTCGCGTTTCATTTCTCCTGCTCCACCGGTAGATCAATGAACAGGTTCGGGAAGTAGGAGGGCAGCACTTTGGCGGGGAAAGCGATGCGGAGTTTTCCTTTAGCGGACGGACTTTCGATGTAGCCTTCCTTAAGTCCCAGTTTGATGATCTCGACGGCAATCGTTCGGCCTTTGCCGGTGATTTCGCTGGCGCGTTCTCGAGTCAACTCGCCTTCGTCCACCAGCGCGCGCACGATGCGCATGAGTTCTTCCCGGTACTTCTTCAAGTGGAGCGATTCGTAGGTGAAGTGACGCTCGACGCGTGTCCGAAGATCAGGGAGTTTCAGCAGGCCACCCATGAACGTAACTTGATCCAGAATTGTTTCGAGGAAGAAGCGGCAGAACTCGGACAGCCCGCGTTCGGAAAGGCTGCCGCGCCCGTCGTAGTCGTTTCGCCGTGGCTGATCGGCTTCGTGGAGCCGGTTGTAGTAGGCTTGCCGGGCACGGGCGAGACCGCGTGACAGCGTCCACATTCCGTGGCCGTCGAGGTCATGATGTTGCAACAGGGCGTGGGAGTGGAGGCGGGCGACACGACCGTTGCCGTCGCCGAATGGGTGAATCCACGCGAGCCGTTGATGAGCCGCGGCAATGGCAACCAGTCGGTCTGTCGCCAGAATTTCCGGGCTGCTGTACGCCTCACGGAAGCGATCAAGAAAGGCCGGTAAAGCAGCGAAATCAGGCGGCGTATGCGGCCCGACATCCACCATGTAGTCGCGTGGCTGTCCGGGCACAATGCGGTATTCTTTGCCGGCTTTCGTCTTGGAGACGTGCATGGATTCAGGCAAGCGGCGGTAGAAGTCGCTGTGAATCCAGCAGAGGAACTCCGGGGAGTACACGTCCACACCACCTTTGCGGAGGTGTGTGAGCATGGCTTCTTCCGTTTGGATGTGGGCAACGGCCAGCAGTTGATTCTCCTTCTGCTTCTGGTCCTTCGCGAAGTCGGCATGTTGGGCACGCTCGATGTCACGGGGCAATGTCTTGTGGCCTTCAATCAGGTTCGAGTAATAACAGTTCATTTCTCGAACGAGCGCGGCGATTTTTTCCCGCACCACCGGGGCGTGAACAAAGCCCCGGAGTTCGCCGACGGCCAGAGTGATCTTCTGGGAAAGCTCCGCCAAGTCCGCCCGCCTCAAGTCCGGCAGGAGCGGTTCAATGGCCGCAACGTCACGAAAAACTGCTTTTTCCTCACTCATTCTGAAAATCTTTCTGAAAATGTTGCATATACATCAAAGTTCGTATTTGCAATGACATGCGTAGAATACACCTGCTAACGCATTGCGAAAAGTGAAAATGTTTGTGAAGATCATTTGACCAATGCCTCGTTCAGTTCGTCGAGCAACGCCGGTAATTGCGGGAAGAGCTGCCGGGCTTTGCCAAGACCACCGGCTTGGGCAAAGGGGGTGAAATCAAAATCGTCGGTCTCGATGCTGCAACTGGTGGCGATGTGGTCGCGGATGAGATGCAGCCAAGCGAGTTGGTCACCGGCAAAGTTCACGCCGGCTTTCGCTTTGTCCATGAGCCATTCGTGGAAGCGTTCGTGGACGGAGTCGGCGAACGGTTTCAACAGCGGTTGTTGTTCGAGGGCGAAGCGGACCAAGGCGACGAGGTCGGCGAAGCGGCCGGCTTGGGAGCGGCCTTTGACCTTGCCGGGGGTGACTTGGGCGAAGGCGTCCCAGAGGCGGTCTTCGGTCCACGCGGCGTGGTTGTGGCGGAGTTTGTCCTCCAGTTCCTTGAGCATCGGTTCGGTGAGGCGTTGGCGGTAGGGGCGACGGTAAAGGATGTCCAGCGCGGTGATCTCGGCCCGGTGGGTGTCGAGGTATTCCCGGAAGGATTTCGCCATCTGCTGGGAATCTTGGAGCGCCTTGGGAGCGACTCCGGCAAAGAGGACGGTGTCCTTGGAGACGACATCAATGACCTGGTCGGCGGCTTTCTGGATTTTCTTCAGGAGGTTGCGGAGGTCGGGGTTGCCGGATAACGGCAACAGCGCAGACTTAACCACGGAGGCACGGAGGTCGCGGAGTTCGGAGGGGGAAGGTTCGACATACGAAATCTTCTCTGTGCTCTCCGTGTCTCCGTGGTTCAAATCCGGATCAATCGAATCCAAAATCCCCCGCGCAATCTCACACAGCGATTGGCCTTTGGCGGCGGTTTTGACTTCGCCTGTTAAGACGGGGTCGAGGCGGCGTTCCAGTTTGATGAGGCGACCGGCGAGCGATTCGAGGGCTTCGGGTTCGGTGTTGCCGAGCGCGATGGCGTCGAGGAGTTTGTCGAACGAGACGTGCGGCTTGCGTTCGAGCGGTTGGGCGTCGGTCTTGTCACGTTCGCAGACGCCGACGGCGTCCACGATGACGAACCGGGTTTTGCGTTTGATGCCGGGGTTGACGTTTTCCATCTCGGTCTCGGTGACGACGCGGACGCCGCGGCCTTTCATCTGGGCGAAGAAGTTCTGGGAGCGGACGCTGCGCATGAAGAAGACGATCTCCAGCGGTTTGATGTCGGTGCCGGTGGCGATCATGTCCACGGTGACGGCGATGCGCGGGAGGAAGCTGTTGCGGAATCGTTTGAGGACGGCTTGCGGGGTGTCGCCGGTGGTCCGGTAGGTGATCTTCTTGCAGAAGTCGTTGCCCTTGCCGAACACGTCGCGGGCGATCTCGACGATCTTGTCGGCGTGGTTGTCGTCCTTGGCAAAGATGAGGGTCTTGGGCAGGTCGGTGCGGCCGGGGAAGATTTCGGTGAAAACTTTGTCGCGGAACGTGGTGAGCACGGTGCGAATCTGGTCTTCGGACTGGACGGCGCGGTCGAGGTCGGTGGCATCGTATTCGAGGTCGTCGTCGAGCTGTTCCCAGCGTTTCTGGCGGGTCTGCCGGTCCATTTTGCCGACCCAGTAGCCGGCTTGGACTTTTGAGCCGTGCTGGGTGATGTCGGTCTTGATCTGATAGACCTCGCCCTGGACGTTGACGCCGTCGGCCACGGCTTTCTCGTGCGGGTATTCCATGACGACGTTGCGCTGGAAGAAGCCGTAGGTCTGTTTCGAGGGCGTGGCGGTCAGGCCGACGAGGAAGCTGTCAAAGTATTCGAGGACCTGCCGCCAAAGGTTGTAGATCGAGCGGTGACATTCGTCGGTGACGATGAAGTCGAAGAACTCGATGGGGATTTTCGGATTGTAGGTGACCGGCACCGGCTGTTTGAAGAGCGATTCCATCGCCTCGACGCTCATGTCATCGAGGTCGGGCGCGGGCGCGGTCTCGCCTTTGAGCATCGAGTAGAGGCGTTGAATCGTGCAAATGGCTACGCGCGCCGATGGATCAAGCTGTCCGCCGGTAAGTTGCTGCGTGATGTAGATGTTGGTGAACTTGTTGTTGCTGTCCGGCGGCTCGAATTGCTGGAACTCCTTGAGGGTCTGCTCGCCGAGGTTGCCCCGGTCAACGAGGAACAGGACACGGGTGTTCGTGCCGGTCTGTTTCAGCAACCGGTAAACAAAATTGACGGCGGTGAACGTCTTGCCGGAGCCGGTGGCCATCTGGATGAGATGACGGCGGTGACCGCTGGCAAAGGATCTTTCCAGGTTGGTGATCGCGTTGAACTGCGCGGACCAGAGGCCGGTCTTCGGCAGTGCCGGGAATTCGCGGAGCAACTGCGACAGTTGTTTTCCCTGCTGCACCATGCGGACGAGCGTTTCAGGCCGGTGGAACGCGAAGACATTCCGGCTGCACGGTTCAGGGTCGAGGTGATTGGTGAAACGCGTTTCCGTGCCGGTCGATTCGTAGCTGAACGGCAACGGCGACCGCCATGCCGGTAGTCCCTTGGGAACACCGGTGACATACTTACCGGATTGTTCCTCAACGCCGATCAGCGAGTGGCCGGCTGGCTTTGCCTCGACGGTGCCGATGGCCTTGCCATCAACGAACAGGGTGTAGTCTGGTTCCCCGGTCTTGAAAGAGAGTTCGCGCAGGGCGACACCTTTGGCGGCGTGGAGGTTGGCTTGCGATTTGTCCTGAACGAGCCAACCGCACTGATCGAGAACGTCATCAATATTCTGCCGTGCCTTTTCCTCTGGAGTCATTGTAGGTGTCTCACCCGTGCAAGCGGTGCGGATAGTAACGAGGGTCGGCAAAAACGGCAAGAGTGAGATTGAAGATGCGCAGTTTCTTGATGCGCGGGCAAATCCGTCTAATCGCCCGCGCTAAAATACGCGCAATCGGGATGGTGGAAGACCAGCGCGCTCACAGACGCTTCGGGTTCCATCATGAAACCTTCAGTGAGTTTCACGCCTATCTCTTCCGGATGAAGAAGTTTCCAGATGCCGGTTTGGTCTTCGATCTCGGGACAGGCAGGGTAGCCGAAACTGTAACGTTTCCCACGGTAGCAGGCTCGAAAACGGTCGAACATTGTCGTTGTTGCCGGGTCGGGGAAACCCCAGTCTTCCCGGAGGCGGCGATGGAGCCATTCGGCGGTGGCCTCAGCAGTTTCGAGGGCGAGTGCTTGGAGGGCGTGGGATTTCAGGAACTCGCCACGGGCTTTGAACTCGTTGGCGCGTTCAATGATGCCGGCACCGGCGGTCACCACAAATACGGCGATGGAGTCATGGAGTGATGGAACGATGTAATCGGCCAAGCAGAGGCCGTCGGGTTTGCGTTGACGGGGGAAAGTGAAGGTGTGTGCCGGCGCTGCGTTCTCTGCGCCTCTGTGGTGAAATAGCCGGATCGAATTGCCCTCAGCCACCACATCGAAAAATTGCCAGACGGCTTTGACCTTCATGAACTTCTTCGCTTCCGCCTTCACTTCCTCGACGGCGTCGTTCAGTTCCAACGCTTTGGGGTCGCGGGCAGCGAGGGCGCGCTCGAAGTTGGATTTGAAGCCGAGATGTTTGCCGTAGAGCATCTGCGGGTTGATGTAGCTCCAGAGTTCCGGGAGGTTCGGGACGGCGATGAGTTTCCGGTCGGGGTAGGGGGGCGGTAACGGCGGGAGGATGCGGACGCGATTGCTGCGTTGGGTGGATTCGGGGGCGGATTCGACGGTGGCGGCCACGACGGAGCGTGGCCCTCCAGTTGCCGGCTTCAAGTCGTCGAGGCGGTTCATTGTTGCTAAGCCGGTCATGGCGTCTTTGCAGTAGGCCACCGGGCCGTCGTACGCGGCGGCGATCTTGTTGTCGGTGAACTTCGCGCTCAACGCCGCGCCGCCCACCAAGATCGGGGCGGTGATGCCGGCCGCCTTGAGATCGGCGGCAGTGATGACCATTTGTTGGGCGCTTTTCACCAGCAGACCAGACAAGCCGATGGCATCGGGCTTCTCCCGATGATACGCCTCGATCAAGGTCTCGGGCGGGACTTTAATGCCGAGGTTGATGACCCGGTAACCGTTGTTCGAGAGAATGATCTCGACCAGGTTTTTGCCGATGTCGTGGACGTCGCCTTTGACGGTGGCGAGGAGGACTTTGCCTTTCGTGGCGCTTTCGCTGTGCGCCATGAACTGTTCCAGATGCGCGACGGCGGCTTTCATGGCTTCGGCGCTTTGGAGGACTTCGGCGACGATGAGTTCGTTGTTGTTGAAGAGGCGGCCGACTTCGTTCATGCCGGCCATGAGCGGGCCGTTGATGGTGTCGAGCGGGGCGGCTTCTTTGAGCTTCAGGTCGAGGTCGGCGACGAGGCCGTCTTTCGTGCCTTCGATGATGTAACGGGCGAGGCGTTCGTCGAGCGGGAGGTCGCTGGTCTTTTTCTGCACGCGGCTGGTGGCGTCGCGGAAATGTTCGGTGATGGCGGCGATGCAAGCTTGGTTGATGGCGATGCGTTCTTCGCGGGATTGGTGGCGATAATCGTGGGACAACCGTCCCGGTTGTCCATCTGCGGAGGCGGACAAGCGAGACGCTTGTCCCACATTGAACAGCAAATCCTCGGCGAGTTTCTTCTCCACATCCGGAAGGCTCGCGTAACGCTCCAGTTTCTCGGCATTGACGATGGCGAGGTCGATCCCGGCCTTGGTGGCATGGTAGAGCATGACCGAATTCACGACTTCGCGCGCGGCTGACGGGAGACCGAAGCTGACGTTGCTGACGCCGAGCACGGTCTTGCAGCGCGGCAACTTCGCCTTGATGAGCCGGATGGCTTCGACCGTTTCGACGGCGCTGCCGATGTAGTTCTCGTCGCCGGTACCGCACGGGAACGTGAGCGTGTCGAAGATGAGGTCTTCTTCCGGGATGCCGTGCTCGGTGCAGTACTTGTGGGCGCGCAACGCGATGGCGAGCTTGCGCTCGCGTGTGATGGCCTGCGCCTGTTGCTTGTCCTCGTCAATCGAACCGATGATGACCGCCGCGCCGTATTTCTTCACGAGCGGCAGGACGTGGTGGAACTTTTCCTCGCCGTCCTCGAAGTTGATCGAATTGATGATGGCTTTGCCCTGGCAATATGTCAGCGCCCGCTCGACCGCCTTGGGGTTGGTCGAGTCAATCATTAACGGAACTTTGACCTTGTGGATGACCTTCTCGTAGAACCGGTCGATGTCGGTGAGTTCGTCCCGGTCGGTGTTTTCGAGGTTGATATCAATGATGTGCGCGCCGTTCTTGACCTGTGCCCGCGCAATCTCGCTGGCCTCCTCGAATTTCTCCTCGGAGATCAACCGTTTGAACGCCCGCGACCCGACCTCGTTGGTCCGTTCGCCGACGATGAGCGGTCGGTTGTCGTCCGCTGCTTCCACCAACTCGATGCCGGAGTAGTAACTGCGGCGTTGTCCCCGGTGTCGTCGCGGAGCCTTACCGTCAACCATTTGGGCGATGGCTTTGATATGCGCCGGGGTCGTCCCGCAGCAGCCGCCGAGGATGTTGACCCAGCCGTTCTTGACAAAGCGTTCGAGCGATGACGCCAACGAAGTCGGCGTCTCGCCGTACTTGCCTTCCTCGTCCGGCAAGCCTGCGTTTGGGTAACACGACACCGCTGCCGTCGCCATCTCGTGGATGGTGCGGATGTGGTCGGTCATGAACTCGGGACCGGTGGCGCAGTTCAGGCCAATGGCGAGCAATTCCACATGCTGCAACGACGCCACGAGTGCGTCGGCGGTCTGGCCGGCCAACATCGTGCCCATCGGTTCAATCGTGACGGACACGATCACCGGTATCTTCACCCCGACCTGTTCGATGCCGATCAACGCCGCCTTCACGTTGCGGGTGTCCTGACACGTCTCGACAAGCAACAAGTCCACGCCGCCTTCGATCAACGCCGCCGCCTGTGCGTGGAAGTTCTCGACCAACTGCTGAAACGTCACGCCGCCGGTAACGGTGATGGCTTTCGTGGTCGGCCCCATCGAGCCGGCCACGAAACCGTTACCGGCTTCGCGAGCCAACTGGGCAGCAGCGATGTTGATTTCGCGGCATTTATCGGCGAGGCCATATTCCGCAAGCACCAGCGGTGTCGCGCCGAAGGTGTCGGTCTCGACGATCTCGGCGCCAGCTTCGAAGTATTGACGGTGGATGTCGCGAATGACATCGGGGCGAGTGAGCACCAGATGCTCGTTGCAACCCTCGTATTGTGACCCGCCGAAATCGGCGCCGGTAAGGTTGCGCTGCTGAATCATCGTCCCCATCGCGCCGTCGAGCACGAGGATACGTTCATTGAGCAGTTCTTTGATGTCTTGTGAGTGCCCCATTGTGACCGTCACAGTAGCAGCAGAGCAGATACGGCACAAGCGCAGCGAAGTTCGTCAGCGGCGATTCGTCTTGCGGTTTAGGAAGCGTTGAAGTTTCCAGACCAGCTTGCGCCAGCCACGATGATGTTTTCCTTGCATCATGTCGCGGATGGCCTTCGCCAGTTCTTGTTTGCCGGCTTGTTCGGCGGCATTCAGTAGTTGGCCGTAACGTGTCAGCCAGCGATCCTTGTATTTCAGGCGTGCGACCTTCTGGAGATCAAGCGGGCAAGTAAAAGTTGGGCATCGCAGTCCGGTAATTTCCAGCGCGATCATGGTGCGCAGGCATTTTTCACAGACACCGCAGTTCAAATCCTGACCGACGTTCTGCCAGCAAACGCGCAGCGTCTCGATCAGGAGTGGCTCGGTCGCGAGAAGGCGAAGCTTGTCCACGCGCGATGCCTCACAGCCGTCGTGAACGATCTCCACGGACTCTGTGCTCCAGAGCGGGTCGAGGAGGGGATGCGACCCCAACGGGATGAGGTCAGCGTAGGTAAAGGTGGCAGGGATATAGACCTTCCGAAAAGCATTTCCAAGCAACAGCGCCACCACAGCGAGAGCTGCGCCGTGGTAGTCGTTCCAGCCTACGAAGGGATCGGAAAAGTGACGGATGTCCGTCTCAATCTCCACCAGTGACTTGCCCAGTGTGGCGGCTGCCCGTCGCACAAGCGCTGAACTGCGCTCGCGTCGCCATTGAGCTGTCAATGGCATGTCAAAACCGTGGACGAAGATCAGGTGTGTGATTTCATCCCGGTGCTTGAGCAGCGTGTAATACGAGTCCACGCCGCCGGAGCAGAAACAGGCAACGCCACGGCCAACCATGCCCGCGGATGGCACTGTCGCTGCCGCTGATACCACGATGCGGGTCTTGGCGCGGTCCCAGATGGTAAAAATGTCCTGAACCGTTGGCAAAGCAGCGGACAATTGATGGGAGATCGTGATGGGAATATCCAGATTTTCCCCGCGTCTCATGGCTGGCAGTAACAGCAGTGGAATGACAAAGTCGCCATTGTTGATATTTTTCGGTGCCACGCTTCTTGGCATCCAGAAATGGACTCTGTGTTGTTGGGATTGGCTTTCAAAAGGAACGCTCACTTCAGTGGTAGCGTCCGTTTCATGGATGGTTATTTCTTGCAGTTTCATGCAGACGCGACGCCCAAGGTGTAAACGGCATCTTGGCAGGTATGGACTTTGATGGAGTTGAGCAGTGTGACCATCATGCCTGCAAGCCTGCTTCGCTCGCGTGTCATCACATAGTACGGAGAAAGCCTGACGCGCAGATTCTCAAGAGTAACGAACTTGCCGTCTGGGGTCATCCCGCTGGCCGTGTAACGACGGGAAATCACCTTTCGTTGGAGCAGCAAGTGGACGGCGTCAGCCGGTGGCAGCCCCAACAAGAACTGATTCCACCTCTCGCGACTCAGTTGTTCTCCCTCGTGAAAGCCGCGTCCGCCCCAAGAACCGACTGGCTTGATAATCCATTTGGCTTTTTCTTTGTGTCGGAGATCCAGCCATGCGCGCCGTTTCTCCGCGTGATGTTCGGGATGCAGCGGGAGGAGGTATGATTCGGGAATCCAGCATGTCAGTTTCTTCCTTCGGAGCCGTCCATGATCGCTTGCCAGTGCCAACCAGCCTTTCCAATCGAGCAACAACGGCGGACAAAGCGTTGCCTGCGACGGAATGAACGGTGGATATGTCTCGTTCAGCAAATCAAGCGTGCAACAGTTCTTGAACAGGATGCCACTGTAGCCGTTCAGCCGATTCCAGTCCTCGATTGTCAGGAAATCCATCTGGCCTCCGGCTCCCTGCACCCGGTTGGCGAAATATTGTTGTTCAGCGCAAAATCGTTTCCATTTCGGGATGGAAAGAACGACGGGTTCCCGAATCATCTCTGCCCATATCTCGGCGATGGTGGGCTTTTGAGCGTGAATCTCCTGCATTCGTTGCAACATGCCGGCGTGGGCGGGTTGAATATCCACCTCTGCAATGTGCAAGCGATTCTCTGCGTCCACGATTAGATCGGGGCGCATCAACATGGGGAACGTCGTCTGCGGGGGGAAACGGGCGAGTCCGGCGCGTTCGGCAGGCGTCAAGGTTTCTTCCACTTGACGCCGGACAGAGCGGTCATCCAACAGGGCTTCACACTGCAAAAAGAAATGTCGCAGTGATTCCCCCATCAAATCCAATTCATCTCTCATCGGAGCCGGCATGACAAACGGTTCCGATGTGATCCATGAGGGGGTTATTCCTGAGTGCAAACGAAACAACTGTTGCCACTCCCGGAGTTGTTGTTCGGTCGCCATGATCGTTTTGATAAGAGTAGAATGCGTCTGTTTCGGCACCCTAACCCATTTGTTTCACCGTACGAAAGGTTGTGATGGTTTTTCGATTTGATTGAGGCTCTGAACCCTCTGCCCAAGAGTCATCAGCAGTTTCAAAGGACGACGGCCTCTGCGGAGGCCGCGTCGGGCGGG
>Ga0194125_10001695_pt1 | contig 37224 bp, 27 predicted proteins | sample TA2KigC250mmetaG_FD_148626 | JGI IMG/M metagenome (GOLD analysis project Ga0194125, IMG submission 148626) | Freshwater microbial communities from Lake Tanganyika, Tanzania - TA2015034 Kigoma Deep Cast 250m | ecosystem: Environmental > Aquatic > Freshwater > Lake | place: Tanzania: Lake...
GGAGAGGGGCCGGGGGTGAGGCAAGAACCGACTGGTCCCACGCCCCCACCGAGCGCGCGGAGGTCGCGAGCTTCCTCATCCTGCAGCACTACTGGTACTGGCAGCAGAGCGGCGACCTCACGCCGATCAAGGAGCACTGGGATTACCTCCGCCGCAACCTCCTCGGCCAGCGCGTGGACGAGCAGGGGCGCCTGCCCTTCCACGGGGATGAGACCTACCGTTTCCCGGGCTATCAGATCTTCGAGGCGACGCAGAAAGAACCCACCGACTGGGTCTCGATGGACCTGCTGAGCGCCGACTCGGCCTGGGAGTACATCGCCGCCGCGGGTGCGCTACACGAGTGGGCGGAGATCCTCGGCAAAGCCGACGAGGCGGCGGAGTATGAACGCCTCGCGATGAAGGTCCGCGATGCCCTGGACCGCGACTTTCGGATGGACGACCGCGGCTACTACGCACCCGCCATCAGTGACTTCTCGGGCGAGCAGTACCGCTACCCCTTCGCGAACGTCAACCTCTCTCCGGTCTGGCTGAACGCCGACCTGCGCTGGTGGAAGCCTGATGACACCTACCCGTTGATGTCCGCCCTGACGGCGATGGGGTGGCTCTGGAAGGACTCAGGAACGGTCAAGACGACGCCGGGTTGCGCGTACTATGTCGGCATGACGCCGGGCTACGCCGTCTGGAACCTCGCGGCCAAGCGACATGGCTCGCTCGATCAAGCCATCGAGGGCCTGCTGAACGCGGCCTCCCCCGCGGGCGAGTACTCGGAGATGATCGCGCCGGATGACAACCCCACCGACAAGCACTGGGGCAAGAACCGCGTCCGCCCGTGGGAGGGAGGTATCAACGCGGAGGCCCTCGTCTACGCGTTGACCTGGTTGTGGACCGATCCGGTCTCCCGCACGGTCGGGCTTCAGCCGTGGACCGTGCCCTTGAAGGTCCGCAACATCCACTGTGGTCAGAGCGTCTTGCACGCGGAGTTCACCAAGGCGGGCGAGGGCACTCAGGTCAAGCTCCGCGTCGAGGGCGAGCATCCGCTGCGGGTCAGGATGCTGAGCGGGGAAGTGGTCGAGCTGAAGCCCGGCCAGGAACGCACGCTCGAGACGGGGTCGCCGGGGGCGTGGGTGTCCACCGTCGGTCCCCTCCAGCCGCCTTCGCGCCCCTTCTCCTACGGTGAGCCCACGTTCGCCGGCAAAGCGAAGACCATCGTCGTCACTTGGAGCAAGGGTACGTTCGCTGCCTACAGGGGCCGCCCCTCACCTGCCGCCATCGACACGAAGATCGCCTTCCCACCCGACTACCTCGCCGCCGCGCTCTACGACCGGTCAGGCAAGCGCCGTGCCGACACGCTCATCCTCGATGTCTCGAAGTACCCGGGTCACTGTAAGACGGCGGAGTTCTGGACCAAGAACGAGGGGAAGAGGATCATCGACCGCTTCACGAGCCTTGGTGGCAAGGTCGAGCAGCACCCCAACCCTCAGGACAAGCCGGGCGACCTCTTCGGCAAGTAGGGAATCCAGGGACTGTCCAAGTCTCGATCCCGCTTGCGGGATCGAGACGCATGGACTGTCCCTTGTTCCCGTTCCTACGCCTCCACCCTCACTTCATGCCTCCCCGGTCTCAGCTCGATGGTGAGCACGCCGTCGGTGTAGGTTGCCGTCTGCTCGACGCCATCCACCAGCACCTTCGCCGGTTGTGCCGGGAGGGCCAGGGTCAGCGTCATGGGTGCGCTGGCCTCGATGGTGAGCACCGGGGTCGCGCCCAGCGTGCCCACCACCAGCGCGGGCAGGGAGCAGGAGATCAGCGGCGTCTCAGCGCGTGAGAGCAGCTTCAGACCCTCGACGAAGAGGGTCTCGGTCCCGTCGGCGGCTGTCGCCAGCGCGAGCCGGTCCGCATCCACCTTCAGGTCGCCCGCGACCATCGGCGGCGGCGGCCCCGCAGGCCCTGGTTCCACGCCTTCCTCGTCCGCGGGAACCTCGGGCAATCCGGGGACATGACCCAGTTCGCGTCGTGTGCGAACTGGGATCGTGTCCCCGGATTGCCCGGACTCCCGGTTCGGCGTAGCTTCCTCCGGCTCAGCCGCCGCCGCACCGGCCTCGCCTTCCGGCGGAGGAGTCGCCTCGCCGGCGGGGGCGCCCTCGGCGGGCGCCGCTCCCGGTTGTTCTGGCCTCGGGGTCTCGCCCTTGGGCGGCGGCTTGGGCTTGGGCGGGGGCTTCGGCTTCGGTTGGCGGACGGGCTTGGGCGGAGGTGGGGGAGGCGGCGGCTTACGGAACATCGCGACAGCCGCGCCTGTCCGCTGGTCGCTTCGGCGCCCTTACCGTTGGTCACTTCCAGCGCCTTGGCCACGGGCGCCGTCTCACCCTCGAACGGGAGCACCAGCAGGATCAGGTCCTCGGCCTCCGTCGCGGTCGCGCTCTTGATGCTCGTATGCCACTGGGCGGGCGCTGCGACGTCGGTCTCGGTAAAGCGCGGGTTCTTGGGGAAGGCCTTGCTCGTGCTCCACGCCAGCTTGCCTGGACCGAAGGCGCCGACCAGGGCCGCGGCACTCCCCTTGCGGATGAGAGCCGTCGAGGCAGCCGCGTCCAGCGTCGGCTGCTCCAGCGAGTGCAGCAGCCAGGCGTAGCGTGCCTTCTGCGGGGCTTCGACGCGGTCGAAGATCACCAGCCGGTCCGGCCGCAGGAACACGAACCGGCGCCGGTACGATTCCAGCAGTTGCGGCGGATAGGCCTCGGCGGCCTGGACGAGCGCGGTGTCTACGGCCTGCGTGTGCAGGAAGCTCTCGATCTTCCCGCGCGCCGTGATGTCGTCGGTGCGCTGGCCGAGGTTCCCATTCACCAGCAGCGTGTTATGTGCGAGCGTGGTGCGCGAGAACGAGCTGGCGTGCGGGCTGCGGTAGAAGTCGTAGTAGCCCGCGTCGATGAGCAGCGGCTCGCCGAAGGCCTCCAGCGTGAAGTGCCCCTGATCGGCGTGGGCGTGGTTGAACGAGCCGAATCGACTCGCGCGCCCGCGGATGCGCACGCCGCGCGGATCGACCAGCGACGAGTCCATCGCAAACAGGCCGCTGTCCATGAACGCGGCCGATGGCGGCAGGCTCTCGGGCGCCTGGGGCTGGATGTTGGGGTCGTGCCACAGGAGGTCGAAGACCGTGACCTCCGCCGTCGGCGCCGTCACGTTCGCCGCATACCACGCGGCCCTGGGGTCGTTGAGCGCCGAGGCCAGGCGCCACATCGCCAGGCGATCCCCGGCATCCGGCGGCATCTCCGGCCCATCCCCGAAGCCCCCGCGCGTGCTGTACGGCGGCTGCATGTAGGTCTTGTACTTCGCGGTGTTCCGCGTCCACGGGAGCTGGTACAGGTCGATGCCCGCCGTCGTCTTCAGCGCGTCGAAAAGCTCGAACGTGAATGGCGCCGAACGCTTCCAGTACGTCTCCCCCTGCATCCATCCCCCGTCGTCTCCCGCCCACGGCGCGAAGAGCCCGACGGCCGTCGGCAGCGCAAACCGCAGCCACTCATCGGCCTCGGCCGTGTCCCCCGCAACGGCGAGTGCGACCACCGTCAGGAAACCCACGGCCGTCTGCCCGTGCGAGCTGAGCGGATAGAGGTTGATCGGCCGGAGCCCGGTGCTCAGCACCGAGTGCAGCTCATTGCCCCGCGCGATGACGGCCTGAGAGACCTTCTGCTTCTCCTCCTCGGTGAGCGACTGCGGCAGCCAGTCCTCCACCAGCGCCAGCGAGAGCAGTATCTCGCGGAAGGCCTGATCGTGGCTGACGTATCCGGTCGAGCCCTTCACATCCCACGCCGCCAGGCTCAACGCCCGCCGCTTCGCCTCATCCGCGTACGCCTGGTCCCCACTGACCAGCGCCACGAAGGCGAAGTCCCGCACCAGCCACGCCTCCTTCGACGCCGTCTCGAAGATCGCGTCGTTGTTCTCCAGGTCCTTCGGCGACGGGTTCCGCCACTTGCCCTTGGTCTTGGGCTCCGTAGCCAACTCGGCGCCCTTGGCCGCATTCAGCCGCGTCAGCAGAGCGTCCCAGTCGGCCTTCAGCGGCCCCGCGATCAGGCTGCGCAACGCCAGCAGGCTGTCCACCGTGACCCAGATGCGCGGATGCGGGGGCAGGTCGTTGAGGAGCCGCTCCATCTCCGGCACCGGAATCGACACCGCCGACTCGTCGATCCGGAAGGCCCGCGCCGACGAGGTGGCGGTCGGCGGCGGCCTGACCGGCGGCTGGCCGAAGTCAGGCTCCTCGCCGGGTTCCTCCGTGCCCATGTCTTCGGGCGGTGCACCCTCCTCCTCCGCAGGCGCGGCCGTCTCATCCGGCGGGGTCGGCGTCGTCTCCTGCTGACCCGGCTTGGGCTTCCTCGGCTTGCGCGGCTTCGGGGCCGGCGGCGGCTGTTCGGGGGGAGCCTCCTGGCCAAACACCGGCACACTCAGGAGGATCGGGCTGGCCTCCTTGGGTGGGCGCTTCCTCTCGGGCTTCTTCTTTGGCGGAGGCTTGGCGGGCGTCTCCTCTGTCTCCGCCCCCTCGTCCGCCGGCTGCATCTCCTCCGCGCCCGTCTCGACCTTGCCCCCCCCCTCCTCCGGGGGCGTCTCCCCCGGCCCGGGACCGGGAACGACGCCGCTCCCCGCCGTCACGCGCCAGTACCACTGCCCGGGCGCGAGCGGCTCAGGCGGGATGTACACGTTGAGCGTCAGGGCCTCGGCCTTCTGCGTGCTGTCGGCGGGGAAGTCCGGTGATTGCGACCATTCGAGCGTGTAGACGCTTCCGGGTTGGCCCGGCCAGCGGAAGCGCGGCGGGTTCACGACGACCGTTGACGTATCCTCGGGGTAGAAGCCCACGAGGTACGGGCCGGGAGGGAGCGCGGCCATGGGTGCCATTGTGGGCTGAGCCGGCCGGGGTCCCCCTTCTCCCGCGGAGACCTGCAAACCGTCGAACCACGTCTCACCCGGGCCCTCGTGCAGCAGGACGATCTCCAGCGCGCCCGGCGCCTCGCCCGAGCCTGGCTTCAGCGCCAGTATCCCGCCACCCGGACGCCAGGTGCGGCTCGGCTCCAGAAGCAGCCGCTCCCCGACCTTCGTGTCCTTCGGGTCGGTGCCCTGTGGCCGAACGATCACTGACTGCTTGCCCTGCCACCCCTGGTAGCGCAGCGACACCCGCACCACCGGCGGACCCTCGAACGCCGCCAGCGGCGCCCGCAGCCCACCCTTCGACAGCCGCGACTGCCCGGCGATCCGCACCGCCCACGTGCCGGGCTCGGTGTCCGACTCCACCATGTCCACCGTGCAGTCGGCGGTCAGCTGCAGCTTCTCCCAGCCCTCGGCCCACCCATCGGGCCCGCGCTGGTCGAATTCGCCGTTCGTGACGAGGCTGCTCTGAGGGGAAGCGAGCGCACACGCCGCAAGGAGGAAGACGAAATTAGGGACAGGCCCCAATTTCCGACATGACCTCCGTCGGAAATTGGGGCCTGTCCCTAATTTCGTCCTATGCAGACTCTTCATTCGGGGGCTCGATGGCAAGTTGGATATCGAAGTCTGGATCAACATGCACCTCGGCGAGACGCCGCCACGGAAGCTCGATGCGCGTCTCCTCCAGCTCACAGAGCGTCAGGCCGCTCAGGTGGGCATCCCGACCGATGGCGACCGCCTGCCGGCCCAGGAAGTGCTCGATGTAGAACTCGCCCGCCGCGCGGCTCAGTTCGCTGCGGACGTACTCCTCCGCGCTGTTCGCGATCTCCGTCAGGCTGATCGGCGAGTTCGCGATCAGATCGGACAGGTGCTTGGCGGCCCGGCCCCTCAGCCGCGTCTGGTACAGGTAGTCCTCCACGAACCGGCTGAACAGCATCCCGATGTGGGCGCGCTCGCTGTCGATCAGCGAGTCCAGCAGCTCCAGGTACTGCATCGGACGCAGGTCCCCCACCGCTCGTGCGAGGTCGAAGGCCGCCTTGTCCTGCAGACCAATCCGCCGCAGACACGCATGCGCCAGAGCCGACCCCACGGTCGCCCCGACCGACTCCCTTGCCGCAAAGCCGCCCAACCGCGTCAGATCGACCTTCACCTCATGCAGCGCCTGCATCAAGGCCTCGTCGGCCCGGCCCGGAGACGCTGCGTCGGCCAGCGCCGCCAGCCGATCCGACGCCACCCAGCCGCTCAGGTCGATGGCGAACCCGTGCAGGTCGTGCTTCCGCCGATGGAAGGCCTCGGTTCCCGGCCGTAGGTCCTGACCGCCCGACCCGACCGGCGCGTTCACGTACAGGCAGATGTCGGCATCGGCCGGCTCATCAACCTCCGACGCGCCGATCCCCACGATCTGGGAACTCACGATCTCCCGCAGGCCGGGGGAGGCCGGCGCGGAGGAGTACACTGCCGCGATGGCCGGGCTCGTCGCCATGTGGGAGTGGATGAACCTCACCAGCAGCACCGCGAAGCTCTGGCTCATCCCATCCACGGCCAGCACCGAGTCCGACAGGCCCCGCGTGGCGACCAGTGACAGGATGTCCTCCCCCTCCGCCACGTGCGGCCCCTCGTGAGCCGAACTCTCCTGGGCAACCAGCAGGAAATCGATCACCCCGTCCGCCACCAGCTCGACCGCCCGCAGGTTCACGTTGAGGTTGCGGCGTCGCATCTCGTGGTACCGGCTCCAGAAGTCCGGCGAGACGCGCGCCCGCAGGAGCCCCAAGTCGTCCTCCGGCTCCGGGGGCTCGGCGGCGCTCTGCACTGCGACCGCGCGGGACTCGCTCACATCGCGGCCCACCAGCGGCATCCCCTCGGGAGCCGGAATGGTCGCCAACGCCAGGATCGTGTAGTCGGGGCTGCTGCGACGCAGCTCGGCGAGGAACTCCAGCCGCTGCAACGCCGTGTCCTGCCGTACGTGCGGCTGACGCGACGCCACGTGCCCGCCGTAGGCCAGCATGTCCAGCGAGACGAGCGCCGTGTCCACCTCGGGCATGATGCCCGTCAGCCAGTGGATCAGCGCCTCGGGATCGCCCGGCGAGTCGAACCGCCCGACCATCTCGGCCGGCGGCGTGCTCACATCGTAGTCCACCAGCCGCGAGAGCGTCCGCGGGGACTTGCTGAACACAGGGCGGTCATCCTGCGGGATGAGCGCCACACGGTGTTGTCGATGGCGGAGGGACACTGCCGCGCCTCCTCATGGCCGCCGGGGCCTGTGAGCGGACTCCGGAACTTCGCCGTTGGGAGGGGCCGCATGCAAGCCTGCCGCTGTTTGCAGGCGAGCATCCGGCCCCAGTTTCGGAGCCCCTTGCTCAGTCTATGAACACCGACCGTCTTCGAACGGGCGTCCTCTCAGGCCTCACCACGCGGCCCGCCGCCTGCTCCCGCGCAGTCAGGGCCAGCGCCCAGAACTGCTGATGCCCGACCACCGGCACGATCCGCCGCGCGAGAGCCCACAGCCCGTCGGGTCCTCTGAGGCAGTCAGCCAGCTCGTCGGGCGACACCACCTGAACACGCGCCGCGGCAGGCAAGCCCTCGCTCCGGGCCTCCGTGAGATACACCTCGATGCGGCCGCGCCCCAGCAGGTCGCAAGCGGCAATGGCGGCATGATCCCTGATGCGACCTTCCAGAGCCTCGGCGAGTTCCCTGAGCAATGGATCGCGGGTCGTCTGCAACTCCCGCACCGACCACTGCGCGAGCCACAGACTCCCCGCCGCCGTCGCCGCCGGCTCGCACAGGAGCCGCTGCCCCTCCTTGCGGAGCGACACCGCCTGCGCCTTCGCCAGCCCCCGCACGTACTCGTACACCGGCTGGTAGGACAGCGGCACGAGCCGGCAGATGTCCGTCACCGTCATCGGCTCCCCGAACCGACGCTTCAGCGCCCCAACGACCTCCAACGCCGGTTCAAGCCGCACCCAAACCTCCGATTCCCCGCGCCCCGAGTATCGCCCGTGACTGTCACCCGCGCGCAAGAGTCCGAGGATTCTAAGCCTTTCGATTCGGGGTGTCAAGGAAACCCCTTGCGCGCACGCCGTTGCCTCTGACGTCTGCTGGGACCGCCGGCGTCTCGCCGGCATGCCGTTGCCGTTGCTGGGAGCGCCGGCACCCTTGCCGGCAGTGGTGGTCGCCGTTGCCTCTAACTCCGGACTTCGGACTGCCGTCCCAGGAGGTTCGCGCGTTTGGGATGCGAACTGACTCTCCGAACACCACCAGCCGCCAACCGACCGGAGGCAGCGACGTGCGAGTCTACCTGATGACCGACCTTGAAGGCGTTGCGGGAGTGTACACCTGGGAGCCGCGCAGCGACGAGGGCCCCGCCAACTTCGAGATGCGGATGCGCCAGCGCCGCTGGCTCGCGCAGGAGGTCTCGGCGGCCGTGGATGGCTGCCTCGCGGGCGGCGCGTCGCATGTGATCGTCAACGACGGCCACGGTGCGGGCTACACGATCGACCTCGATCATGTCGATCCGCGGGCCGACATCATCAACGGCCTCGAGCGGCCCTTCTGGCTGCCGTATCTCGACGAGACCTGCGACGCGACCGGCATCGTCGGCGGCCACGCGAAGGCCGGCACACCCAGCGGCTGCCTCTACCACACGATGAGCACTCCCATCCGCAACTGGACCTTCAACGGCCTCTCCCTCGGCGAGATGGGCCTGCAGGCCGCCATCGCCGGGCGCTACGACGTCCCCTTCGTCCTCGCGACCGGTGACCTCCATGCCTGCCGTGAGATGGAGGCCCTCATCCCCGGCATCGTCACCGTCCCCGTGAAGATCGGCATGAGCCGCCAGTCCGCCCTCCAGGTCCCGCCCGCGCGCTCCTGCGAGCTGATCCGCGAGGGCGCGAAACGCGCGATGGATGTCGTGGACAAGGTCGAGCCCCTGAAGCTGGAGAGCCCCATCGTCTTCCGCGACGAGCGCGTAGACCCGACCTGGGACGAGGAGAAGCCCGGCGAGGGCTGGCGCGTCATCGACTCCCACACCCGCGAGATCGAGGCCGCCGACATCATCGACCTCATGTACACGATCTACAGCTACCCGCGCGACTGGCAGCCGACCAAGTGGCCCGGATGACGGGCCCCGCACGAGGAGGCCTCATGCTGCGTGCCCTGATGCTGGGTGCAATCCTCACCACGGGTGTCTCCGCCCGGGCCGACGAGGCTCTCCGCCGCACTTCCGTCTTCGTCGAGGGCGAGGACTTCGTCCCGACCGGGCCGGAGTGGGTGGCGGGTGAGGGCTGGAGGGACGACATCTACGAGGCGAACTCGGGCAATGCGGTGCTCGCCAACGACGGAGGGAAGGGTGAAGCGACCAAGGACGTTGTCATCCCGGCCGATGGCACGTACAACGCCTGGGTGCGGTATCTCAAGGTCGGCGCGTACGCGGGCACCTTCGGCCTGCGGGTCGAACAGAACGGTCAGGTTGCGCTCGATGCGGAGTACCGAACGAAGCCCGAGGGCGCCGACTGGAAGCCGATGTGGGAGAAGTTCGAGGCGGGGCTCGTCGCCGGTCCCGCGAAGCTGACGCTCTACATCAAGCAGCCCGGCATCCGCCAGCGCATCGACTGCGTGCTGCTGACGCCCAACCTCACGTATGAACCGAACTACCGCGACTTCGCCCCGCAGGTCTTCCTCCGCGTGAGGCTGATTGAGCCTGAACAAGCCGTCTCCGTACGGGTCAGCACCTACCAGCACCGCGCGCCGGTGTGGTATGGCGAGCCGGGCACGATCGGCGCGACGGGCCTCGGCAGCGCCGACCCGCTGCCGCCGGACACATGGTCACCGTGGGTGGAGATCAGCCCCTGGATGGATGCCGACAAGTGGCTCACGACGGTGAAGCTGCGGTTCATGGCCGGCGACAAGCCCCTCCCGAGCGTGAAGGCTGACCTGCAGGTCGCCCCCGAGCCCGACGAGGCCCAGGCGCGCACCTTCAGCGAGGACCTCGATGGCGAGATCGTGAGCCTCTCGCTGCCGGGGAACCTGCGCAAGTACCCGGACCTCCCAGCCCTCGCCTCGGAACTCTCGGCGCGCCATCTCGCGACCGCCAAGGCCCTCGGCCTGCCGCCCCTGCCGTTGGTAGGGGCAGAGCGTGCTCTGCCCAAGCCGTCCATCCAGCGCGAGCTATGGATCTCCGGCTGGGGGAACTCCTTCCGCTCGCGCAAGATCCTCGCGCTGGAGATGGAGACCACGCGCCTCCTCGGCGCGAGCGCGGTCAATGACCTGTATGGTGTCCGGCGGGAGATCGGCGAGGGGCTGGGGATCAAGGCCGGCTTCATGAGCCAGTGGGTGCCTTACCAGGCCTGGGGTTGCCCCATGTCGCCCGACCTGCCGAAGATGATGGACGATCACTTCGCCCGCATCGCGGCGGACATCCGCGCCGAGGATCCCGAGGGCCTCGCGCGCTGCTATCGCAACATCCTGCAGGATGAGCCCGGCACGAGCGACCTGAAGCATCTGGCCGAGTGCCCCCACTGCTCGGCTGCGTTCCGCACGTTCCTCCGGGAGCACGGCCTCACGCCGGCGGACTTCGGCGCGGCGACCTGGGACGCGCTCAAGCCCGTTCCTCGCGATCAGGCGACCGACGCCCCGACCCGCCGCCTGCATTACTGGAGCATCGAGTACCGCGACTGGACGAACGCCCGCCTTGTCCGCGAGGGGCGCCTCGCTGCCGAGAAGCACCTGGGCTCGCACATCCTCAACTGCGTGAACTTCACCGACGGCCCGCTAAGCGGCTGGGGGGCGGGGATGATCGAGGGGCCCGACTGGTTCCTCTTCGGGCGCATGGGGTCGGTCTCCCAAATGTGGTCCGAGGATTGGGCGACCTTGGGCCCGGAGGTCAGCGGCTACATCACCGACATGTTGCGCGCCGCCGCGCGGCCGGGCAACCTGCCCGTCGGCGAGTACATCATCTGCAACCACAATCCTACGCTCGAGCAGCGCGCCTTCTCCGCGCTCATGCACGGCGCCCGCACGCTGCACTTCTACTGCTACGGGCCCTACTACGCCTTCGCCGATGGCATGGTCTCCGACAACCCGGAGACCCAGGCGACCCTCGCTCGCACGCTGCGCAAGATCGCGGCCGCGGACGACTGCCTCAAGGACGCACGCCTGCCGAAGGCCGAGGTCGCGATCCTCTACGGGAAGAGCCACGAGGTCTGGCAGGAGGACTCGGCGGTCAACACCGAGCGCCGCAGCACCTACCTCGCCCTCCAGCAGGCCCACCTCCCGACCGACATCCTCTGCGAGCAGGACATCGCCGATGGAGTCCTCGACGCCGTTCCCCCTTCTGGAGGAAGGGGGCAGGGGGTAGGACAAGGCTACAAGGCGCTCTACGTCACCGAGTCCAACCTCCGCCGCGACGCCGCGGCGAAGATCATCGCCTGGGTGCAGGCCGGCGGCGGGCTGCACCTGGGCGCCGGAGCCGCAGTCCGGGATGAGTACAACGAGCCGCTCCCCGACCTGCTGGACCTCGCAGGGGTCAAGGTCACGAGTGTGGACAAGCCCGCCGGCGACTACCGCGAGCACTACGGCCTCCATTACACCGCGCCGAAGGGCGAGGTCTCATTGACCGCCGGTGACCTCTGGCCGCAATCCGCGCTGCCTCTGTTGGGCTATCGCGAGACGTCGGAGGCGACGACCGCGCAGGTCCTTGCGCAGTTCGCGGACGGCTCGCCCGCCGTGTACCTGAACAAGGCCGGCGCCGGCTCTGTCCTGCGCTTCGCCTTCATGCCGGGCCTGGGGTACGCCAAGTCCGCCGACCCGGGCCCGGATCGGCTGACCGTCGGCTACAAGCCCGAGCAGTTGCCGGTCCTCACGGCCGCTGCGCGACTGGCGGGAGTCACGCCGACGCTGACGATCGACTCACTCCTCGTCGAGGCCCAGCTGCTGCACGGCCCCCGCGAGGACGCGCTGGTCCTGGCGAACTGGTCCGGCGGCCCGCTTGCCGACGTGCGAATTGCGATCCCCGGCAAGCCGGTCCACAAGTCCGCGCGGGCCCTCTCCGGCGCCAAGGTGGCCCTCTCGCGGGACGCGAAGGGCATCAGCCTCTCCCTGCCTCTCGACGCGACCGACGTGGTGATCCTCACTCGTTGACCATGGAGGGAGAACGATGAGAATCCGGTGCCTGCTCGGAGCCGCAAGCCTCCTCGCCGCGATGGCCGCCGCCTACGCCCAGGAAGGGGAGAACAAGCCCGTGATCCACTGCCAGATGATCCAGACGGGGGAGCTCCAGGCGATCGTGGGGGACTGCTCGCGCGACGGCATGGGCGGGCCGCAGTACTGCGGGCTCTGGTCGCTGACCAGCAAGCAGCGGCAGTTCAACTGCTTCGGCAACTCGTATGCGGGCCTGATCCCCGGCGACCTGCGCGGCAAGGCGGTCTCAGTCGAAATCGTCGATGACAGCACCGTGGCCCTCGTCCACAAGGCGGACGACGCCTACCCCTCCGAGGGTCGCGCGACCTACCGGTTCGTCAGCCCGGATTGCCTCGAGCACACGCTCACGATCCGCGACACGCGCTCGTTTGTGGGGCAACTGGGCTACCGTGAGGTGAGCTGGTGCTCCTATATCAACTGCCCGGAGGACCCGACGCTGCACTTCCTCTCCGGCGCTCAATGGACATCGTACCTCTCGCCGGAGCACGGCGTCGGCTCGCGCATCGCCCCGTCGTACATCCCCGAGGACCAGCTTGAGACCATGCCTCCGCAGGATGAGAAGCGGCAACCCTTCCACGTGAACTGGGCGCCCCTGCGCTTCGATGAGCCCTTCTACTACGGGCGCCTCGGCCACATGGTGCTGCTCTACGTCTTCGACAACCCACCCGACCTGCGCTTCTTCTGCTCCCCCACCGGCGGCGGCGGAAGCCTCCTGCCCGGCCAATCCTGTCCCGCCTGGGACTTCCTGTGGATCATCCCCGCCGCCCGCTACGCACCGGACAAGGAGTTCACCTTCCGCCTGCGCCTCATCTACAAGCCCTATGTCTCCGACGACGACGTGCTCCAGGAGGTCCGCAAGGCCCAGCAGGAGATGGCAGCCCATAGGTGACAGGCACCATTTTCCGGCATGACTTCCGCCGGAAAATGGTGCCTGTCACCTATGGCATTGCGCCTGCTTGCGCTATAATAGCGCTTGCCTGCATCGGGAATCCGGGGACATGACCCAATTCCCGCTGTTGGGAATTGGGATCGTGTCCCCGAATTCCGGGTCGCGAGGGGGGATGAGCGATGTCGCGTAGTTCTGCCGTGGAGGTCTCGCCGGAGCCGACCGTTCTGGAGGAACGCCGGTTGATCGGGCGCTTGGTCACGCTCGGCCCGGGGCCAGACGCCCGCGCCGAGCTGCAGCAGGGCGATCGGGCATACGCCTGCCCATCCGGCCCCGAGCAGGCCGAGAGGCTTGCCTCGCTGTCGGGCGAGTGGGTCGTGGTCCGCGCCGCGTGTCGAGTCGTCAAGCATGACGACCGCGAGGACGACATCCTGGAACTGCTCGACATCGAGGAGGTCGCGCTGTTCGACTCGACCCCACTCGTCGTTCGGGAGCTGGCTCTTGGGGCCACGGTGCTTCGGTTCGTGACACCCATCGAGGTCGAGCCGCGGCCCGCCGACAACCTGGTCGCGCTGGACTACCCGCCGCTTGGAATCATGGCCGCGGGCGAGACGCGCGCCGAGGCGGTGGCCGCCTTCCTGGAGGAACTGGGGTGGCTCTGGGAGACTTACGTTCAGGCTGACGAGGCGCGCTTGGCAGAGGACGCTCTGGAGCTGCGGGCGACGTTTCTCCAGATGGTCCGGACGGAGGCCTCGTAGTGTCGGCCCGGCGCAGCACGGTGATCGAGTCCGCCCTCCTGAGGAAGGGCTTCCGGGTCGAACAGAGGCACCACCGCTTCCTGATCCTCTACGTCGATGGGCGGCGAACGGCGATCCGGACGAAGATCAGTCACGGTGGCAAGGACTACGGGGACTTCCTGCTGTCTCGCATGAGGGAGCAGCTGCGTCTGCCCACCGTGCGCCAGCTGCTGCGTCTGATCGACTGCCCGATGGACTCCGACGAGTACGTGACCGTGCTGAGAGCGTGTATGAAAAGCGTGGGCGGGCGCCATGAATGGCGCCCCTACACAATTGGGCGCGATAAATCGCGCCCCTACGTCGCAAACGACCGTAAATCGCCGTTACGTAGGGGCACGATTCATCGTGCCCGAGTGTAGGGGCGTGATTCATCACGCCCGATGCCGTGCTTCTCATACACCCTCTGAGAGAAGCGCGCCAACTCCCCCCACAGAGTGCCCAACTCCCCTGACAGAGGCGGACCCCACATGCCCATCACCGTCGGCGTCATCGGTTGCGGCAACATCGCGCAGTTCCACTTCGCGGGGCTTCAGCAGGCCGGGGCGCGCGTGAAGTGGGTCAGTGACCTCGCAGAGGAGCGCGCGCGGCCGTATGCGGAGCGCTTCGGGGCGAGGGTGGCGACGGACTACCGGGAGATGATCGGCGATCCCGAGGTCGATGCGATCTGGGTGCTCACCGTCTCCGCCGCGCACCGGGAGGTCTGCCTGGCCGCCATCGAGGCGGGTCACGCGGTGGTTTGCGAGAAGACCCTCGCGACGAACGCCGACGATGCCCTGGCAATCGTGCAGGCAGCCCAGGCGAAGGGCGTCGTCTTCTACACCTCCTACATGAAGCGCTTCATCCCGGCGGTCCAGAAGGCCAAGGAGCTGCTGCCCTCACTCGGGAGAATCACCTCGATCTACATCCGCTCCTTCCAGCCCGCCGGGGACATCTGGGACGTAATGCCTGAGTCCGGCTTCTTCCACACTCCACCGGGCGGCGCCTCGAGCGTCATCAGCAACTACGGCGGCGGCGCGCTGACGTGCTGCGGTAGCCACATCCTCGACCTGACGTGTCACTTCCTCGGCCGCCCGCACCGCGTCTACGGGCAGATGCACATCCCCGAGGGCCGCGACTACGACCTCCAGGCCAACGCGCTGCTCGAGACCGCGAATGGCCCCGTCCATTACGAGACCATCTGGCACCCCCTGAGCCGCATCGGCTTCCTCCGCGACGGCTGGGACGAGCGCATGGAGATCAACGGCCTGAACGGGCGGCTCGACATCTACACCACGTGGTGGAGCGAGGTGGACACCAAGGCCTCCCTCTGCGTGCACTATGACAACGCGACCGGGGTCTCGACCGAGTACCGTTACGCGCCGGTCTCGCCCTTCAACCGCGCCGTCGCCTTCTTCTGCGAGAACATCGCCCGCGGCACCCAGGGCGACCAGTCGCCCCTCACCGGCTACGACGTGGACGAGCTGATCGCAACGATCACCCGCAGCGCCCGGCTGGGCCAGGCCGTAGACGTTCCCTGGCGCACGTAGCAATTCGGGGACATGACCCAATTCGCGTCGTGCGCGGATTGGGATCGTGTCCCCGAATTGCACCTCACCCTCTCACCACACTCACCAGCAGCATCACATTGAGCGCGCTCACGACGAGGGCGACGATCCAGAGCGTCACCTTCGTCAGCCGCGAGTTCGCGTGCTGGCCCATGACGTTGCTCGACGAAGTGAGCGCGACTTGCGCGAAGATGGTCCACGGCAGCTGGATACTGAGGACCATCTGCGAGATCAGCAGCCCTTTGAAGGCGTCGCGGATGAAGAAGATGATGAGCGCCGCCCCGCCCAACGTGAGGGCCGCCCCCCATCGCGTATGCGTATCCTTGATGTTGTAAGGCTCGCCGAAGACCCCCGCGAAGATGCTCCCGCCCGCCATGCCCGCCGTCACCGACGACGCAACCCCCGCCAGCAGCAGCGCGATCGCGAACACGATGGCGGCCGCCGGCCCCAGCAGCGGGCGCAGCATCTCCTCGGCTTGCCCTAGCTCGGACACCTGCGTCTTTGCCGCGTAGAACGTGCCCGCTGCCACGAGGATCATCGCGCTGTTGATCGCCCAGCCCACGACCATCGAGAAGAGCGTGTCCAGGAACTCGTACTTGAGCTGCTTCCTGATGACGGCGTCGTCTTCGAGGTTCCACTGCCGGCTCTGGATGATCTCCGAGTGCAGGAAGAGGTTGTGCGGCATCACGACCGCGCCCAGGACGCTCATCACGATCAGGATCGCTCCATGCGGTACCTGCGGCGTGACCCACCCGACCGCGGCCTGCCCCCAGTCGATGTGCACGAGGTGCAGCTCGAACAGGAACGCCAGCCCGATCAGCGATACGAACCCGATGATCCACCGTTCGAGCTTCCGGTACGAGTTCGTGAAGAGCATCCACGAGACGAAGGCCAGCACGATCACTACGCCGACCGGTAGCGGGATGCCAAAGAGCATCTGCAGCCCGATCGCCCCTCCCAACAGCTCCGCGAGTGCCGTCGAGATCGCCGCCAGCACCGCGCTCCCCAGCAGCGCCCGGCTCACGATCGGCCGAAGGTGCTTCGTGGCCGCCTCGGAGAGGCACAGGCCGGTGCTGATGCCCAGGTGCGCAACGTTGTGCTGCAGGAGGATCAGCATGAGGGTGGACAGCGTGACCATCCACAGCAGCTTGTAGCCGAAGCCCGACCCCGCGGCCACGTTCGACGCCCAGTTGCCCGGATCGATGAACCCGACCGTCACCAGCAGGCCCGGCCCGATGTACTTCAGGATCTCCAGCGCGCCGAACGTGGGGGTATGCCTGGCACGAAGGTCGTGAAGCCACTGCCGCAATCGCATGAGCCGTGTCCGTCGCCTCTGCCTCTGCCGTTCTCCCAGACTCCCAAACTCCTACACTCCTGCTCTCCCGCCGTCCACGTATCCCGCCCACTCCTCTGCCACCGACACGCGCTCAGCGGTGTTCGTCTCCGTATCGTACATCGCGAACGACGGCTGCTCCTTGAACCCCATCAGCTCTCCCGCGCCCACCAAGAGCGTCTCCCCGACCGTCCTCTCGCCCGCAAGGTGGGTGTGCCCGTAGAACACCGCGTCATACGCACCGGTCGCCGCGTAGGCCTCCGCGGTGTCGGGCTCGTGGACCACGAGCACCATCCTCCCGCCGAGTTCCAGCGTCGCGACTCCCCCGTGCAGCGTGACGTTGCTGCCGGCGGCGAGCCTGCTGAGCAGGAAGACATCGCCGTCGTTGTTGCCGAACACGACATGCACGGGCCCCTCGAACGTCTTCAGCTCGCTAATCACGAACGGCGCCACGAGGTCCCCGCAGTGAATCACAACCTCCGCCCCCGCCTCCTTCGCCTTCCTCAGCGCCGCCCTCACCGCGTGCAGGTGATCGTGACTGTCCGACATCACCGCGATCTTCATGTCGCCCTCCGGCCCTGCCTCCGGCGTCGCCGTTGCCGTTGCTGTCACCCGTCACCCATCACCTGCCGTCAGTATGCTCCCCTTCCTCTGACGACCACCCCGACGGTCTTGAGCAGTATCACCAGGTCCAACACCAGCGATCGGTTGCGGATGTAGTAGAAGTCGTACTCGATGTTCTCCCGCAGGGGAAGGTCTTTCCTGCCGAGGATCTGCCAGAGGCCGGTGATACCGGGCTTCGCCTCGAGGCGGCGGCGCTGCCAGGGCTCATACTCGTCCACGATGAAGGGCATCTCGGGGCGGGGCCCGACGAGGCTCATGTCCCCCCGGATGACGTTCCACAGCTGCGGCAGTTCGTCGAGGCTGAAGCGTCGCAGCCACCGACCGATGGGGGTAATGCGCGGGTCGTCTTCCTCTTGCGGGGCTTCGGCGTACGGATTGACGTCGGCGCGCATGGACCGGAACTTCAGCAGCGTGAACGGTCGCCCGTGTCGCCCAACCCTCTCCTGCCGAAAGATGGCCGACGCGCCCGTCTGCCGCCGGATGAGCATCGCGACGATGGCGAACAGCGGCGCGAGCAGCACGAGCAGCAGCGCCGCGACCACCACATCCCCCACACGCTTGATCGCCTCCTCCCACACGCTGAAGGAGCCGTGCGGGAGTTCAATGACCGGGAGGTCCGTCAGGCTGCTGACGTGCGCCTGGCCGGTGAGCACGCCGAAGGGGCCCGAGATGACATGGAACTCGGCCGGCAGGCCCTCGCAGCTCGAGATGACGTCCATCAGCTCCCCGGTGCTCAACCCCGGTTGCGCCACGATGACTTGGTCGATGCGCTGCTCCCTGACGTACTCCGGCAGCCCGCCAAGTTGCGCCACGATTGGGACGCCGTCGATCGGGCCCGTCTCGCCATTGGGGCTCACGAAGCCTACGACCTCGTACCCGAACTCCGGGTGTTCCCGCGTCCGCTGCAGCACCAGCCTTCCCAACTCCCCGCAGCCGATGACGAGCGCCCGGGATCTCGCCACGCCCGTCGCAAGCGCCCGCGCCCGCCGGTCGCTCAGCAGTTGCCGCCCCACCGACACGTACACCAGCGCCACAACCCAGAAGAGCACCAACATGCCGCGCGAGTAGTCCGTGTGGCTCAGGAAGGAGACCGCCGCGACGAGGAGCGTCGCCAGCGTAACCGCCCGGAAGCTGTCGGTAAGATCGTGCAAGGGCGGGGCGGCCCGGCTCACGCGGTACAGGCCCAGGCTCTCGAAGGTCATCAGCCACAGCGGCAAGATCGCCCACAGCGTCTTGAGGTACATCACCAGCGGGTGCTTCAGTTGCGGGCGAAGCAGCTCCGGGGTGTAGGCGCGAATGAGGTACGCCGTCACGATCGCCAGCACGCACGCCGCGGCGTCGGACAGCACCAGGAGCAACAGGTGGTTGCGCTCGAACGCACGTCGCGTTGCAGCCATGCGATAAGGGGGACAACCCACGCCCCCGGAGGTTCCACGGTGGGGGGCTTCAGCCCCGCAGGTGCACCTGCCAGGCCTCAACGCTACCGGGGCGCGCTCCCGCCGTTCCTCTCACTCCTCACTCCTCTCCCCTCACTCCTCGCCCTCCCAGCGTCACCCTCACCTCGTGCTCCGCCTCCGACTCTCCCGGCAGGAACTGCACCGCGCCGCGCACATCCGTATCGCGCTCCCCCACCCGCAGCGTGCCCAGCGCCGGCTGCTTCAGCACCCAGTTGATGCCCGCCATGATGCACAGGCGACGGCAGATCGGCCCGAGCAGGTCGCCCGGTAGTTGCGCGACCTCGCTCCACTCGCCGCCGATGCACAGGTCCACGCAGGTCGTGTCACGCCCTTCGGAGGTGTGGATGTGGATCTCCGTCGCCTCTTGCTGCGCGGCATCCCAGAGCAGCTTATTCACGAGCCGCACCAGCGGCGCGTGACCGCTGCCTCCCTCCATCTCCGCGGTCACATCCGGCGCGACGATCCCCAGATCCATCCCCAGGTCGGCGGCCTGCGCGAGGGCATCCGCCAGAGCGACCAGGGTCTCCGGCGTCCGCCCGCCGGCCCGCCCTGACAGCAGCGCGAACCGCACCACCGGTGGGAACGCCTCTGCCTGATCTGCGATGACCTCCTCCGCGGTCGCTCCGATCGCGGCCTGCTCGATCATCTTGGAGGTCATCGTGCGGATCGAGGCCTCGAAGTCCTGGCACTCCAGGATCGAGAGCGCGGCTCCCAGGTCGGTGCCGTTACGCAGCATCAACCCCAACTCCCGCAGCCAGAGCGACAGCTCCTTCATCCTCCGTCGCCCTCGCCTGCCTCCTATCGCCATGCCTTGCCTCCCGTCGTTGCCTCTGCCTCTGCCGTCGTCGTTCACTTCGCACTTAGCACTTCGCACTCATCGCTGCCGTTCACCCCCACTGCTCCTTCGTCGCCTTATTCAGCACTTCCCCGGCCATGCTGAACATGAGTTCCAGGTTCTGGTTGTTCAGGTAGGTGTCGATGACGTTGCGGACGATGTCGGCGAAGGCCTTGGGGTGCTCGATGGAGCGCTTCTCGTCCGTGACGGTCTCCATGAGGGCATCCCACAGCTCGTGGAACTTGAGAAAGTCAGAGGGCGCTTCGATCTTGAGCGTCGAGAGTTCGGAGTGCATGTCCTGCTCTTGCTTGACGCCCTCGATGCTCGTCTGCATCCGCGCCATGCCGTCGCCCACGCCCTTGAGCACGCCGAGGATCTCCGACACCGCCACGACCCCGCTCTCGCAATCGGCCGCGTGTTGACGGGCCGCCACGAGTTGCTTCAGGGCCTCGTCAAGGTCGCCCACGCCGGTGGGGGCGTAGGTCTCCTGCGCGCGTACCCAGCCCTCGATCGCGCTCTGCCGGCAGACGCCCTCGAAGTCGTCCGTGAGCGCATCTAGCTCCTGGGTGAGCTTGGCGATCTCGGCAGTGCGCAAGCGCCACGCCTGCTGCAGACGATCCTCCTCGTCGCGCGCCGCGGCTCGGTGCTTGGCCCAGAGGTTGCGCACCTCGCTCAACCGTTCCCGCAGGCCGTACAGCGCCGTCGCCTGGTTCTGATGCTGCTTGCGCAGGCGGCCGATGGCCCTGGCATGGGTCAGCCATGCCAGCCCCGCCGCCGCCTGTCGGAGCTGCTCTTCGGTCTGGGCGATGGCCGCCTGGGCCTCCGCCACCTTGGTCTTCAGAATCTCCTCGCCTGCGTTGAGCGTCGGGTTCTCCTGCGCGAGCTTCTCGGACTCGTCCGTGTCCTTCTGCTCGATCTCCGAGCGGTCGGTCTGCAGATCGGCGATCAGCTTCCCAAGCTCGGCGCGGCGCGCGGTCTTGGCCTCCCGCGTAGCGGCCAATGTCGCCTCGATCGAATCCCGAGCAGAGACATCCAGCCCTCCGAAGCCGTCGTGCGCGATCGCCACCGCATCGGCGACGGCCGCCTCGGTCCGGTCCTGGGCCTCGACGAGCTCACTCGTGATGCCCTGGTTGATCTCATCGACCTCCGCCATTACCCGCTTGATCTTGTCCTGCTGCTCGACGAAGTACGCGATCATCGTCGCCAGATCGTTGAACGCCAAGGCTTCCTACCCCCCAAACCCCCTCCCTTCAGGAGGGGGAGCATTGACGCCACTTCGGGGCCGGCCGGCTCAAGGCCCCAGCACACGCGATAAGGCGGCCACCGATCGCCACCGGCGGTCGGCAGAACCGATCACGCCACCCGTCTACGCCTTGGGGAGTTCCACGAGGGCCAGCAGAATCCTACAACGGGGGATGCCGTTGGGGACTGTCCAAGTCTCGATCCCGCCTGCGGGATCGAGACGCATGGACTGTCCCCTGTTGACGTTGGGCCTCTCAGCCTCGCCCCGATGTCCTCCGCGCTACTTGGGCACCGCCGCCTGTGCCTTCTCGGCCGGCAGCACGCGGGCCGTGACGAGCAGTATCGCCTGGGCATCCGCCGAAGCGCCGGGCTCGGCTGCGCGGAGGGGGCCGGCTTCCTTCCCCACCAGTTCGCCTACTCGGGGGAAGCCGCCCAGGATCGCCGTTCCATCCTTGCCCAGCAGGAGAGGACCCTCGACTCCGACTGCTGTCCGTGGGCGTCCGGCCCATGGCACCTGCCCGCCGCCTTCGGTGGGTAGGATCGCAAGGGAGACGCTGGAGTCGGCGTTGACGCGCGGCAGCACCAGGAACTCCCGTGCATCGACCGCCGCCCCTGCCCGGTAACCGTCGGGCGAACCCTCGGCAGGCACCCCGACGAACGCCACCGCCACCCCGGTACGTAGGATGGCGTACTGGTTGCTCGGCACGACCAGCGACGCCGTCGAGCGGGCCTCGCCCTTGTGGGCCGCGTGCTCGCCCGGCAGAACCCCCGCAGCGTAGGGGCCCTCGCCCATCCTCGGGGCCGGCGTGATCAGCCGGAAGGACAGTTCGACAGGCCTGGCCGGCTTGTCCAAGAGCGCAACAACCTCGCGGAACTCGTCGACCGCCTCCGGATCACCGCGCACGATCAGCGAGTTCTCATCGATGAACGCAACCGGTCCCTGCGTCAGGCCATCCGGCAGGAGCGCCGCGAAGCCCCCACCTGCCTCCTCCGGCTTCTGCTTGGGGTTGAGGAGGTAGCCCGGTGGCGGGAGCAGGACCTCGACCGTTGCGCGCGCCGCGAACAGGTAGAGGCCGGCCTCGCGCATCGCCTCGGGCGCAGGCTTCGCGACCTCGAGGGCGCCGTTCCGCACGCGGTCGGCGAACTCCCGGCGCGCCGGAGCCGGGTCCACGGCTGGCACCGTCGGGCCTGGTTCGCCGCCGAACATGGCCGCGATGGTTCGTGCGTCAGCGTGCTTCAGAGCGATGACCTCTACCACCGCGCCAGGCCCCTCGCCTGCCGCAAGAACCGCGGGCAATGCGGCGAGAACCAGAACAAGAGCAACCGATAGCCTCACCATCGGAGACCCCCCATCGAGCAGCAGGAATGCGCCGCACGAGACGAAGCGGCCCGTCTACCCTCTAAGACGCTTACGACTGCCAAGACATTACGGCATGGGCGTGGATCCTCCTCCACGACGGTCAAGGTTGGGCGGTCTGCCTGTCGAACCTACTCCCGCTCGCGCTCTGCCGCAGGAGGTCTGCCATGGTCAGGACAGTGGTGGTTGTCGCGTTGCTGTTCGCGTGGCTGCCGCTCCTCGCCGCCACCTACTACGTCGATGGCCGGGCGGAGAACGCCTCCGACGACGGCCCGGGCACCGCGGCCCAGCCCTGGAAGACGATTGCGCGGGCCGGGAGCGCGCCCGAACTGAAGCCCGGTGACACGGTACTCATCCGGACCGGCGTCTACCGCGAGCACGCGAAGATCACGGTCTCGGGGGAAGAGGGCAACCCGATCACCTTCGCGGCGGCGCCCGGAGCGAAGGTGGTCGTCAAGGGCTCGGAAGTGGTCAAAGGCCGGTGGACCCGAGTCAGCGAGGACCCCGCCATCCAGGAGCCCTTCCCGAACGCCTTCCAGAACGTGTGGAAGATCGAGCTGGGTGAGGAGTTCTTCACCGATCCCGACTTCGTCGGCAGCTACCAGGACAAGGCCCGGCGTTGGGTCTCGCAGGTCTACCTGCAGGACTACCGCGCGCTCCAGCTCATCGGCGAGGACCGCATCTACACGAACGATCCGTACGCCCGGCTGCGCACGGTCGGGCGGGGGCTGAACGACCTCGTCATGGACTCCTTCTTCTTCGACCCCGCCACGCAGACGCTCTACATCGAGATCGGCGGCGACCCCGCCTGGTTCAGCATCGAGGTCGGCGTGCGCGGGTGGACGCTCACGGCGAGTAAGGTGCACGATGTGGTCATCCGCGGCCTTGAGCTGCGCCAGAACCGCCAGCCCGGCGGCCAGTGGCCGATGGCCAGCCTTGGCGAGTGCGAGCGGGTCGTCGTTGAGGACTGCCACTTCAGCCAGGCCGATTTCTGCGGGTTCGGCATGTGGCGCTCGAAGAACTGCACCGTGAGACGCTGCGACCTTTCGTACAACGGCAACACGGGGCTCGGCCTGGGCGAGTGCGAGGACTGCGTGGTGGAAGACTGCACGCTGTTCTACAACAACTACCGCCGCTTCTCGCCCGGCTGGCACGCCGGTGGGATGAAGTGCATCCCCGGCAACAAGCGCTGCCTCATCCGACGCAACGAGGTGGCCTACAACATCAACTCCGACGGCATCTGGTTCGATGCGAGCAACGAGCAGATTCGCATCCTGAGCAACATCAGCCACCACAACGATGGCTGCGGCATCTTCTACGAGATCAACCCCGGCGGCGGCACCATCGCCGACAACCTCGTCTACGCCAACCACGGCCGGGGCATCTACATCTCGGGTTCGCAGAAGGTGTGGATCGTGAACAACACGGTCGCCCGCAACGACTGCGGCATCGTCTGCATGCCGCGCGAAGACCCGTTCACGCTGGAGAACGTGAACATCCTCAACAGCCTGCTGATCGACAACTACGTGGTGGGGGAGAGGGGCCCGCGCGGCTGCGACCTCACGGTCTACATGGGCAGCCCCGGCGAGTACGAGCCGTACGAGCGCAAGGTCATGAGCAACCACTCGGACCACAACGTGTACGCCTCACTCACCTGGAACCCGACCATGCGGCACTCCTGGAATCCGGACAACGCACTGGAGCAATGGCAGCAGCGCTGGCAGGAGGACCTGCAGTCGAAGCTGATGCCCGTCGAGTACGAGCTCCCCGGCATGGGCTTCCGCCTGTTGACGAAGGCCGGCCTCGACCTCGCGGCGCCCATTCCCGCCGAAGCCGGCTGGCAGCCCGAGAAGCCCGGCCGCGTCGGCTGCGCGAGGACGGAGTGGAAGTAGAGGCAACGGAAACGGGAAGCACTGGAGATTCGAAGAGGGGAAGAACGACAACTACGGAGGCGAACATGAGGCTGTTCATCTCAGCCGACATCGAGGGCATCAGCGGCGTCACTAACGACGCCCAGGCCAGCCAGACCGGAGCGCAGTTCCCCGACGCGCGGCGCTGGATGACGGGCGATGTGAACGCGGCCATCGAGGGCGCGTGTGAGGCGGGCGTCACGCAGGTTCTCGTCAAGGACGCGCACGGGTGGGCGCTCAACCTCCTACCCGACGAGATCGATGAGCGCGCGACCCTGATCCAGGGCTGGGGTGTCGAGGACGGGATGATGGAGGGGCTGACGCAGGGCTGCTCCCTGGCCTTCCTCGTCGGCTATCACCCGCGCGCCGGCACGTCGGACGGCATCCTCTCTCACACGTGGAGTGGGGCGCTGCGCCGGCTCGTGGTGAACGGCGTCGAGCTCGGCGAGACGGGAATCTCCGCCCTCTTCGCTGGGGCGCTGGGCGTGCCGATCGCGTTGGTGACCACCTGCGAGGCCGGGGCGCAGCAGGCCCGCGAGTTGCTTCCCTGGGTCGAGACCGTCGCCGTGAAGCGCGGCATCACGCGCTTCGCCGCCGAGCTGACTCCCATCAAGCGCGCCCAGCAGCTCATCCGCGAGGCCGCGCAGCGCGCCGTGCAGCGCCTCGGCGAGATGCAGCCACTGCGCTTCGAGGCGCCCTATACCGTGCAGACAACCTGGGCGAACCCGGGCATGGCGCAAGCCTGCGCCACCCACGAGGACGTGACGCTCGTGGACGAGTACGCAACCGAGTTCACCGCCCCCGACCAGCTCGCAGCTCTGAAGCGCCTGCGCCAGCTCTTCCGCGTCGCCCAGAGCGGCTGAGCGCAGCGCCGTCCTGGGAGCGCGGGCTTCCAGCCGGCTGGCTCGCGGTGGCGCCGTTGCCGGGAGCGCGGACATCTTGTCCGCACGCGGTGGCGCCGCAGCTGGGAGCGCCGGCACCCTTGCCGGCAGCGGTGGCGCCGTAGTCACCCTCGGCCTTCTCTCACTCTCCTGAAAGGCGAACTCACCCATGCTCTCGATGACCACCGACTACCGCACAGGCACCGGCTGCCCGGAGCCGTACCTGCGCCGCATCGCCGACGCCGGCTTCAGCCACATCCACTGGTGCCACCAGTGGGATACGGACTTCCTCTACGGGCCTGCCGAGACCGACCAGATCGCCGACTGGCTCGGCGAGCTGAACCTCGTCCTGCTCGACCTCCACGCCTCAGCGGGGAAGGAGAAAGCCTGGGGCTCCTCGCGCGAGTACGAGCGGCGCGCCGGGGTCGAGTTGGTGGCGAACCGCATCGAGATGACCGCGCGCCTCGGCTCCGAGGTCGTTATCATGCATCTCCCCGGCGGCGCGTTCGAGGAGCATAGCCCGCGAGTCCAGCGCTCGCTTGATGAGCTGCGCCCCTGTGCGGCGATGCATGGCGTGCGGATCGCGCTGGAGAACGGCGGCTCTCACCAGAGCTTCGACGATATCGAGCGCGTGCTCGACGCCTACGGACCCGACTACCTCGGCCTCTGCTATGACTCGGGCCACGGCAACCTCTTCCCCGAGGGCCTCGACCGCCTCGACCGCATCCGCGATCGCCTCATCTCCGTGCACCTCCACGACAACGACGGCTCGGCCGACCAGCACCGGCTGCTGTTCACCGGAAGCGTTGACTGGGGGCGCTTGGCGGGGATTCTCGCTCGCTCCGGCTACGAGAAGTGCGTCAGCATGGAGCTCTCCATGCGCAACGAGCCCTATGGTGATGACGAGGACGCCTTCCTCCGAAAGGGCTTCGAGACGGGGGACCGCCTGGCGGGGATGATCGCCTCGGCAAAAAAGACCGCAGATTCCTCTTGACAGCTTTGTGCAGCTATGCTAATCATACCTGCACAGCACTAGACACACTATCACACCGCGGCAGCGACTGAAGTAGGAGCCAGCCACCTGTCCTGGATCGCGGCTACTGTCGACCCCCCGACGAGCGCCCAGGCTGCGTTCCAGGTCAAGGCTCCGCCTTCACACACGGTTTCCAACGCAGCCCGCGGTGGAGCCACTACAGCCGGGTCACCCGTCGCCCCACGGATGGCCCGGCTGTTCCTTTTGGGACTGTCCAAGTCTCGATCCTGCAGCGGGGACAGGGACTGTCCAAGTCTCGATCCCGCAGGGATCGAGACGCATGGACTGTCCCTTGTTGGCCGTGGCCTTCCTCCCCCTCTCACCCCTCCCGCCCCCCTACACCGCCTTGCCGTACAGACACTCACTCCCTCCCGCATACGCGTCGTGCAGCACGATCCCCTCTTTCCCGAGGGACGCCGTCACAACCGGCGCCCGTCCCGCATCGAGGTGCGCCTGGTTGCGGGCGATGACCCCGCGGACCGCGTGCACGACCGCCACGGGGAGGCGCTGGCTCTGTGCATCGGGGTAGGTCCCGGCCAGCTCGGCCGCCGGGATGCCCCGCTTGACGCGCAGGACCTTCTCGAGGCAATCGACGAGGCTGTCCTTGCCGTACCCAAGAGAGGCCTGTGACCCATCGGGCCGGCGGACCTTGCGGAAGAAGTGCGTGTTGGCAGTGCGGCTGCCCCTGTTCTCGATCCAGTACCTCAGCCCCCGGTACTGCGAATCCGATTCCACCTTGCCGTAGGTCCCCACGAGCTGGCTCTCCTGGTTGACCGGCCCCTCGAAATCGGCCGGCGTGAGCCAGTTGTTCTCGTAGATGATCGTCAGCCCGGAAGTGTGCGTAACCGTGGCCTGCACCGCATCGAAGGCGTCCTTCCCGAACTCGCTGCGCAGCCTCTTCTTCTGTCCCACTGCATACACCGCAAGCGGCTCGAGCTTCAGGTAGTGCATGAACAGGTCCACCCAGTGGATGCCCACATAGGTGAACGGGTCGCTGTCCTCCACCCACTTGAAGGTCGTCGTCGAGACCTCCAGCGGCTCTTCAAGCACCCCGCGCGCATAGATCGGCTCCCCGAGGCCCTCCAGCAGCTCGCCGAAGATCCGCTTGTGGTCGGGGTCATAGCGCTTGTGCATGTCCACGCCGACGATGAGGTTCTGTGCCTCGGCGAGGGCAATGATCTCGTCCGCCTCCGGCACCGACAGACACAGCGGCTTCTCGGCGACGACGTGCGTGCCGTTCCGCAGGGCCGCGAGGATCGGCGCGGTATGCAGGTGATCGGGGGTCGCCACCACAAGCACATCCAGGTCCGGGCAGTCGCGCAGGATGTCGTCCCACGGCGCCTCGCCGCAGTATGCCTTAGGTCGCGTACCGGTCTCGCGCTCGTTGTCGTCCAAGGCCCGCTGCGCCGACCCCTCCGACCGCGTCCCAACCGCGACGAGCTCGAACGCCACATCACCGTAGTCTCTCGCCCGATCGTCCAACCCGATCCGATCCAGATAGGGCGCGATTCCGTTCCTCTGCAGGTCCCACAGCGTCCCCGCAACCACATCGCTCCCGAACATCCCATATCCAACCAACCCGACCTTCACCGTCTCCATCCTACCCTCCGTCATCTGCCGTTGACGTTTGCTGGGAGCGCCGGCACCCTTGCCGGCAGTGGTGGTAGCCGTTGCCGTCCCTGGGATCGCGCGCACCCTTGCGCGCACGCCGTTGCCGTTCCTGTTGCCTGTCACCTGTCACCTGTTACCTCTTGACCCCCACCACAATCCCCGTATCCTCCGAGCATGCCGTATGTTGCGCCTCCTCGAACCCCGCCTCCTCGAGGAACCCCTCTAGCTCCTCCCTCGTGTAGCTCCGTCCGTCGTTGCCCCCTGACAGCATGTTCAGCGAGAACAGCGCCGCCCACCGGGGATGCGTTCCGTCCTCGCCGAGGATGAAGTCGTGGATCACGACCCGCCCTCCAGGAATGAGGGCGCGGTAGGCCTTCTGCAGGATGGTGACGCAGCCCTCCGGCCCCGTGCTGTGCAGGATGTTCGACACGATCGCGAGGTCGAAGCCCTCGCCGAGCTCGTCCTCCCAGTAGCTCCCGGCCCGGGTCTCGACGCGGTCGGCGACGCCTGCCAGTTGCGCGCATTCGAGGGTAATCGGCACGACATTGGGCAGGTCGAAGATCACCGCCGTCGCCTCGGGCAGGCGCTTCAGCATCGCGTACGAGTAGTCTCCCGAGCCGCCGCCGATGTCGAGGATGCGCCGCACGCCGGTCAGGTCCAGCTTCGCCAGGACCTTCTCTCCCCAATGGCTGCTGGACGCGTGCATGGCCATGATGAACGCCCGCGTCGCCTCCGCTGGCATCTCGCCGCTGAAGGGCTGCCCCCCGCCCGCTCGCACGCTCTCGGTCAGCTCGCTCCACCGCTTCCACAGCATCGCGTGGTGACCCAGATAGCCGGTCAGATCATCCCCTCGCCCGCGCACCAGACTCGCCGCCGCGAATGTCCCATTCGCGAACCGCCCCACCTCCTTCCTCAGCAGCCCTAGCCCAACCAGCGCATTGGCGAGCAGTTCCGTGCTGCGCGCCGGGCACTCAACGCGCCTCGCGAGTTCCTCCGCAGTCAGCTCCTCATCCCCCAGCGCCGTGAAGACACTCAGCTCGTGGGCCGTCAACACCGCCCGCGAAGCCCAGTACCCCGCGACCACATCCATCAGATCGGCCATGCTCTCAATGCCGTTCGCCGGCTGTTCCATCGGTTGATCCTCGTTGCTCCTGGATGGTAGAGGGATTAGTTCCTGCGCGGATCAAGCAGTCCCTCCGTGCGGGATCCTGGCGGTCTCCCGCTCCCCGGCGCGGATAGGCCATGCAGCGACATGAGGCCCGCGGCGAGCCCCCCGCTCGTGGCTGCAGGGAACGTCCTGACGCACGGCGAACGAGATACCTGGCAATGATCGGGCCTGCCACACGGCAGGGAGTGATCGCCTCAGCAGCCGACCCGGAGTCCTCGCGACCGCCGTGCAGTTCAGGGGAGGTCGTCAGTATGGATGAGCGCACCTCACGCCCACCAGACGCGGACCCGGGCCCGGAGGCCCTGCACCCTCCCTTCCTCGTACTCCTGGAGACGGCAGGCCTTGGGTCACTTGCGAAGGCGATGAGCCTCCTCGACGCCCAAGGCGCTCTCGACCTCCCGCACGCGAGCGCACGGGACAGGGTAAGAGAGGTCCTCCGCCTTCCTGTGCGGTGCGGCAGGTGCTACGAGGTCGTCGCTCCCGCCTCCCGGGCGAAGAGGCCAATGGGTCTAGTGTGCCCCCACTGTGGTGAGCAGTGGTGGCGCAGGCCGCCGGACACCGGGGGCATCTGGGCGCTGTACCTCATCCTGCCGCTAGTAGCCATCTTCGGTCTCGCGATCTTCGTGGGCGCCACGGTCCTCATGGACGCAGGCGGCCCCCACCGGGCCGCGCAAGCGCCTCCCGGCCTAAGGCCGCTGCTTGTCGCCATTGCCTACGCTGTCTGGTCCACCGGGACGGCGATCGTCGCCGCGGGGGCTTGTAAGGCAGGCCCGCTCCGAGGACAGAAGGACCCCGATGCGGATCCGGGTCCCGTGCTTGCCGGTGACCTCTGGGGATACTGGATCCTGTGGGGCGTGGCGATCGTCGCCATCGGCCTTCTCGCCGGGGGGATAGCGGACCTGGTGGTTCGCGACGACAACCCGTATTGGCTGATCGGCCTACTGGTCGGCGCTGCCGTCGGGCTCCTGGGTGGCCACCTGCTCGTCACCATCCTCGGCACATGGATCACCGTGCGCGGGGCGACCCACAGGGAGAGGCAACCCGCCTTAGTACCCGAGACCCAATTCTCGGAGCGCAGGACGTGCGGCCGGTGCGGGGGGAGCTACCTGTGGCATGAGGCCGACCCACAGCCGCTCACCCAGGTTGAGAAGCTGATCTGCGCGAAGGAGGATCTGCCATTCAACAGGATGAAGAGGATCACGTGCCCCCACTGCGGCACGGTGTCCTTCTCGCCGGAGCCGGAGTGACCACCGCACTGCAGAGCTACCCAGCACCGCGCTTGCGCCTCGTCGGCACTCTCTAGCGCCAGACCGCGCCCTACTTCTCCCTCACGCAGAACATGCGATCCGTGAGAACCGCCTCGACCGCATCGGCGTTGTTCGGCGGGCAGACCCAGAAGTACATCCCCGGCTTCAGCTCGTGTATGCCGAGGTCGTAGGTGCGGTACTCGCCGTCCGAGGCGTTCTCGAGCGTCTCGCCGATCTGCGCCACGCCGGCCTTCGCGTTGGCATCGTAGAGGCCCACGGTGAACGCCGCGCCGGTCTTGGCCTTCGCGTCACACCGCACGCGTACGTAGCAATGGCACGGGCCAAGGTCGGTCATGTCGAGCGAGATCGGGTACTGCGTCGCCCAGTTCGGGTGACCGCCGCCCATCCGCGCCGCCTTGCCGTCCGAGGCCTTCGGATCGTCCGCGAGCGTCACCCAACTGCCGAGGCCGTGCAGCGTGAACTCGTTGTCCTGGATATCGACCCAGTCCTCGGCCGGCAGGTCCTTACACTCATCCGGCGGCGGGCCCGGCTCGCGGAAGCGCATCACCAGCCCCGGCGCGTAGTCGGCGAAGCTCCGGCCCTCGCTGAAGTTCCGCGCATCGAACTCCTGCGCCGCCGCGACGAACGCCTCCACCGCCGCCACCGGGTCCTCCGGCCCGAGGAACGCCACGCCCTGCCTCTTCGCCTGCCGCTTCATGGCCGGATAGCGCATCAGCCAGACATGGTCCAGCGGCAGCCGCGCCCGGCGCACGCGCGCCGACAGCGCCGGGTCGTCCGCCACGGCCGTCTGCGCCTGGTCGAACAGCTCCGTCGCCCGGTTCAGCGTCTCCAGGTGCAGCCAACTCGCCGTGTCCGCCATGAAGCAGCGCAGGTATGTCTTCTGCCGCTCCACGGTGTCGGACATCAGGTCGATGTACTGCAACAAGGGGTCCGCCGCCGGGCCGTAGTAGCCCTCCACGAACTCCCGAATCAGCGCTTTCTCATCCCGCGACGGGTCCCACATCAGGTGAGAGAGGAGCCACGCCCGCAGCTCCGGGAAGTCGCTGATCGAGCACGAGGCGTCCCCTTGCTCGAACAGGCCGATGGCGTTGCGGTCCACGAACAGCCGGATGTTCGGCGCTAAGCTCCGCCAATTCGGGTGCGGCTGAATGTAGTTCGCGAAGTTGGTGACGTAGTCCCAGATGTACAGCTGTGGCGCGAGCTTGCTCCACGCCTCGATGTCCTCGCGAAAGGTCGCGTTGCTCTCGCCCGTGCCCAGCGGTTCGGCGAAGTTGCACTCGATCGAGCAGAGCCGCACGATCACATTCCTGCGCGGCTGGACGGTCTTCGGCGCATGGCGCGTGTAGGAATACGCCAACGTCTCGACGAGAAAGTCGGGGAACTCCTTCTCGATGTCCTCGGCGACCTTGTTCACGAACTGGATGATCGGCCCCGACGGTGACCCCTCGGCCTCCTCGATGGCCTTGCACGCCTCGCATTGGCAGTTCCCGCCCCAGTCGTTCTGCGCAATCGAGATCATCCCGGCGGTCGGGTCCTTCCGGCACCACTCCAGCGCCACGCGCGTCAGCTCCGCGCGCATCTCGTCGTTGGTCAGGCAGAGCTGCCCGCCATCCGCCGTGCGCTTGCGTTTCAGCAGACTGTACCAGTCCGGGTGATCGGCGAAGTGCTTCTCCGGCGGCAGGAGCTGGTAGAACGTATGGCACCATCCGAGCAGGTTGTAGTGCCCGCCATACTCCGGCGGGATGCGCTCGAAGTGCCCATTCGTCTTCAGCCTCGCCGCGAACACCCCGTCGAACGCACCCCGGTAGAACGCCTCCCGGTACTGCAGCTTCGGCACATAGACGACGTCCAGGCCCGGTACCTCCAGCGTGGGCCTCTGCGGGATGGTGGCCTCGCTCGCCGTCCACCACCTCACCCCAACCACATCCTCCAGGAAGCTGTACACCGCATACAGCGTCCCCCGCGGCCGCCCGCCCGTCAGGATGAGCGTATCCCCGTCGGTCTTCATCACGATGCCATCGTGCTTCAGCGAGTCCATGTCCACGCCCGGCGCCGGCCCGCCGACGCGGATCACCTTCCGCCCCGTGCCGCCGATCGGGAACTCCGCCCCGGTCACGAGCTTCAGATGCTCGGCCAACTCCTTCGCCGCCGTCTGCTCGGCCAGGATCGGCTCCGCGCACAGCACGATGGTGTAATCCGCCTTGCCGTCGCGGGCGAGTTGCAGGGCCGCGTGTCCCGGCACGCATAGCAGGAGGGCGGCGATCAATGATACGGTGACGGTTGACATGGGGGCTCCCCCAAGTGGCTCAGTCTGCAAGACGCATTCCCCGAGGCGGCCGCGCGGGCCTTCCCCTGCACTCAGACAGGCGGCATTGGAGGAACGCGCCGGGGGGGGCGAATGTGAGCGCGGTTTGGACGCAACAGCAGGATCATGGGTGGAGCCGTACCCGCCCCAAGGGAGGTGACGACATGCGATCATGGACGCTGGTGGGAGGTACCCTTGGCGTGTTGATGGTGGGGGGGGTCGGGGCTCTTGCACAAGACGCGGAGGTGAAGATCCCCGACAATCCCGAGGAGTACTTCCCAATGACGGTGGGGAGTGAGTGGACGTACGACTTGCGCATCTCGGCTGATCCTGTCGGTTTCTCCCGCCTCCAACGCGGCACGGAAACAAAGACGAAGATAGAGAGGGAGGCCCTGCCGACGGAGGAGTCCAGCAAGATGCGCAAGGTCACCTATCGGATCACCGAGGTTGGTAGGGGGACGGGAATGGAGTACCGCGAGGTCGCGTGTGAACGCGACACGACATTGGTGCCGCGGTTCCCCAATCCCAAACGCCTTCCGTACTGGTTCACGGTCTGGGGGCTGTCGAGGGTTGAGGACCCGCCGCTGGTCTACGAGTACGTCAGCTTCGTAGAGCCCGGGCAGCTCCACCAGGAGCGCCGGCCTATCGCCGTCTTGGCTGAGGCCGGTCACCGGTCGTACGAACTGCCAGATATCAGCGTGGAGTGCTCACGGCTCCGGGACCCTCTCACCGTGCCTGCTGGTACATTCAGCGATTGCATAGCAAACCGATGGACCAACACGTTCTTGATACCGTTTTGTGAGGAACTCGTGTTCGCCCGTGGGGTCGGCCTCATCTGCGTCGTGCAGCGCAGCGAGGAGGAGGACAAGAAAGGCGAGATTACCTACGAGATGAAGCTGGTGTCCTACAAGATCGCGGAGCCGGCGCCGTAGCACATGGGAGGGCTGCTGGGCCGGGCCGCCTACGGCCTTACGTCACCCAGGTGCCAGGTCCGAATGATGCTTCCGAAGCCATTGCTCGACCTGCTGACGGAACGCCGCCACAGACCGGATCAACTCCTCCGCCTCGCTGCGGCTGATCACCCCCGCGCGACGGTACGCGATCTCGTTCCGCTTCATGCGACAGCGCTCGAAGTAGTCCGCGAGGTCGCAGAAGGTCGCGCCCATCACGAGGGGTAGTGCCTCGAACGTGGTCGCGTGGTGACCGACGCCGCGTGTGCGGTAGCCGGCACACTCGAGGGGGATCGTGGCCAGTGTCAGCGCAGCTTCGTAGGCCGCAGCGAAGCGCCAGTCAGTCGAGATGCTCTCTACGCGCGCATCCTTCAGCCCCCGCTGCGCCACGGCCAGCAGGTCGCGGACTTCACTGCGCGAGGTCTTGTGGCTCTGCAATCGACCTTCCCGCTGCCATTGCGTCAAGCTCATCTTGCCCTCCCACGAGGAAGAGCTTCGGACCGCCAAGGACGTTCAGCAGGAACGGCTCCTCAGCCGCCAAGCGTTCCGCGACCTCATGCGGGCGCATGGTCACCGCGTTCACCGGCCGGGACAAGGTCGCTTGCGCCTCTCCGAGAGGCGGCGTCAGCTCCCGCAACGTCACCTCCCCGATGATCATCAGGTCGATGTCGCTGTGGTCCATCAGGTCGCCCCGCGCCGCGGAGCCGAAGATGAAGGCCGCGCGGACCCCCTCTCGCAAGGGTTCCAGCGCATCGCGCAACACATCGGCCAGCCCGACAGTCTTCAGTACGAGGCGGTGCAGGTCCAGGAAAAGCGGCGACGACCGGTTGGCGCGGTAGTAGACCTGGTGGCCGCTCCGTCGCCGCTCGAGCAGGCCGGCTTGGGCCAGCGCCCCGACCTCACGCTGCACCGTCGCCGGCGCCAGACCGGTGCGACGCGCAATCTCCCGCAGATGGAACTCCACGTCCGGCGGCCCAAAGAGCAGCCCGAGCACCTTACGCCGCGCAAGGGGCCACAGAGCCTCTGCTACGGATCGGCGTGATGTTCGCTCCATGCGAACAATTATACCGATTCTTCAGACAATGTCAAGCCCCAGCGCCGAAGGGTTGCCTTCCTCGCCAGCGAAAATGCGCTCCACTGCCTTGGATTGCCCGAAGGGAGCGTTCCGATGCGCGAGCGATGGCTGCTGTTGGTGGTTTGCCTGGTGGTGAGTGGGTGTGGGGCGAGGGCGGAGGAGGAGAAGCTGGTGAACGGCTTCGAGTCGGAGGCGGAGTTCGCGGACTGGCAGTTCGTGGCGGGGACGCCGAAGCTGGTGACCGAAGGCGTCACCGAGGGGAAGAGCGCGGTGGAGGTGACTTTCGATCCGGCGGGCGAGTGGTTCCCCGTGAGCCTGTTCTGGAACAAGGTTCTGCGCGATTGGTCCGCCTATGATGCGCTGGTGGTGGATGTGCTGAACCCGAACGCGTTCCCGATCGAGGGCGCGGTGCTGGTGGCCGACCAGGCCTGGCAAGACAAGGGGCGGAGCTACTGGAATCGCCACAACGGGGGCACGACCTTCGCGCCGGGCAGGGGGCAGTGGGTGATCCCCGTGCGGGGGCTGTTCCGGGGCGAGGCCGGTAGCCGGAACAACGACATCAAGACCGACATCGACCCCACGAGCATCGTGCGGCTGGACCTGAACTTCGGCGCCAAGGGCCAGACCGGGCGGGTCATCATCGACAACATCCGGTTCATCAAGACCGAGCAGGTGCAGGGCGTGTGGGCCTTCGACTTCGGGCCGCCGAGCCAACCGGTGATGTTGGGCTGGACGCCGGTCTCAAACGAGACGGGCTATGCGCCGACGCCCGGGTACGGCTGGTTCCCGCCGAACAACCGCCCGTGGAACGGCGCCGCGCGAGACACGACCTTCGGGACGATGCTGACGCAGGACTTCTGCGAGGCCGGCGGCTACAGCTTCCGGGTCGATGTGCCGCCGGGCCAGTACAACTGCCTCGTGGTCTACGAGAACTGCGGCTACTGGGGCGGCGAGGAGGCGCGGCACCGCACCCGCGAGATCCTGGTGAACGACGTGCCGGCGTACTCCGAGCAGCGGCCCGATGGCCCGGCGACGGCCTTGTACCGCTTCGAGAACGTGGAGCCGGTCGGCGCGGACCTCTGGGACACGTACATGGAGCCCGAGATCACGCGTCCTTGCCGCTTCCAGGCGCAGGCGGGAAACGAGGGGATCACCTTTCGGTTCCGCGCGGACAGCGTGTGGGGCAGCAAGGTCTCGGGGCTGGCGCTCTACCGCGTGGGCGATGCGGCGGCCGAGAAGTGGCTGACCGACCAGATCGAGGCACTGAGGACCGAGTTCCGCGCGAAGGCGGTCTGCCTTGATCCGCCGGCGAAGGCGTTCACCTCGGACAAGCCGCTGGTCGCGTGGCCAGTGAGTATCGAGGATGAGATCACGCCGAACTCGGTGCCCGACCAGGCGCCCGGTGAGTTCACGCTGACGGCGGAGGCGGTGCGGGGCGAGTACGAGCCGCTCTGCGTGGCCTTGCGGCCGACTCAGGACCTGGGTGCGTGCAGCTTGAAGCTGGAGGCGCCCGCGGACTTCCCGCCGGCGACGGTGCAGGTGGTGCGCTACAACACGAGCCGCGGCTTCGGAAGCATCGCCTACAACGTGCGGCCGCACACGCTGAGGGCGGCGCAGGTGGTCGGGCTGCCGAAGGACGTCACGCGGGAGATCGTGGTCACCGTGAACGTGGGTGTTGATGCTAGCCCGGGCAAGCATGAGGCGACGCTCAAGATCAGCGGGGGCGGGGTTGCGCTGAGCGTGCCCCTGAAGGTGACCGTGCACGACGTGGTCCTGAAGCGCGACACGGACTACCTGATGGGCTTCTTCGGGTTGGAGCCGCCCGCCGAGCTGCTCCCGCAGGGCGCGGCGCCGGCGTTACTCGAGGAGACGCTGAAGCTCCTGCGCGAGCACGGGATGAACGCGGTCTCAGGCGGGCCGAGCTTCCGCCTCACGGGCTGGCAGATGGGCGTGCCGCAGGTGGACTTCGGGGGATGTGACGCGTTCTTCGCGCTGCTGAGGAAGTACGGCTTCACCAAGGCGATCAACGGCTACGGCGGCCTGCGCTTCATCGGCCTGCACGACGGCTACGAGAAGGGCGACAGCGGGAAGAAGGTCGAGGAGCAGAGCGGCCTCGACTACGAGACCGCCGTCATGCGCGCCTGGCAGGTCGTCGATGAGCACGCGCGGGCGAGCAACTGGCCGCTGATCTACTACGCGATGTGTGACGAGACGCGGGTGCGCGAGACCGCCGAGCGGGAACTGGAGTTCATGCGCCTCATGCAGAAGGTCAGCGAGCGCTTCCCGCAGACCGTCAAGGCCAGCGGCGCCTACAGCGTGGACTTCGACAGCCGCCCGACCGATGAGAACGACCTCAAGGTCTGGCACCAGCGGTTCTTCGATGCCCTCCCGGTCAGCAGCCTCAACGGCCACGACCAGAGCGTCATGGATGAAGCGAAGAAGCTCGGGCGGGAAATCCACATCTACAACCAGGGCACCAGCCGGTACTCCTTCGGCCTGTACCAGTGGAGCGAGTTCCGCAAGGGCGTCACCGCGCGCTGGCAGTGGCACCTGAACGTGCTGCATGGGTACCAGTTCTTCGACCTCGACGGCCGCGAGCCCGATACCGCGATGATCTGCTACGGCCGGAACGCCATCTACCCCACCATCGCCTTCGAGCGCTGCCGCGAAGGCGCCGAGGACTTCTACCTCCTCCAGACCCTCGCCAACCAAGTCGCCGCCAACAAGCAGGCCAACCGCAAGTCGGCGGAGACCGCGAAGGCGGAGGCGCTGCTGAAGGTACTGGCGGATTCGGTCGCCATCAACCAGCGCGGGGCGCCGGATGGGTACGACGCGGGGAAGACGAAGGAGGA
>Ga0194125_10001701_pt1 | contig 37146 bp, 27 predicted proteins | sample TA2KigC250mmetaG_FD_148626 | JGI IMG/M metagenome (GOLD analysis project Ga0194125, IMG submission 148626) | Freshwater microbial communities from Lake Tanganyika, Tanzania - TA2015034 Kigoma Deep Cast 250m | ecosystem: Environmental > Aquatic > Freshwater > Lake | place: Tanzania: Lake...
TCTGATTCAGCGACAATGCCACGACTCCCCGGTCGCCAAGCTCTTCTGCGATTTTCAGTGATATTTCATACTGCTTTAGTGCTTCTTGATAATCACCGCGAGCTTCATGAATCATGCCAATCTGGTGCAGCGACCTTGCCACGCCTGCCCGGTCGCCAAGCTCTTCTGCGATTTTCAGCGACTTTTCATACTGCTTTAGTGCTTCTTGATAATCACCACGGTCTTGATGAATCATGCCAATCTGGTGCAGCGACCTTGCCACGCCTGCCCGGTTGCCAAGCTCTTCTTTGATTTTCAGTGACTTTTCATACTGCTTTAGTGCTGATTCATAATCTCCGCGAGCTTGTAAGAAATTTCCTAAATTATGAATAAGAACTGATTGAGTTTCCTTTTTTACTTTGGGCAAAATCCGGCGGTGCAACGATTCTCCAAATCTTCCCAACCCCCATCGATTGAGCAATTCTGCCACCTCTACAATAATTGAAGCCGCTTTTTCGAATTCGTCGGATTCCATCAATAATTCAGACGCTTCTATTTCGTCCAGAACGATTTTAACTGATTTTTGGTCTCGACTGAGAATTTTCGACTGATTGGTATAATACCCGGCGGCATCTTGAAGATATCCGTTCCAGAGTGTTCTATCAAGTTTATCGCGGCAGAACTGACGCACTAAGCTGTGTATGCTCAGTAAACTCGCTTCTCCGTCCTCCTCAATGGGAGTCAGCAATCCCCATCCAATCAATTCTTCGACCAGTTTGTCCAAACCCTCGGCACGACGCTGTTCTGGCAAATATCCTTGAAAAAAGCGTAAAAGCTCATCGTCGCTCATGGATTGCATCTCTTCGGGCATTTTTTCGCGGTCGAGCTGTTGCAAAAAGTCCGTCGGCAGTTCAATCCTTTCTCCCATAACCCAGTGCGTTGCGTCCAGTCCCACTGGTTTACGAAACGCCGCCAACCGGTTCAAAAGTGTTCCGCTTCGCTCAGAGAGATTGGAGTAGGTCATCTCAATGGCGAGAAATTCTCGTAATTCCGCCTGCACGGTTTTGGCGTCCTCGAGCGCGTCTGCTAACGTTTTGCGGCTACAATGGCGGTCGAGAGTCACTAACGCATACGGATGGCCGCCAAAGGTCGCATAAGCCCGTAGCTTATCATCAAAAGGCGCGGATGCGAGATGAGGCAGATTTTGCAGCAAGCCAAGCGCTTCAGGTCTGTTCAGGTCTTCCAGTGGTATGTGCCGAATAGTCCCCACCCGTCTTTCATCGACTTCAAAAAGGTATCGGCTGGTAAAGACAAAGCGACTGCCCTGGGCTGTGGTTTGCATCAACGTTCGTAGAAAAACGCGCAGATTTTCGTCGGTTATTTCGTGTACTCCATTATGGTGGGATAACTGCGCTTCAAAATTGTCAAAAATGACCAACAAGGGAATCTGACTCAAAACCTGTGACATAAAAACCGCCAACTGTTCCGGCGGAAAAGATTGATGCATGAGCCGCAGTAGAACTTGATTTCCCTGACGTTCAAGAAAACGGTGCAATTCTAGCAGGATTATATCGGGAGCCAGTGTGCCGGCACGGCAATCGAAGGCGTAAACTCCTTTAAAATGTTCTTTCAACCGCGTTGCGACATGGCTAATCAACGCCGTTTTACCGATACCTCCAATACCATGTACGATAACCGCGCGGTGGTTCTTGTAGAGCAGACTATCCCGTATGGCGCGGTATTCTTTGCGCCGACCGTAAAAACAACTGGGTTTCGGCAACGGCAAATAAACCTTAAAATCAATACCCACTTGCGTTGCCGTCGGTGGCGCTTCTGCAACTTTGGTTTTCAACGGCCTGTCGTTGGATAGGATTAGCACCGGCGCGAAAGTATCGGCTTGAATATACGGCTCATCGCTATGTAATAAAACGCGCCGGCTTGCACTCATTGCCATATCCAGCGCCTGCCCTTCGACAAGACGCGGATAAAACGCTTCAGCGAAAAGCAAGCCCGCGTTGTCCGTAATCGAAAACTGCATGGCTATCACCGCCGGAACCTTGCGTCGCGCCAATCTCCGAGCCAGGTCATGAAAACCAGCGACGTTTAGAGTCCTCGCAGTCTGGCAACCAGAGAACACGGCAAGCCTGAACTCTTTCTCACCTTTTTGAAGCGTTTGGAGAAAATCGGCGACCGAAGTTGGGCGCTTTTTGCCCTGGGCATCTTCTAACAGCAAACCTCCCCCGCTTTTTGGGTCAATACCGTGACCCGAATAATGAAAAATTTGATATCCGCTTTCGAGACTGTTCTCAATGATTGGCAGTTTGGCTTCATCTTCAAATTCGACATGCAGGCGTCCCTGTCCGGCGGTCGAGTTGGTTGCACGCAGCAAAATCTCCTGCTCCTGTTCAATGGCGAGTCGTTCATGCTCGTTTAGATCCAGCGGGCTTGACATGAGCGCCAGCATTTTGAGCGGCAGCGGCAGTTCGGGGAGTTCCTCTTGCGGGTGAATGTCGAGAGGCAATCGTGTCAGGCTGGTTTTTGCGCCTGCGGCAAGAAATTCCTCTCCGTCATAAAGAGTCTCCCAGGGTAAAATCTCCAGTCCATCCGCTTCCCTCGCAATTCGGATGCACAGTGTGAGAAAATCGCTTTTTTCTTTGTAGTCCTTCCAAATTTTCTCAATTTCCGGGGCGAAAAGGGTTTTATAAAGTTTGCCGCCAAAAGCTGTTAATCGTTCCAGACGTTCATACGGGTCCTTCCGAACAGTGTCCAAGCGAGAAATTTCAAATTCTGTCATGTAGGACAAATCATAGCCAAAAACTAAGTTCGCCAATGGCTGGGAGTTACCACGTTCAAAAACTTCAAGCTGAAAACCATTTTCTTTACCCGGGCGAATATGAAGGTCGAGTGTTGTGGGCATTGAATTTACCTCAATTGTGATGGTATAGACATTAAAAGTCTGATTGATAGACTTAGTACCTATCCGAAAACTCCCTGGAAGCCCAAACTTGTTTGGGGAATGCACTCAACCCGAACAAGTTCGGGCTTCCGCGTCCGATAGGTTTTCGGATAGGCTCTTAGTTCCATTGTGGTTTTTCTTCGTAGAGATGCTGATTATGATTTCGGAGTAACTCATCTGACGTCTGAAATCAGCGCGGCCTATTCACTCATTTTATTCAGCAATGGCTTCCTTTGTAAAAAAGCGTGCCATTACAGGCAATTCATAGTTCATACTCCTATGGAATTTTATTCCACACAATATGACCTCCTCTGGCAACAGAACGCGAAAAATAAGCAGTTGACACAAAATCGAAATCAACACTTTATCAAGCCATGGCCCATGCTCGCCATGATAGCCGTACACATCGGTTTAAGAAAAAAAGGTGATGAATAAAAGCATTGGGATAAATCCCCGTCCTGTTCCTTCGCTTCGCTCAAGGACAAGCTCTGAGCCTGCGAAAGATTAAAAAAGATCAGAGAGCCAAGCTCCTTCGGAGCTATTTTTAGTCCGTAGGACTTTGTTCTTTCGGCACGACAGCTTCAGCTTCGTGCTTTTGTGCATGTTTCTTTCCCTTCACCGGAGTCATTCCTTAAACTGATGCGTATGCCCCATGCTCGCCATGATACCCTACCATTCAAAGCTTTGAATTACCAAGAAACCCGCCTTTTTCGCTTCCTCCATAACTCTTGAGGTAGCGAAGTGGGTCACTATGATGGGTGAAACCTTCGTCCCGTATTCTTCAAAAACTATATCAGCTTTCCTCTTTATATCCTTGAGCTTCCCTTTGTCATCCAACCTCAAAACCGACTCACCCACAAGAACTACTTCTTCACCATTGCACTTAGCCCTGGCAAAGAGATTTATTTCTTCCCCTTGTAGTTCGAACCTGATGAGACGGTCAATGACATCAATACCATATTTCTCTTTAAGGAAAGATGGCAGATTTCGGTAAGCCTCGTTCTCTAATGCATAAGCTACACTGCGGGATAACCCTCCCACTTGCCCCCTTACTCCCTGGAGCCCTACGGCAAGTTTCCTGACCTCTTCTTCTGTCTGTTTCTGTGCTTCAGCAAGTTCATTTAACCTTTGCTCGGTCCTATTCTGTGCTTCAGCAAGCTCATTTAGCTTTTGCTCTGTCTGTTTCTGTGCTTCAGCAAGTTCATTTAACCTTTGCTCGGTTTTTCTCTGAATTTCAGCACTTTCTCTTACTATCTCCTTTAGTTCATTGAAATCGCTCCTGGTAACAAGTTCCTGCTTACTTACCTCTACTTCTTCCATAAATGACAAAAGTACCTCTTTTATCTCAGGAGAAACTCCATCCAATTTTCTCATAAAAGATACACTTATCGGCATCTCCCTATCCTCCTAAACTATTTTCGTTTTTAACGGTCAATCTGATAGTGCCACTGTCGAATTTTTTATCACTGGAATATTTATCCATCAACAGGAAAATTCATTCAATGCTTGTCTCCCAATTACGCGGATTTCCGTATCCGTGTATTCATAAGCTAACTTCACTGTTTATCACATAAATTGCCAAAGTCAAATTACCTACCACAATGAATCCACCTTACAAACAACCAACTCCACTAACTCATCTTCTTGCACGTCAAACATCACTTGCAAGACTTCATCCGGCCGTCCTTTGCCTGTGTTGCTATCTTTTAGATTCATTTCCAGAACTACCATGTCCTCCCCTCCTTTGGAGGGGCCGGGGGTGGGTACCTCATCGACGATTCGAATCTCTTCGACCAATGGTCTGATGTTAATTTTCTCCTTTCTCCCCCCCGTATACGGGGGGGCAGGGGGGGGGGTATTGTGCTTTCGTCGTTCGAACCATATCTCATTGCTGTCCATCAATTTTTGAATTTTCGCCTGGCACTTTTCACTATCACCTACAAGAGCTCGTGGCACTGAAACTTGATAAACAGATTGAACGATTTGATTTGCCAGATAAGGCGTTTTCAGCGGTATTTCGTCGGATTCCAGTATTCTCAGTCCCGTAGGCAAAGTCTCATTTAATTGCTTCATCAATTCATCTGGGTCAATTTTCGTATGCAATTCAATATCCACAAATTCCGCGCGACTTTCGATGCCCACTGCCGTCGGTTGGCTGAATGATATTTTAGGATGGGGTGTAAAACCTTGACTAAAAGCGACAGAGAGTTTTGCCCGCCGAAGAGCCCGCGTTAGAGCCTGATTTAATTCTCGATGGCTGATGAAACGCGCTTCGCCCTCTTTTGATAAGCGGATTCTAATCTTTTGGACAGGAGTTGGTTCGGGCTTTCGTTCTGGAATTTCGATATATTTGTCATCCGCTTTGATTCCCCCTCGGACAGATTTTTTCATGTTGATACACAAATATTTATCTGCTCGAACTACGCCGCACAAAGAGCATCGCTGACGACGGCAATCAGGCGTAATCTGCCCTGTTAAGGAGTTGTTCCATTCTTCAATAAGAAACCGTTTTTCAATTAACGGGCTGATATGGTCCCATGGCAGGATTTCATCTATAGCGCGCTCGCGCAGATATGAGTTTGCATCAAGATTAAGTGAAAATTCATCGAAGGCGTTCATCCACGCCTGGAAATTGAGTTGTTCAGTCCAGCCATCGAATCGGCATCCACGTTTGTATGCCGACAAAAGGACTTTGCACAACCGTCGGTCGCCGCGAGCGAAAACGCCTTCCAGAAAACTGCTGGGCGCGTCGTGCGTGCTGAGATTGATACCTCGGCCGCGGACATATTTTTTAAGCATCGCGCGTTTCTGTTCGATTTCCTCAATGGAAATCTGCCGCGCCCATTGAAACGGAGTATGTGGTCTTGGCACGAAAGTAGACACGGTAACATTTATATTAGCGCGTTTACGCTGTTTGCGTCCGCGCGCTATTGCTTGTTTGACGAGATATCCGATTGCCTCGATATCCTCATCCGTCTCGGTGGGCAAACCAACCATAAAGTACAATTTTATTAAGTTCCATCCTCTATCGAAAACATCCTCCGCTTTGTTCAGGAAATCTTCGTCTGAAATCGGCTTGTTAATGACCTGCCGCAACCGTTCCGTACCCGCTTCGGGTGCGAAGGTCAAGCCTGTTTTTTTGACGCTTTGCACCATTGCCGCCAAATCAATATCGAATGAATCCACCCGCGTCGAGGGGAACGAAACAGCCACATGATGAGGCGCGGCAATATCCACGGATTGTTTGACGAGACTGTGAATCGCGCCGTAATCACAGGTGGAAAGCGACAGCAACGAAGATTCTTCGTGACCTGTCTGAGCAATGCTTTGTTCCAGTAATTGATTGAGTTTCTCCAACGAACGCTCGCGCACGGGACGGTAAATCATCCCGGCTTGACAAAAGCGGCATCCCTGCGTACATCCACGCAGAACTTCCAATTTGATGCGGTCATGGATGGCAGGCATGAATGGCACAACACTTCGCGTTGGGAAAACTGCGGAATCTAAATCAGCGATGACACGCTTTTTTATCAAAACATCGCCTTTCAGAACAACTGTTCCATCGGCAAGCGTTGTCGTCTCATAAAAACTCGGCACGTATACGCCTTCAATTTTTGAAAGCGCTTCCAGCTTTTTGATGCGTGCGGAAGACCCACCTACAACCCCTCCCAAGAGGGGAAACTTTGTTGCTCTCAATGCTTCAACCATCTCTATGACAGCATCTTCGCCTTCGCCTATCAGAAAGGCGTCGATAAATTCCGCCAATGGTTCAGGATTGAACGCGCATGGGCCACCGGCGATGATTATCGGATGTTCATCTGTTCTCTCAGAAGCCAGCAGTGGGATTCCCGCCAAGTCCAGCATGTTCAGGACATTTGTATAGCTCAATTCATATTGCAGCGAAAAACCTATCACATCGAATTCATCCAACGGCGTTGTAGTCTCCTGGCTGAACAATGGGATATCATGCCGTCTCATCTCCGCTTCCATATCAATCCACGGAGCAAAAACTCGTTCTGCCTGGACGCCCTTTTGACGATTCAGAATTTCATACAGAATCGACAGCCCCAGATGCGACATGCCAATCTCATAAGTATCGGGAAAAGCTAAAGCGATTCTGAAATCTATGGAAGCATCGTCCTTGACGATACTATTCAATTCACCGTCTATGTAACGCGTTGGCCTGGAAACTCTCAGTAAAATTTTTGTGTTGATATGTTTTCTAAGGTTATCCATATTGATTTTGGGAACAGTCTCCTTTTTCAAGATGCGTAAAGCATGAAACGTCATTTCGCAGTAGGCTACAAGCATGGTTTACTTCGTAAACCCGTTTCACTATGTTCACTACGTTCAGTGGTTTACTTCAGTAAACCACTGAACGTAGTAAACCAGTCCTCAGATTTAAGATTTTCGCTTTCCATTGTCACGCAGGATTAATTCTACCTCGTCATCGCTTAGTTGTTTTAGGAGTATACGTAGCAAAGTTTTCTTCTGGTCACCAGGAATTGCTTCTGCAACATCTTCGGGGCGCATTGCTCTAAGAATCCTCTCGGCACCTAAATCTTTAATGATAAACTGGATATTCTCCTCCAGTGTGGGGAAATCCTTACTCATAGAAAACACCTCCGTTACATCTTCCGGATATAACTCATACGTTAAGCGTAGATATTCTGTTGCACCTTTGCGAACTAATTCACGTAAAAAAGCTTTCCGCTTTTCACCTTTGGAGAAGAGCAACAAAGGATAATTGCGTTCCTCTATTGCTAATTCTGCAACAACCAATACATAAAATGGGAGCTTATCGTCGCTTTTGTATAACGCATCAGAAATTCGAGAAAATCCCACCAGTTGAGGTACCTCGTGAAGAACTTTAACTGGCTTACCCGACGTCACAGCACACACCGTTATCAACGAAAGATTATCCATACTAACGTCGGCCATGTACAAATACGCTCTCGCGATAATGCGTTTGTATTCGTCTACAGTTAATGGGTCAGAAGGCGACTTGAACTCTAAAAGATTATACCGTCGAAAGAATATGAAAGGTGACGTCGAACCCAGCCGTTGAGCCTGGTTCTGAGAACAGACAACTGCAATATCAATGGCCCTTGGCAGTCTTCCAACTTCCACTTGGGTATTTACAGATACCTGTTCCTTTTGAAAAAATTGCGTAAGCACCTCCTTATAAAAGGCGTCCCAAGGCGTAGGCATAGAAATATCCTCCGAGCTTATTTGTTAAATTATACCACCATTTGCATAGATTTTCAATTACAGATGTTGACTATCAGAAATTCCTCAGTGTTTCTTTTGATTAAACTTTTCTTTCTAAAAGAAAAGTTTGCACTATCGTTGAACATAATTATAGCCGCTAATTTCCAGACAACGCTGATTGTGAGACCCAATAAATCAGCGCCGTCCGATAATCAGCGGCTCTATTGAGCGCGGCTATATATTCGCCAGAAGCTGTGCCTCCTCATACACCACTGCTTTCGCGAATGCGCCATCTCCTTGATAGGCGTCCTGATGTTCGCCTGCTGAATAGTAGGCTGTGATAATTCTACCATTGGTCAATCTCACTGAGCTTGGATAGCCGCAGTCAGTGCCGGGTCTATCATCACAGAAAAGCAATCGTTTTTCATCCCAGGTATGTCCGCCATCTCGGCTAATCATACCTTGCACGCCGTAGGGCGGATGTCGATGGCCGAAGGTCAGCAGAATATAATCGTGGGATAACGAAATCAAATCCGCCGGATGTTCGCGCGGTTCGGTGATGCGTTGTGGTTTCGTCCAGGTGTAACCAGCGTCGGCTGAACGGCATGAATACAGGGCTTGCTCGGCATCATTTGAACGGAGAACACCCAACAATTCGCCATCGGGCAATAGCAGATACGCGGCTTCGTTTAAATCTGCGCCCACTACTGACGGGTCACCCCACGTCAATCCCTCGTCCTTAGAACGCAACAGATAACTCAAGCATCCGCTCTTAGATTGAATGCCGGCTTCGCAATCCAAAACGCCCGTCGCTTGCCCATAAATCGGCATCAACAGCGTGCCATCAGGCAGTGTCAAAATCTTGCCATACGCGGAATGTGGTCTTAATGGCTCGAAATTCAGCAGATATGGTTTCTCCCAGGTGATACCGCCATCGTGGGAGCGTGTAACGTACATATCCACATTTTTTAAACTGGGTGCGAATTTCCCATTCACGTCATAACTTCCTTGCGCGTGATAAGCAAGGACTATCGTCCCGCTTTTTGCAATCCCCAAAGCGGGGTTCCTATCATCCCAATCACTATCGGCGACAGTGATTGGCGCTAACCAACTATCGCCGCCATCTTCCGACCGAACGACATCCAACCGTCCTTCAATCCCAACATGCCCTGCGCCTGAACGAAGCACAGCGATAACTTCGCGCTCAGAAAGAGTCGCCAGAACGGGAAAATATCCCGCTTCTTTGATGATATATACCTCTTTTGAGCCGGGTAGTTGTCGGATGTCAATGTATTTGTCATTTGAGTTCATGATTTACGCCTCCTTAAATATATGATAAGCTATAAACGTTCAGATAATATCTCAGCGGGCTGCATAAGAGTCGGCAGACCAGACTTGGAAAAGGGAATTGGCAGATTAATCGTCATCGTATCCAGTCGTTCTTGAAGTTCGTCGAAGTGAGCATAATAATTGTTGATAAAAGGCTGGTCAAAAGTGACGATTGCGTCTGCCCCGATAGCCTTACGGACCACGTTTTTGTTGAGCAGGCACACGGGCATCTGGTTTAACATCGTGTTCCTCAAAATTGTCGACCTCCATCTCGTCTTCAGCGAATAGCCTATCCCAGAAAGCTATCTCTTCTTCCTCCGATAGAGCTAAATACTCTCCGTAGGTCAACCCACCGATGAACGCTTTATCATGCACCAGTGCTTCTCCCCCGCGCCTGACCAGTAACTCATCTCGAAAATACTCAACCGCTGATACATATTCTGGTAATTCTGGAATGACCTGAATTTCTCGGAGCCGTGGAACTATACTGACTAATTGCACTATTTCTTCTCTTGTGAATAAGTTAATTACTTCAGCTACTTTCCGTACCCGCTGTGAGTATACCTCTTTTGATCCAAGTGGTTGTCGGATGTCGATGTATTTGTCATTTGAGTTCATTTTACGCCTCCTTTCCATTTTACCATTAATTGACCGCGAATCCAGTATATGGACGATGGCGCTCATGGTAAAAAGCAAGGACGATATGCTCTCTTGGAATACCTAATTCCGCTAACTGATTAGCTATCTCCGAATCTGTGCTATCATTTTGTAACCAAACTTTACCATTTTTTATGTCAACGTGAATTACACTGCCATAAATCCTCTTCTTGCCTTCCCACCCTACAGCAACCAACTGATATCTATCTTTCTCAGTATCAAAGATCGTTTCCATTTCAATATCGCCGTTCGATGGTTTATATTGGGCATACTCATCCAGCAATTGCATAATAATTTGTCGATATTGGACTATTCTATCCATTTAACAATCACCTCTTTTTCGGCATGCCAAATTCCACATACCGAAAAGTCCCTGCTCAACGTGGTTTACGAAGCCGAAGGTTGCGAGGAACGAAGCAATCTACCCGTCCTCATATTTTCACAAATCGCTGATATGCTTCATCCCAGGCATCCTGTTCCTGCGGTTGGTATTCGACAAGGTCAAAAGATTGCCTGATTAGTCTGCGTCCTTCGGCGATAGAAGGCAGGCAGCCTAACGCAATCGCCTGAACCATGATATTGCCGATGGCGGTAGCTTCGACGGGGCCTGCTATCACAGGCACATTTGTGGCATTGGCGGTGAATTGGCAAAGTAGTGTGTTTTGCGTTCCGCCGCCAACAATATGTAATTTCTTAATTGGGCCGCGAATCTGACTTATCATTTCAAGAACAGCGCGATACTTTAGAGCCAAACTTTCAAGCGCGCAACGTACAATTTCACCTTTTGTCGCGGGTTTTGTTTGCCCGGTTCGTTCACAAAATTCGACGATTGCTGCGGGCATATCCGGGGGATTCAAAAATGAATTATGGTCTGGGTCTACAAAGGCGATGAACGGTTTCGCCTCCGCCGCAAGTCGTACAAGTTCCTGGTATGAGAGCGATTGTCCAGACCTTTCCCATATTCGCCGACATTCTTGAACTAACCACAACCCTGCCACGTTCCGCAAGAATCGATAAGTGCCTCCGACGCCGCCTTCATTGGTGAAATTAAATTGCAGGGATTGTTCATTGATTATCGGCTCTTGAACTTCGATTCCAATTAACGACCATGTGCCAGAACTGATATACGCCCAGTCGTCTCTTTCCGCTGGAACTGCCGCAACCGCTGAACCGGTATCATGACAGGCAGGCGCTACGACATTTACTTGCACAAGTCCTACTTCTTCTGCAATATGCGGCGATAACTTACTTAGAATGGTTCCAGGCGGAACAATCTCTGGCATTATCTTAGCTGGAATGCCAAGTTTCTCCAGAAGTAACATAGCCCAAGCTCCTGAACGAGGGTTATAAAACTGCGATGTAGTCGCCTCGGTAAATTCCGCGCTTTTAGCGCCTGTCAGGAAATAGTTAAATAAGTCCGGCATCATAAGCAATGTATCAGCCACTTCGAGTAGTGGAGATTTATTTAAAACCAGGGAAAACAGTTGGTATAAAGTGTTGAGTTGCATGAATTGGATGCCTGTCTGATTGTAAACTTCCTCACGTGGCACGCGCTTGAACACTTCTTCCATCATGCCGTCGGTTCTTTTGTCCCTGTAATGAACAGGATTGCTTATTAATGCGCCATCTCTACTCAAAAGTCCGAAATCAACTCCCCAGGTATCCACACCAATTCCGCTGAGTTCACGACCGTGGCTATGAACATACAGAGACATGGCTTGCTGCATTTCGTCGAATAATCTGAGCACGTCCCAATACAATGTGCCATGAACTGCGACCGGACCATTGGTGAATCGATGAATCTCTTCAAGGACAAGCCGATTGTTCTTTAGAGTCCCTAACACTGCTCGCCCGCTCGATGCCCCAAGGTCGAAAGCTAAAAATTTTTCTTGCATTATTTCTCCTCTTCCTGCAAATAAGTAACTTTTCAAAAGGGTTTCAAACTTTTGAAATTCATCCTTACGCTTAGAGCTTATCCCAAAAATCTATGGGCTCCATGTGTAATGACGTAATGTATAAAATTACGCATTACGTATTATGCATTATGTTTAAAGTACAATCTAACCCTCACCAAGCATTTAAACGCTTAGTATACCATATTTCTGTTCATACGTTGGTACTTCCTCAGGGCTTACAGGCCTTCTTAATTTCTCCGATAGCACTCCCGCCAGGTAAGCCTTGACGGTGTTGAGATTATCACGACCGGAGCTTATATGTTCCCGGTTTTCTGTGATTGCATTCATCAAATCGCCCATTGTGCCTATATAAGTTTCAGGAAGGCCAGGGCCTGGCATAGTTTCTAAATCCCATTTGAACCACTCATCTCCCAATTTCTGAGAATAAAGCTCTAAATGAGTTCCACCGCCTTTGATAACACCGTCCGTACCTTCGATACGGAAATCAAAACGTCCATCCGGGAATTTGTTTGCCATGTTCCACAAGAAAGCGGCATGCACACCTCTGGGAAATTCGAGTATGTATGAAACTATCATTTCACCTTTGAAATTCTGTCCGGGTCTCCTTGTACCCGAGCAGAAAACCGTCGTAGGCTCCATGCCTGTCCAAAATCTAACAAAGTCAAAATGATGCGCTCCCCATTCTATCTGCATGAAATCATCTAAATAAGCATTCCATCTGCGTTCTGGCATTGCGTGGTAATAGGCGTCATCCTGATTTCCACTCATTTCATCAATAATATAATATGGTAGACCAATGTATCCTTGTTCAATAAGGCTACGCGCGCCGCGAAACGCAGGTATCCATCTGTAGTGGGAGTTTACGCCGAGCTTTACACCCGCTTCTTCCGCTGCTTCCACCATAGCCAGTCCATCATGATAGCTTCTCGCAAATGGCTTTTGAACCAATAGATGCTTTCCTGCTTTTGCACAATCAACAACTATGGGGACGCGTCCGAATGTTCGAATTGCCACATCAACTATTTCTACTTCTTTTAGCTCCAGCATCTCTTTGTAATCTGTAAAAACTTTCTCAATACCCCACTTTTTCTGAGCTGTTTCCAATACTTCTTCGTCTATATCGCAGATAGCAACAACGTTAAAATTACCAGCGCGATAAGCTGGCAGATGATAGTTACTTGCAACCCATCCCATGCCGATTATACCTATGCCATAGTCCATCTTCGCGCCTTTCTGAAACCTATAGTCTACTTTAGGCTTGTTTACTTGCTCGCTCATCGCATACCTCCCTTGTCAGTGTTCTCTGTGTTTATTCCATTTTGTTATACTGCACTGTAAACTATATTTTGAATGGTATGCTAACTAAATTCCTCCCCCTTGATGGGGGAGGTTAGGTGGGGGTGACATCACACCCCATACGCATCAGTTTAAGGAATTTTTCGTGCAATTGGCATCTCTCAAAAGCCTTGAACTGAAGTTCAGGCTAAGAAGCTAAAGTCCACTAAAAGTGGACTAATGACGCAGTTTTAGTCGTCTTTGAGACGCCTTTAGCGTCTTAGCCTACGAATTGATTCGTAGGCTTAAACTGATGCGTATGGGTCACCGAATTCCTCAGGCCTAACCCACGCCTCCGCTGTTAGAGTTTTCCCAGAATATAAACTTTTCGAGTCGGCAACTTTGATACATGGTCCTCCGCCTGGGAGGCTTATACATTTTCCATACTTGTCCATGCTATCGACCCATTGTATGTTACCTACGACCTTACCATTGTTTCCATATTGGGATTTGTCGGTAACGGTGCCGCCCGACTCCTGGTCAAAATCAAAGTACAATATTAGCGACTCATCCACAGAAAATCCAACAGACCTGAAAAATGCCAATAGACTTATTGTTAATAAAACAACGAACAATGTTCTCATTACCTAATCCTCCTTCTCACATTTACAACTGAACGGAACGTAGTGGAATGACATTGTCAATGTGCAATTCATTATATCACAAGCAAAAAAAAAGGCAAGGATAATGTATCCTTGCCCATGATGGGGTTAGGGTTTTTAGCACTTGTTTTAATGTGGTTGCAATATCCCGCAAATCAATCCACAAAACTATAAGTCCAGCGTCCGAAGGACGTTGGACGCTTTTAAATTTAGCAAAGCAAAAATCACGCCAGGTGAAATTTTTTTTAGAATATCCCTGGCTGTGATTTATGTCTATTTGGGTATTAGCTTGAAAATCACCGTGGTTGCTTTACCTGTTTCTACCACCACTTTTTTCACACCGGTTTTATAGCCGCTCTTTGTAGCGAGTACCAGATAATCCCCCTGCTGTAAATCAGAGATGCTATAACCACCAGAGACATCAGGTACAGCTTTACTTTTTTCTTTCGTCTCAAGGTTAATAGCGATTACCAGGGCTTTGAGTGGAATGCCATCTGTATCGGTGACACGCCCATTGATAACCGTTTCGGAAAGGGCTGTTGAAGCCACATTGTCAAAGGTAGCATCAATCGGTGTATATGCATCGTCCACGAGGTTGGCGGAGGCGCCCAATCCTGATAAACCTGATGTAAAGGGGGGGCCAACTACACCTGTGTCCGTGTAGTTGACAACCAGCAGTTGCTTGCCTCCTTTGTGGTCAAACACTCGGGCGGTAAGCAGGTTGCCGACAAGGTTAAACTGTAGGAAATAGCTCCTACCAAGCTCAGTTAACGGCGGCTGACTGCCCTGATCGGGTTGGTTGCTGAATACAGCATCTACTGAAGAACCGCCAATGATTTTGTTAATATACAGGACTCCACTAGTAAATTCAATGGTGGCCGAGTAGCAAGAGAGGGTGGCAAGTTTACCTCTGGCAAGCAAAGCAGCGTCATTCGCTGTCTTTCCGTTTACATTAACCGTTCCTGTGACCCGCACATTGCTGAACTCCTCGCTGAGTTCTGCACCGAGGGCTTCCCAAGAGCCGCCGTCGTCCGCTGGTACGGGGTCACTTAATGTAAGGAAGCCACCATCCACACTTGCCGAGAAGGTTGGCGAGGGCGCTCCGCCCAAGGTAAGCCCCATAGTAATGAACGACGGGGGAAGCGGCCCCTCAAAATCATGGAACCAATCTGCATTAGCCGATAAGGCTAATACTACCATCAAGCACAGAATCGCCAGATACACCAGCGATTTATAAAAATATTTATTTATAGTTGTTGTAAAGAACTTTCTCATTATATCCTCCTTGTAAGTAGTTTCTAAAAATTTTTAAACTTTTTAGGTGGGTAAATGGACCACCCCAGTTTTTTATAATTATAACTCATGACCGACAAAAAAACTTTGATATAGCGCAAAAATCTGAAAAAAAATTCGGCTCCTGTCAAAAAAAATTCCAGGGAGCGAAGAGAAACCGAGTTTCTTTCCTAAACTCGGTTTCTTTCGCCTTCGATTTTTTGGAATCGCTTCTGTAACGCAAACTGTCAGTTTGCGCTTCTGTCCTGCAAACTAACAGTTTGCGCTACTATATTTCGTGACCGTTCGCAGTATAGGAAAGTGCAAGGCTATAAGAAAGAGGACTCCGCTATGCTGTGATAGAGAGCTTTGTAGTTTTTGAGGACAAGCTGGCGACGGCGGCGTTCAAGCCAGCCTGCTTCGTACAACCTGGTCAGGGTGCGACTAACGGTTTCGAACGTACAACCAACCATATTGGCAATGTCTTCAAGCCGAGTGAGCCGGGTGGGTAAGAGCAAGTATCCATTTTGGGGGATACCAAACCGTTTCCCGATGTCAAGGAGCGTCAAAGCGACGCGCATTTCGGCTATGTCCAGCGCCAAACTCTGAAGCGAATTGTGGGCCTGGCGCAATCGCCGAGTTACTTCTCCCAGAAAGACGATTGTAACTTGAGGGAAATCTGTCATCAGTTTGAAGAATTTGCCTCGGGGAACCCTCAAGACAACCGTAGGTTCCACCGTAGAAGCAGTGCACGGGAATCGCTCATTCCCGATGAGGGAACAGCAACCGACGAATCCCCCAGCGCCGAAAAAATCGACAACGAATTCATCTCCTTCTTGATTGCATTTGACAACTTTGACCGTTCCGCTTTGAATCAGATACAAACCTTCCGCGCTGTCGCCCTGCCAATAGAGCGAGTGGCCTTTGTCATAGCGACGTTCGGAAAGATTGTCTGCCCACTTTTCGAGTTTTGGCGGTGGCACAGAGGCAAAGAGAGCGAGAGAACCTAAAAAATCTTTTCGGTTTATTGGCATTCCTTCCTTTTCTGGCTTCGCCATGGTGAGTCTCCTTAGAGTGAAATGAGTTCAAGACTTCCGAAGTTTTCGAAAACTTCGGAAGTCTTAAATTGACCTGAGTCAAATTATAATATAGTCGTAATAATCGCGAAAATGTCACATGAAAAATGCAGAAATTCGAGAAAAATTGTATTGGTCAAGATGATATTACTGTGTTTACGAAGTAAACCAGTCCTCACAAACTGCTGCTCCCGATGGATTGGCAAATCCATCGGGTTATTGCTTGGATTTGGCAATCCAAGCAGAGCAGTATGCAATATGTTATTGACTAATACAAAATTCGAGAAAAATTTCTGATACGAGGAGAGCGTTGCAAACATAATCCAGTATTGACAACGATTCTCGACGTTTCCTTGACATAAAAAGCTGCCATTTTTAACCGCAGAGAACGCTGAGAAGACGCAGAGAACGCTAAGATTTATCCTTTCTCTGCGCTCTTTGCGCCTCCTCTGCGACCTCTGCGGTTAAAAAAGAGAGGTAATTTTGGCAAATTTCTTTTTACGGTCAATTTTAAATGTCAAGTGTGATGCGAGGTTAAACAATTTGTCAAGATGGCTGCAAAACCGCGTAATAATTGGATTTCTATTTTGAGCCCTTATAAATACTGGATCCTTTTCATGCAACGGTCTCGATATGAGTGTTGAAATCAAACTCTAATTTTCCTTGACAGATAGACTTGTTTCAGTTATTATAAGTGATTATATTAACTGAGATTATATTTCAAGGAAGGAAGCAATGTTTGTCAATCGGACAAAGGAGTTATCCCAATTAGAAGGGAGATACCACTCAAACAAAGCAGAATTTGTCGTTGTCTACGGACGGCGGCGGGTGGGAAAAACTGTCCTCTTGAAACAGTTTGTTCAGGGGAAGGAACATGTTTATTTCCTGGCGGACCTGCGTCCAGAAGCTGACCAGTTGGGGTATTTTACTCAACTGCAAACCTTCGAGGTTTGCAGAAACCTCGAAGGTTTGCAACGGAAGTCTCCTAAAGCGGCGGTTGTCTATACGTTAAGTCGTCCAACGGTTCCCCCGTCAAGTCCGTTACACGCAGGATAAATCCCCAGCCATCCATAATATTGGTCAACCGTATCAACACCAGATTGTCGCCTTGCTGAAGGACGCCGTCAAACCGACTGTAGGCGCAACAGTTCTTTTCAAAGCTAAAGCGTGGCTCTCCATTGAGCCAGATACGACACTTGTCGTCGTGATAGAGGGTAAACTGAACTTGCTGTTCCCTGGGGGAGTGGATTGTTGTGCAGGCGTAAGCCGAAACACGAGCCATCGTTTGGAAAATATGCCGACAATCTATGTAACCGTCTCGGAAATCGTCAGTGGTTCGCCAATCCAATTGAAGATTGAAGATTGAAGATTGAAGATTGTCAGACTCGCTGGCTTCCCGATTTTCCAGCGTCATCTGGTCTCTTTTTCCCCTATTGAAGACTATGTTTAAAATCATCTGCTCAACTTCGGCAAGCACATGTTCTTCAAAAGTGCCAATAATTAGCCAGCACGGTTCTGGAATGATTCCCATCTGTCGCAGATGTTTCCCCACATCGGCTGTTTCGTAACGCTCCCTAAGGCAAGCTCGCAGCCACTGAAGGATGAGTTTTTCTGGGTGCGCGGAAAGCAAAAATTCTGGGTTATTATATTTTGCTGCTAGAGGGATGGGTCCCTCGCGTTCGACCTGTTCCAGAGCATCCGCGAAGATTGCTTCCAGCGTATCCGCATCGAAGATACCTGACAGATAAGCCCAAAACTCGACATGCTCATCCAATATCCACACCTGACGCGCAAAGAGACGCATCATGGCGACACCCTCTTCATGCGAACGTTTGACACCGTACTCCACATAACCCGCCGCCAGAACCGGGTGAAGTTTCCCGAAGCGTTTCTTATTCTCTTCCGCCGTAATCCGGTGTTCGTAGAACTGTCTAATTAACTCCTGGGCGCGCGCCATCGTCTGCGGGATGTCCTCCCATATCCAGCGGTGCTCGGTCCTGTCTCCGTAACACAAGGCGCCAATCGCTGCTTCCACCTCATAGAACCAATCTGTTGGATAGGGAACGCTATCAACTATCTGCTGAAAATGGTCGACCATCTGCCAAAAGGAGTGATATGCTTTTTGAAAATCGCCCAAATAGGCATACCCATGAACCAGACTGGCAAAGGCGAAAGAGCTCCATTTTGAGACATCTTCCAACAGGACCGCCTGTTCCTGCGCTTTCTCGATAGCCTCCGTCATCGCTTCGTATTGTTCTAATCTGCGATAGCTCGCTCCAAGGGACATCCAGACAAAGCAGGTATTCTCCCCAATTTGCTCCAAAAGCTGCTGTGCGCGATGCAGATGAGTAATGGCTTCCTGTGCTCTCTCCACATCATAAAGGGTAATCCCAGCCCTAAACTCCATTTCTGCAAGGAGTTTGTTGTCGCCCAACATCTCTGCCAATTGAATCGCGTGTTGAATGGTAGATTTGGCGTCATCCAGATTCCCCACTGCTGCCTGTGCATGAGCCAGTAAACTGAGAGCCATAGCTTCCGCCTCGCTGTCTTTTCGCTGCTGTGCCAGGTGCAGGACTCGCCGTACGACATCTGAGTTTGGGGTACGCTTTATCCTCCAGGGAAACATTTGGCAGGCTTCTCTAAGAACGCTGGCCTCTGTGGAGGAATCTATCAGCGACAACGCCGTTTCTCGCAAGGCGCGCTCTCTATCACGGTTCTCACAACAGTCCGCCAACTTGATGTGGATGAGGATGCGTTGGTCGTTGGTGTGAGCGAGGCGAAGCGCTTCCTCCAAATACGGAATGGCTTCTAATGGACGCCCTGTTTCATGGAGAGCTTCAGCATACTGAAGGCGGATTTCAACCTGTTGTTCCTGTGAGAGCGTCGAAGGGTGGGCGAGCGCTATTTTGGCATAGCGTTGAACCCTCCTATGCTGCCGCTGTTGATGACACATCACTGTAGCAAGGCAAGCATAGTGAGCGGCCTTCTCAGGATTGCCCGCCGCCGAAAAGTGTTCTGCCAGCACATCAGGGGAAGTTTCTGGACGCCCTTCAAGCTGTTGCGCAATCTCAGCATGTAACTGCTGTCTGGCGTTAGATTCAATACTGTTGTAAATCGACTCCCGATACAGGTCATGCCGCCATGCTCCTGTGGCAGGCTGGAGCCAACCAATCTGCTGGAACTGCGCTTCAATTGCTTGAGGTTCTATTTGAAATGCGGCTTGCAGAAGCGCCACATCGACGCGGCTTCCCAACACAGAGGCATATCGCAGGAGACTTTGTTGGACAGGAGGTAGCAGTTCAAGGTGAGCGAGAATCAGCCGCTCAACGCCGGGGGGAAGGCTCAGTTGGTTTGCTACGTTCAAGAACTGCGCCACCTCGCGCAGGTAGAGTGGATTCCCTGCCGCTAACGAAAGCACCCTGTCCAGGTCCGAAGGCAACAGTTTCCGAGTTCCCAAAAAATGAGAAAGCAAGTAACGGCTGGATTCCTCTGAAAGCGGTTCCAAATTGATTTGTTGGTACACTTCAGGATAACGTTGCGCTACCTGTCTCTCTAATTCGAGCCCGTGTTCTGCCTCCGCTACCTGCTCGTAACCAGCACGGCGTGCAAACAAGAACAGGACGGGGGAATCCTTCGTAGTCCGACAGAGGTATTGTAACAGCCTGCTATCTTCGGGAGATAACCAGTGGGTATCATCAACCACCCACACGACCGGAGCGACTTCCGTCAACTGAGTTAACCAATCGCGCAGGCGCTGAAACGTGTGATAGGAAATCTGTTCAAAAGACAGGGTGTTAAATTTTTTGTCCGTCGATTTAAAAGGGAGATTGAGCAAGTTAGCAAAATACGGCAGGGCAGTTTCTAATCCCAGCGAAGCTAAATGTTCCTTCAGGGCATCCGCAGATTGAAAACCAAAATGCGCTTGAATCGCCTCACAGATTGGCTGGTACGGTTTTGCTATATTGGCTTTCCCCTCTAACCAGATGACGGATTTTCCTTCACAGCGTTTGCGCAAAGCCCGTAGCAGATGTGTTTTCCCGACGCCGGCTTCTCCGGTCAGCCGAATAATGCCAGCGCCACCCACAAGCAGATATGCGACTGCATCCTCCAACTGAGCCATCTCGGCGTGCCGTCCCACCAGGATGTCCGGATTGCCCTCCCTTCCTCCAGGGATTGAAGTGGGGAGCGGATTGAGTGTCAGCCTGCCAGCGTTGGATAATCCTCCAAAATGCGGTATCCTCTCGAAATGAAATTTATAACGCAGCAAGAAAGCAATCGAGCTATCCACCACAATGTCCGTGGCTGCGCTGTTGCCTGCATCCCTTTCTTGAAGGTGGTATTTTCCCGCTTCAAGAAAGAAGGGGAAGCCTGGACAGTTTTTAATCTCTTTGTCGAGCATCTGTGCGACGCGGAGAGAAAACGGCCCTGCCGGACACGATTGGCTCTGGAGTTTCAATGCGGTTTCGACAGCTTTTAGAGCATCGTCCTCGCGGATGCGAACCATTCCGTACCAGATTGCCAACCCTGTAGGAGGATATTCCTGGTAGGCGCCGCCCATCTGCTTCGCCAGCGCTTTTGCACGGCGAGCGCAGGTACAGTGGCGCTTTGACCTATGGTCATTGGAAAATTGCAATCCAACACCTATCAGCGGTCGACATGCTGCAATTTTACGGAAAATCGCGTCGGCGAAATCTGCTTTTGGAAATTCCATCTCGAATTCCGTTGACATCTGTTCTTGCAACTGCTTGAGTGCGCGCTGCAAACGGGTGCTGACAACAGACGGGGACACTTCCAGGAAATCCGCGATTTGCGAATTGCTCAACCCCTCCATATACCGGAGTGTAACGACGATACGATTCGGTTCGGAAAGATTCTGGATAATCGAAGAAAGCCGTTCATAAGTCTCATTTCGCTCAAGGGTTTCGAGGACTGAAGCGCTCTCTGCTGGTAAATATTCCGTCACAGAAGCGAGTTCCTGATTTCGTCGAATCCAGTCCACACTTTTATAGAGAGCGATTTTGCGCAGCCACGCTCCCAATTTTCCGGGATTCTGGAGAGTATGCAAATGGAGATAGACATCTAAGAAGACTTCTTGAGTAATATCTTCAGCCGCTGCTAAATCTTGCGTCTTATGGTAAGCCAAACCGTGAATCATTCGCTGATACTTTTTTACAAGCTCAGTAAAAGCCGAGGAATCATTCGCTTGAATGCGTTTGACTATTTGGTAATCATTCTTATTGTTCATATCATTTTAATTTAACGTGAGTTCGGGATAAAAAACTCTGAACTTATTAACCTTTGGTGCTAGTTCTTGTAAAACCTCGTAGGGAAGAAAAGCGACCTGTTTGCAAGGTATCTGCGCTTCAACAAAAACTAGCACCATTGGTTATTACCTCCAGTTTACAGAATATGGTAAAATATCCACAAGGTCGAAAGCTAAAATTTTTCTTGCATTTGAAAAACTCCTTAGTAACCAAAAAGAAAAGAAGAGGAAGTTTGACCAAATAAGAGGAAGAAGTAAAAAGGGCAAGACGGCAAATCCCGAAGGTCCCGCGAAGCTGGATCCCGATAATCGGGAGATTCCGAAGAATCTTTCGGGATTCCTTCGGAAATGGCAAGGGGGCAAAGTGGCAATTGCCGTTTAGCCATTTTGCCATTGATTCCCTTTCTTAACGGAAACTCATCGATGCGATGCTTCAAGGATTGTAAGTCCGACCAAACTGCTGCCTCTGTAGTCGAGGATGATGCCATCATCCCGCATTTCGCTATGAGTAGAAGAAGGCTTCTCTTCAAAGTGAATATAAAGAACATCAGCCTCCGAATCGTAATCCAACCACATACGAGGCTTCGGCAATTTCACCAAATTCGTGACCGCTTTAAGGAGATAGTCGATGCTTTTTTCTTCTAAGGCCTCCTTGGCCATATAATCATCCTCCTATTAATCTTTCTGGAAATGAATCCTGTGATGATAAAGCCATCATCCTGGCTGATTTCCCGATATACTATATGTAGATAATTTTGTCTGGCAAGAGACAAAACAGCTACCAGCGCTCCAGCATAACCACGTAAAATCCAGGTTGGGTTTTCAATAGCCTCCAGTACCTTGTCGTAATATATTGTCATATATGGTTTGTTGCTCACGATGTGTTCCCATCTCTCTTCCGTGAGACGAATTGGCACACCATTGATTGAATACGCGATATCCACCTCTTGCCTCCAGTTCATGTTCACCTAAATTCGCAACAATCGTTCTCCGGCGGCGCTTAAGGTTTCATCGGTTTTGCTAAATGTAAAACGCGCCTGCTGACGTCCGAGTTCAGCGCGGTGGTAGAAACTTGAACCTGGCACAACTCCCACGCCGACTTCCTTGACCAGCCAGTGAGCGAATGCGACGTCATCTGAGAAACCGAAGTTAGAGATATTGGTCATAATATAGTATGCGCCTTCGGGGATGTAGCATTGAAAACCTGCTTGAGTGAGAATGTCGAGCAGCAAACGCCGCTTTCTCTCGTACATTTCCGCTAAATTATCGTAATATTCCTGCCCTAACGACAACGCCACCACGCCTGCTTCTTGAAATGGCGCGGGCGCGGCGACGGTCAGAAAATCGTGCATTTTGCGGATGGCATTCGTCAGGTATTCAGAAGCTACCGCGTAAGCAACGCGCCAGCCGGTGACAGAATAAGTTTTGCTCAGACCGCAGATAGTAACAGTGCGGTCGCGCATTCCGGGAAAGGAGCCAATACTGATATGCGCGCGGTTGTCGTAGAGAATACGCTCGTAGATTTCATCGGTCACGGCGAGGCAATCAAATTCTACACACAAGTCGGCGATGAATTGCAATTCGTCTCTACTGAAAACTTTGCCCAACGGGTTATTGGGAGAATTCAGGATAATTGCTTTCGCATGTGGATTAAAAGCCGCTCGCAATTCATCAGAGTCATACGCAAACCTCCATGAACCATCAGTTTTTTGTTGCGGACGCAAAGGCACAAAGACGGGTTTGGCGCCTGAGATAATAGTATCGGGACCGTAGTTTTCATAAAATGGCTCAAAGATGATTACTTCGTCGCCGGGGTTAATTATCGCCAACATCGTTGCCATCATCGCTTCAGTCACTCCACACGTAACTGTAACATTTTTCTCGGGGTCAGTGGGAATACGATTAAACTCCGTCATTTTACGGGCAATCGACTGGCGGAAGGTTTGTGAACCCCAGGTCAATCCATATTGATTATGCTCTGCGGTGATAGCCTGGATAGCTGCTTGCTTCAACACCGGCGGCGATTCAAAATCAGGGTAACCCTGCGCTAAATTGATAGCGTTATACTTATGACACAAATGCGTCATCTGCCGAATTACGGATTCGGTGAATAATTTCGCTTTCTCGGAAATCATCGGCGGCTCCTTTTGGGTGACGTATTCTTGCCTACGAATGGCAGGCAGGAATGTCTGCCCGACAACAGTTGTAATTATTTTATCACATTTTTGAAGTGATTAAAAGAGAAAACTTGATGAATTAAAAAAGATTTGTTATACTTAGTAAAACTTGAAACGTGAAACGTGAAGAGTGAAACGTGATAATCACTCATCACGTATCACTTTTCATGTTCGCTTCGCTCACCGACGCCTTCGGCTTACGGTAGACAGTTTACCACACTAAATATCAAAGAACCTCAAATATTAGGAGACTCATAATGTCTAAAATTACATTAACCCCAATAATCGTTTTTGTTTTGATAGGATTATTGGTCGCGTATGCTGGTGCGGCTAAGATTGAAGAATTGGCACCGGTGGACAGTTTGGTTTACGTTACAATTTCTGAGTTAGATGAAATCTGGGATGCAGGGGCAGTATCCGAAAGCTGGCAGTCCGTGTTCAATGCGGATAAAGCGGATGGTTCTGTATCGACAATAGACCAGGCTATGGAAGTAATGCGGTTCACAATAGGCACTGATTTAAGAGGCATTGTGGAGACTTTCGGACATCAGGTCGCCTTTGTTATTATGCCGCCGCAATCAGGAAAAAATGAACTAAGGATGGCGCTGATTCTGGATACTGGTGGTTCAAGAAAGGAAGCTGAAGATATCATATCCAAGGTGAATGCTGTAATGGCGATGAATGTGGAGCAAAGCAACACCCCGAGAAGCGGGGCTGAAAAATCTCAAACAAATCCTAACGCCGGTCGATACAGAAAGATTATTTATGGAACAATCACTTTGGAGAAACGCACTTTCAAATACGGATTTATTGATGATTTGCTCGTGATTGGTTTAAAAGAAGGCGGATTTGAAGCAATTGTGGATACCTATAGCAAGAAAACCGCATCAATAACCGATAACGCTAAATTCAAAGATATTCAGAAGAAGTTCGCAAATGTTCAACTCTTTGGATATGCCAATGTCGATAATGCACTACCTCTCCTCAAGGCAAACGAAGATAACTCCCTCCCCCCCTTTTCCCCCTTAATAAAGGGAGTCAGGGGATTGTTTAATGGGGATACTGAAAAGTCAAAATTTGAGCAGACTTTACAATCAAAGATGCCAAAGTTTGATCTGGCCTCGTCAAATCTACAATCAATTGACGCCATTGGTTTTGGCATAGATGCTTTTTCTGTAGATGGATTACAAAGGTTATACATCCAAATGAAAGACCCCCCTTTAGAAAAGGGGGGAAGAAGAGTTTCCAATACAAAGGACGTGGTAACTTCAGGGCTTGTAAATTCAATGTTTCACAAAGGAAGAAGTCTGGATTCTCTGCTGCTGCTTCGTCATCTTGAGGCGGTTCAGACTTCGGATGTATTTTTCGCTATGTCATCCGACAATTTGAATGATTTATGGCAATCCTTTGCAGATAATAATGACTTGCAAAGGGGAATCCAGAAGTTGGAAGATACATCAAAATTGGATTTTGAAACTGAAATTCTCGGGTCGCTTACAGGCGAGATAGCAGTTTCAGCAAATATAGCCGATGACATTCCCCAAGGCGCAGCTAAGTCAATTCCCTGGAAGGAACTTGTTGTGTTTATGGGTTTAAAAGAAAGAGCCAAATGGGAAGCGGCAGTAAATGCCATGCAAAAATTAACAAGTACGCCAACTCAGAAGGAATATAAGTACAAGAGCGCGACAGTTAGAAAACTATCGCCTCCCCAAAACGAGTTGTTCAAAACGTTTGGATATGGCTTAACAAACGAGACATTCATCGCTGCCATTTCTACAGACAAGATTCAAAATATCATTGACCGCACCGCGGCGGTCAATAAATCAAGAGAACCAGATACTCTACTTAAACAACTTCCAGCCCCGCCATCGCTTTGGCTGGACTTTAATTTGAATAAGCTATTACCTTATATTCTCACGCAGGCAAAAGTTGATTCAAAGTCAACAGCGCAACTAAAGCGAAATTTGGGCATCGGTGAATATACCGTATCTCCTACCTCAAATGGTCTATGGATGTGCTTTCGCGTAATTTCTGGTAAGAATTTGATAGATAGCATTGGAGGAATGGCTTCTGTTGTCGCACCTTGACGAAATATCCCACAAATCTCATGACTGTCCGTCCCATAGACTTCCGAAGTCTCAGAGACTTCGGAAGTCTGTCTAAGCAGATAGTGGAAGATTTACCAGTTTACCTTCCCTGCTGGATTTGTAAATTGCTAAAATAATTTCAACTGCTTTTCTGCCTTCTCGGCCCTCAACTAACGGTGCTCTTTTTTCATCAAGAGCCTGTAGCATGTCGGCCATCTGCCTTCGATGATTTTCATGGCTGATAGCTCTGGGGTCAGAGGCTCCTCCTCCTCTTGAGCGCTTTTGCGCAAACCGCTTTCGGATTTCCTCATCTTCAGGAATCTCCGGGTCAAACTTCCATAGAAGAATATCTATCTCTTCAAGAATCACTGTTCCTTTGGAACCGGAAATTTCAAGTTTTTTCAATAAACCTGGATACGCGGAGGTAGTACCTTCAATAACACCAAGCGCGCCGTTTTCAAAACGCAACGCAGCTACAGCAACATCCTCCACTTCAATTCGTTCGTGCGCCATAGTAGCGCAAAAGGCTTGTACCGATTTGACTGGTCCCATAAACCATTGAAGTGTGTCAATTGCATGGATGGACTGATTCATCAGCGCGCCGCCGCCGTCCAGTTCCCAGGTTCCTCGCCAGCCGCCGCTATCGTAATACGCCTGAGTGCGAAACCATTTGACGTAGGCATCACCCAGCGCTAATTTGCCAAATCTGCCGCTGTCAATGGTCTTTTTCACTAACTGATTGCAATCGCTGAATCGAGAGGGAAAAATCGCGCCCAACATCACACCCGCTTTATCACACGCATTGATAATAGCATCGCAACGTTCCAACGTGATTTCAAGAGGTTTTTCGACGATGACGTGTTTGCCTGCTTCAGCAGCGGCGGCCGCCGGTTCCTTATGCGCGCCGCTTGGAGTGCAAATATTTACAATATCTAAATCATCGCGTTTCAACATTTCGTTATAATCTGTATACCAATCCACTTTATATCTATCAGCAACTCGTTTGGCATTGTCTGCATTTCTCGAACTGACAGCGACCAGTTTGCCATTTTCCAGTTCAGCAATGGCAGCAGAATGAAAATCCGAAATCATACCACAACCAATTATTCCAAATCCGTATGTTTTCATAGGGTGTACCTCCAAATACAAGTGCTAAAAACAAATCGTAACCAACCTTTTTTTTAAGAAAGAAGTAAATTCCAAAAAAGTTTTTTTACTTTTTAAACCGCAGAGAACACAGAGAAGACGCAGAGGACACAGAGATAATCTTTTCTCTGCGTTCTCTGCGCCTCCTCTGCGACCTCTGCGGTTAGAAAAAACGACGTAGGAAAAGGTTACACTGTTTTTTGGAACTTACTGAAAAGTTCCATCATAAGAAATAATTGGAATAAAAAGTAATTTTAGTTTAACCTATTTTTATTAAAACGTCAATGAAATTTTTCTGGAAAATCCAATGGTGAGGCGATAGGTAAAAATGGAAGATTGAAATGTTGGAAAAAAGGGGAGAAAAAATTAAGGATACTCCCTTACCAGACGAAAGCCCAGGGAATAATGGTAATCTAACGCCTGTTCCCGGCTGCGATAAGCCGACCGGCAGTCTTTAGCGTTGCTTCTAAAGCTGCCGCCACGAAAGACATAATTGGTCCATAAAAAGAAAAAAGACAAGCCAGATGAGGGACCCTGTGGGTCTATCTGAGACCCTCTCTCGTATGGCTTTTCCCAGCAGTCTGAACACCATTCCGAGACGTTACCATGCATATCATATAATCCCCAGGGATTTGGTAACTTCAGCCCTACCTCCTTCGTTTCATCCGGAGTATTATTCCCAGTCCACCACATATATTTATCGGCTATCTCTAACGCATCGCCAAATGAGACCCGCGTTTCTGTCCCTGCACGGCATGCATACTCCCACTCCGCTTCTGTGGGCAAACGGAAGGTTCCTTTACCGCGAGTGTTCAACTGCTTGATGAATTTCTGACAAGCACGCCAGGAAACCTTTTCCACTGGATTGTTTATCCTCCCGCGGAATTTCGAACGATGACTTCCACTCCCCATCACTGCTTCCCACTGTGCTTGTGTTACTTCGTATTTTCCCATATAGAAGGGTTTAGTAATCGTCACCTTATGCGGAGGCCATTCATCCGCTGAACGCCCACGTTCTTCTTCTGATGAGCCCATTGTGAATGTACCCGGTTTGATAAGAACCATTTCTAATTTCTTTGCATCTTCCGGCAGACCAGATAGGTCAATGGTAATCATCTGCTGTTCTTCAGAGTTTGCAGAACTGCCTTCAGATTGTGACATAGGCATCTGACTAATAGCGTAAGTTTTGACTGACTCTTTCATAGTTACGTTTTTATTTGCCTGTTGAAAATCAATATTTTGGAGAGTGAAAACTCTGTTTTCCCCGACTCCTTTTATACCCAAAACTTCTCGCTTGTAAGAATCAGAAAGCAGAGATACATCAAATGATGGAACAGGCTCTACAGATTCAACAGTGAGCATATCCGGGCCAAACGAAATCCCAAATCCGATTATACCAATCAATAATGCCGCCGTAATCGAAATCGGCATCGGTGTCCATTTGACCGGAGTTGGTTTCGGTAAAGACGGTAGCGGCAAATTCTTGATGGAATCTATCACTGTGAAAATAAATCCCGATTTCAATTTTTCCATTTCCAATTGTTTTCTAATCATCTTCTCTAACCTCTCTCCCAACTGTTTTCTTGCGCGATGTAGCTTGACTTTGGCAGTGTTTGGTGAAATGCCCATGAAACGGGCTACTTCTTTGATAGATAAATCGCTCATATAATAAAGCGACAGCACAAGCTGATTATCAGTGGGCAAACTTTTTATCGCATTTTTGACGGTAAATTTCATTTCTTCGTCGTTGTGCGCCCGAATAGCAAGTTCCGTCAACTCGTCTGTAGATACATCTTCCACATACACCTTTTGCCCGTTTTCCCTTGCATGTTTGCGAAGCCACATCTTGCATTCATTGGAAACAATGGTATAAAGCCAACTCTGAAACTTGTGCGGCCACTTCAACTGACCAAGTTTCCGATAGGCTTTTATGAACACTTCTTGGGTGATATCCTGCGCTTCCTGATAATCACCTATCTTATGATAGGCATACGCGTGTACCATTTCCTTGTATCTGTTGACCAGAAAGGTAAACGCCGCCTGGTCACCTTCGAGACAACGACTGACAAGTATTTCATCATCTAAGCGCAAATTTATCTATCCTTTCAAAAACACGATGTTTGATATATTAGATGCGCAAAATCACAGAAAGGTTACATTCTGTTTATAGAAACCGAGTTTTGGGGAAAAACTCGGTTTCTGACCTACAACTCAGAGATTAAAGAAATAGACAATCTTGGCGACAATGGAACGCTGTTCGACTTTACCCGCGCGCCAAAGTTCGTTATAGACGATGTAGAAATCGCTCCCAGGTTGATATGTATATCGAAGCAGGAAATTACCGCGGCTGAGTTCCTCCTCATCGTTCCACTGAAGAAACATTTTAACAAAGAAGTCAGGCGAGAAGGTATAGATAATCCTACTGTTGATAGTGTTGGTTGTGAAACTTCCATCGGGCAAATTTATTAGATTTCGGTCATAGTTGCCAGTTATTAGCAACCGTGGAACTGGGCGTATTTGCCCATGCAGCGATAGAGAGTTTCGGTCACCATTGTAAAAGCCTCCACCCTCGAATGAACTGCCGATGCTCAATCTCCGACTTTCATTTGTCCCGACAAAAACACCATATTCACTGTTTCTGTGCATACCTGCGGGGATTAAGATTCCTTCCCGGATTTCCCAACCCTCGTCAAGGCGCTCCCAATTCCTATCATACCACATCTCTGCGAAATCACCCGTTTCGAGTTCTAACCCCGCGCGCATGCCTAAATGCCGGTCCTTCAAGTGCCTGTCATGGTCTAAACCAACCCCATAATGTCCACCGCCTCCCACAGAACGGAAAATGCTCCTGCGAATCTTAAATGACTTATGTCCCCATAAGTCTCCGTTTCGGATATCTTTTCTACTTACAAATCCCATTTCGGGATTGAAGTTCTCCTGAATATCACTGCAAGACGCGCCGATTTCCGAAGACTCAGTTTCCCAGTATCCGCTGATTTTTCCAGCCAGGTCCTTATCGTGTAGCCCATCGGTCCATGTCTTAGCTAATGAACCGAAGATGCTCATTCCTTCTTTAGGATTGAAACGCAGGTCAGCGCCAAGAGTTTGGTTTCCCGCGTCTTCCCACGGCGCTTTGTTGAGGAACATTATGCCGGCTGAAGACGAGTGCAGGATGTCACGCTGCAAGCGGAAAGCAGAGAAGTTGGTGGAGGATATTTCGTCAACTTCATCAGTCTGGACGTTCAATAATCCGATGGATTGTTTGCCCACTTTTCCTGTCAACTTCAATCCGCCCAGTATAGGCACTTCTTTATCTTCCTCGCTCCCGATGCAGCGGCTGTAAAAAAGCGGCAGGGTGTTGGAAAAAAATGGGTCTGGATTGCCAAAGATGCCCACACCTTCCAGAAAGAATGGACGTTTCTCTGCAAAAAACATATCGAATTGAGACAAATTTACTCTTTCTTCGTCAGCTTCGATTTGCGCAAAATCGGTGTTTACCGTCGCGTCCAATGTAAGCCCCGATGTAAGTCCATATTTGATGTCCAAACTGGGTTTTCTCACGCTGTCTACATTGGTTTCGCTATGATAATTTACTTCCGCGCCGCCGACGACCGCCGGTCTTATCTCCAGCCTATGTCCTTGCGATATATTCTCAAGTCCCACAAGTTCACCAGCGTTGGATATTGATGTGACGGTCAATCCCTGGGTTGACGACCAACATCCTTCCTCGTTGCTACGTCGAATGGTTCGCGCACAATTGAATCCCCACACATGCTTTTCCTTAGTTGGAAAGCGAAGCTGTCGAAATGGAATACTGAATTCCGCTGACCATCCCTCCGAATGAGGTGTGGCAGCGCACTTCCAGACAGCATCCCAACTTTGGTGGTAGTTGCCATTATCTGTTACTCGCGCATCAACCTGCGCTCCTAAAGGGTTTGTTCCGAAGTAATAACTCGTCCTCAAGTCGTGATAAGTATCAAGAATGAACCTGATGTAGTCATTAACGAACCATACTTCATAGTCGCGCCGCATTTCCGTGCCGATTACTTTCTCAGGTTCAGCATCGTAGCATTGGAAACCTAAATATATATTTTCATCATCATAGAGAATCCGAATGACCGTCCGTTGGGTCATCGGTTTACCTTTGTCGGGTTTTGTCTGTATGAATCCCTCCGACGGTTGAGCCTTTTTCCAGATTGGGTCGTCCAGAATACCGTCAATCTTCGGTGGTGTCTCAATCCTCGTCGCAACTATTTGACGCCGTTTCATATCAGCGATTTCTTTTTCTTGATTACCAACAGTTTGAATTGCGTTTCCCACTTGAACCAAAAACAATGTAAAAAGAGCAATTCCGACCATTATCAATACTTCTCGTAATGAACATTTTTCATTCATTTGTTACTTACTCCTAAAATACTGCTTACTTCGTATTAGCTATAGTGATTATTCGGTCTTGAGTCAATATAAACCTCAATCTGTTCTTCGCAATAGTTTTACTATTGCGTTTTTTCCGAATAATATTCAGGATTCGATTTAACATTGTTCACCCTCCTTTAGTTGGAGCGGCTTCTTTGCCGTTCTGCCTTTTGTTGAGCCAGAAGTCCATTCCGTATGTTTGAATCGCACCAACCACCGTAGGTTCTCCTTAGTTCCAAAAGGTTGTCGCACGCGGCAATAACCTTTTCATCATTTTCATAACCGAGACGTATGAGAACTTTCAAGGCAAATCCAGTCTGAATCATCGGCAGATGACGATAGCAGCCTCCACATGGATTCCATTCGGACTTTTCTTCCTTTGCGCTCTGAAATTCTGCTTCTCGAGATTCAGTTGAAAACATGTGGTGCGCGACAACAACTCCTGGAAATTTCTTCGCGAACCGTGGAACATCTTCTATACATACGCTCAAAAGCCAATCGACGCTTTTTCTAAGGCGACTGTCATCAGATGCGATGCCCAATTCCACTAACATTGCCAAATGATTGGAGGTGCTTATGACTGTGCCATTCCAATCACCATATTCATTTCGCTTGCTCAGAATGTTTGCAATAAGTTCCCTTTGCAGGCTTGCATCTTCATTTAACATATCGCCCATTATGTTTCGCCTCACCACAAAAGCATAGTAATCTTTTTCTTCACGAAACGATTGAAAAGGGTCGTGTCTGAAGCACGAAGCGTTGAGAAGTTCTGCCAAAATGCCTGAATACTGTAGAGTGCTCAAAACATCATAAGAAATTCTTCTCACGTCCTCGATCTTCCACATACCACTCGACCTCTGGGTCTTCAGAATGCGTGGAATCTCCGGCGTAATAATCTCGCGTGCAGAATCCGGGGGTAAATTCCTTACAAATGTAAAATCAAAAGTTTTTCTGACCATGTGTTGGGCTATATTAACCGCTTCTGTCAATATACCATCCTTGTTCCTATATTGAGGATGTAATACCAACGCTTGTATAGCCGCTGTTGAGCATCTCATTTCTATTTCCCTCCTATCTCAAAATTTCACTCTTGTGTTTAACTTTTATTAGACACAAATATACGCAGATTTTCACGGATAGAAGAAAAATCCGTTTTAATCCATGAAAATCTGAGGACAGGTTATACCCCACGCTTGCCCCTCCAGAGGAGGGTAGTGGACTTCGTAAGACACGTGTCTAAAAAAATATAAAAAACAACTTCACCTGAGAAATATTTATGCTTTGGAGGTACAAATGTAGATTGTGCCAAACCTGTCCGTATGCTGAATTTTGTCTATCTGAAATCCAGCACGTTTGAGCAGACCTTCCATAATCCAATCGTAGGTGCTATATTCGTCTCGGATATGCGTTTCCACTTCTTTTGCAAAATCAGTGCCAATGTTTTCGGCAGTGGATTGGATCCAATCATCAAAACGTTTCTTATAGTCCGTCATATTAACAGGGAATACTACATCAAAAAGGTAAAGTTTACCGCCAGACTTGAGCATTTCAAGAGCTCGTCGAAGCCCTATCAATTTCCAGAAATCCGGGAGATGGTGCAATACCCCGACGCACACCATAGCATCTACCGGCTCTGCACGATGTTCATACGTTAAAAAACCGCCATGACAGAAGACGATGTTTTTGATGCCTGCCTTCTCGGCCTTCTGACGAGAATAATCCAGCATTGCCTTCGATACGTCAACAGCATAGATTATCTTGCAATGCCTGGCAGCATGTAATGCGAATGCGCCTGTTCCAGCGCCCATATCAATTACCGTGTGTTCCAAACCGAGTTCCAGAGTCTGGATGATGGCCTCGGTTTGCTTTTGATAATTCCGAAATTTCTGATGATTAATGTCGTATGCCTCTACTTGGGCAGGACTGTTGTAATCTACACCAGCATGTTTCATCTCACCATATTGCCACTTTGGCCGTGAAATCATGATTATTGCTCCTTATAATTAGATACATAAGAAACCGAGTTTTTGGGAAAAACTCGGTTTCCTACTCACTCATCTTTGTTCCTCTGATTTGTTTGCGTCAAGCGCCTTTAGCGCGCGTTCGATTTCATTAATCCCACTTGTGTAGGACTTCCGAGCCTGGCTCAACCGTTCGGCTGCTCGGGCATTGCGTTCTGCATCGGGACCTTCAGGGGATTTCCAACCCAAGAATTCAACACACTTGTCCAAAGTGTCGGCTTCAGCGGCGAAGTGCTTCGCGGCACTCTTTAGCTGTTGGGTAGCCTTGGGATACTTAGGAACAAGCTCTTGCAAGAAGTTGGATGCAGCACGATGCGTGGTGCGATAGACACCGAGACAGTAAGAATCGCCAGCGCCGCGAACCCTCTGAGAGTCGTTTTTGAAGTCGTTAATCCAGCGGTCGTAGCAAAGAAGACCTTCAAGGAATACCCAATTATCGTCACGGAGCTTATCCTGGTTTTTGGTTGAATGGGCATGATGAACTGCTTCCTTTAATGCGGCTAATTCCGCGTTTTGTGGGCTAAATTCACCGGTCTTCTCGCCAATGAAAATCGCGCCCAGCAAAGGAACTCCCTCGCTTTTGAGCGGACGAGTCTGCTCAGATTTTGCATATTCTTCCAAACCTGCATAAGAGCCGCGTCCATAGAGTTCATCTTTTTCATCGTCAAAACCACACACGACATCCCATTCGTAATTGGTGAAAACGTGCCACATAAGCACTGGTCTGCCTACCCGGATTTCCTTTTTAGCGCGACTGAGTATCTCGCGAATACGGTCGTTTGGGTCAACTCCTTCACCCTCAAGCCAAACATGCTCACACTCATAGCCCAGTAGCCGAATAAGCTCTTCAGGCTCCATCGCATAGCTACATGTCGGCGCGCACGGGCAAATTCCTCCTATCCGAAAGGCAGCGCCCGAAATTCCCTGAATATAGGCAGGTGAATACTTCTCACCCCGATACGACAGAACAACCCGTACACACTCAAACAAAGGGTCCATGACACGATAACGGTCAACACCATTGATAATCACTTTAGTTTGTTTTCCTGTATTCATTTTTAAAGGTTCCCAATCAGAAGGTATGCGCAAACGTTTATCATTTTGGTAGATGGAACGAATCTCAGAATGATTTCCAGCAATGGTTAGTTTGGCGATGTGGTCTAACAATTCCATATCACCAGCAGAAATGTCCTTCTCATCTTTTTCGATAAGCCCCCAACCATCCCATGGCAAGATTTCTATTTTGTTGAGCGACAACAGGTCCCGCACAACATTACCTCGAATAAACCACATACCGTGTAAGTCAAATATACCGAAGTTGTCAGGATTGGTTTTGCCTTCGCGGCACATAAGCCAGCCTTTACCGGCTGACAGAAATTGACCCGGGGGTATATCCGACGGGTCGAATTGAATCTTGAGCGCCTTACGCTGGAATTGGTCAAGTTGAGGGTCAACCGTCACCCAGCGTTGTTCGTTCGCTTTCCAATATTCACAAACCCAGTGGTCTTCATAGCGTTCAGGGGTAAAATAGGTACCAAATCCGCATCGCGCGCGAGCAGGCACACCCTGATGGCGCAACATAGCGCACAACATCGTTGAAAAATCACGGCAGTTTCCCACCAATCGTTTTTCGAGTGGACGCGCCACGGTCAGTGGCTGTCCAGCCAATTCTTTGATGCGGGCAAGCATATCTGCGACTGCTCTGATTTGTACTTCTTGTTTTCGCTCTTCTGATAGCTTCACACCGTACCGCTCCGCCCAAAGGATGTGAATCATGATGCCCTGCACGATTTGACAAAGCGCAGAAACCTCGGTGGGAAGACCATCAAACAGTTCAGCATACTCTTTTGGGTCGGTCATGAGACCCGGACACGCATAATACTCTAACACATCAACATTTTCCTTAGTTTGTTCTTCTGCTTCCATCTCTATGTTCTCCTTTTTTATATTGGTTTCCTTTGTTTGACAAGACCAACATTGACCTACGTTTCCTGGCTGAGTCAAAGAAAATATGGCAAGAGTAGTTACAATTATCACCAACGCTTGCCGTATGGTAATGGAAAGTTTGGTTGAGTGTTTCTTATTCATGTGTTATTTTGACTTTGGTAAATTTGCCGTAGCTTAAAATTCTATCTTGGTTTGTCGAATACAACTTACGAACAGCCAACTTAGAAAGTTAGGCTACAATTGGTCCCTTATTTTAATTTACCAAAGTCAAGTTATACCTCCTAATTTAATTAAGATTTTACATCACCCTTAGTTTTACTTTTTTCCTCTTATTTCTTTTGCTCAAACTTTTCTTTCTTAAAGAAAAGTTTGGTTACGGTATGCTGAAATCCCGTCTTCCACTCCAGACATTATCCATTTCTGTACCCTTAATACGTGTTCGCAGACTTCTCGGATACTTCTCTCATTCCCCGCGACTAACTCTGGAGATGGCTTTCTATCTAAATCTTCGTCGTTCAGGCCGATTAGCTCACTGACCATCTCCGCGCGTCGCAGAAAGGCTTCTAATAATCTCCACTGGTACCATGTTCGTGCATACAGCTCATTTGTGTTTGGGTCTGTATCGCCTGGGTCTGTCGGCCGGCTTCGGCCAATAGCCGCACGCACGCTGACAAGTTCGTAGCGATGTTGCTGGCTATGAATAACCAGACGTTCCATATAGTCGCCAACCTGTAAACCCTCCATCGTTTTATCCCTTGCTTCCACCCACTCGCCTGGGAACTCAGGCGCTAATTCGTCAATCCTGCGGATTGCCTCAAAAATGCTATTCATCAGACGCTCCGCTAAAGTCCAGACTTCTCTTTTGGATGGCCAATTCATTTTCATACCTCCTCATTAGATTGTAGGTCGAAATTCCGTAAGACGAAGTCGTCGGTGAACGAAGTGAACATATTTCGACGTTTCCTTTCTGGAAACTGCGGTAGTCTCCAGAACGACACTTGTTCGCCTAATTCATCTCAACCGGATTCTCAAGTGCGTTCAGGATTGTCGAAAGCGCTTTCAATCCTGACTCTTCAGCTTCTTTGGCAGACTTCAAAAGCTCCACAGATTTCCGACGTCGGTTGCCGTTCTCCATATTCTGCTTCCATTCATCTTTTGTTACATTTTTAAATGGGAAAAGCTTCTCAACTTTTATTTTGGTTTGTTCTTCTTGACTAGACGCATTTTGTCCTGAAGAGGAACACACGGAGATTTATTGCATTCAGAACCGTATTCGAGATTCTTTTGGTCCGTACAGCATTGCCTAATCCAACAGGATGTTGACCAATGTTGCTTTCTGTCATTCCTGCATCCCTTGCAACTGAACCAAATTTTTCCCGTATAATTTTGGACGTAATGTCCGTAAAAAATTTATTATAATTATACTATACAAACGTTAAGTTGTCAAGGCATAAAATTTTGCAAGTGCTCCAGATTAACAATGATTTTTTATATAGTCTGAGAAATTCCGTATAGAGGGCGGAAAAATTCTGAACTAATCAGATAAGTCAAAGACATAAGTTACATCTATATTTTCGGAGATGATTAGGTAACTTCAGTAAGAATAGAAATTCCTCTTATTTTCTTTTGCTCAAACTTTTCTTTCCGTTAAGTAACTTCGAAAAAAGATTGTAAACCTTTTCCTACGTCGTTTTTTCTAACCGCAGAGGTCGCAGAGGAGGCGCAGAGAACGCAGAGAACAGACGAAGTTAAAAGG
>Ga0194125_10001703_pt1 | contig 37139 bp, 23 predicted proteins | sample TA2KigC250mmetaG_FD_148626 | JGI IMG/M metagenome (GOLD analysis project Ga0194125, IMG submission 148626) | Freshwater microbial communities from Lake Tanganyika, Tanzania - TA2015034 Kigoma Deep Cast 250m | ecosystem: Environmental > Aquatic > Freshwater > Lake | place: Tanzania: Lake...
ACTTCATGATCGTCCGCGACGGGCGCCGCGTCTACACGCTGATCCTGAGCGGCGTCTGCGTGACCAATGCCGCCGACTGGAACGGTCTCATGCGGCCCTGGCTCGACCGGTTCGCCGCCTATCGCGATCCCGCGGCGCGGACGAAATGAACCGGCGGCGCCGACCCTGCTTCGCGGGAACGCTTCGCAGGACAGGCGGAGCGGCGTCCTCCAGGAATCCGGATGCAACGCCCCGGATCGCGGATGCCGGTCGTTGGTCCTCGGATACCGGCCCTCGGATCTCGTCTCCCGACTCCCGTCCCCCCTCCGGTCCGGGCCCCGCTCCGGGCTCGCGCGGCGGGCGCGGCCCCGTTAGAATCGCGCGCATGGTGTTCCGGGCGCTCAGTCTCCTGGTCCTGGCCGCCGCGGCGGCGTCCGCCGGCGACGTGACCGGCAACCTCGCGCCCCTCGCGACCGTCACCGCCACCTCCGAGTACAGCGCGCAGTACGCCGCGGCGCGCGTGGCGGACGGTGTCATCCCGGCCCGCGGCGCGCGCAACGACGCCGGCGGCGCCTGGTGCGTCAACGGCGCGAGCCATCGCGGGGGGGCGGAACTGGTCTTCGCGTGGCCGGAGCCGCAGACCGTCGCGGAGATCGTCTACTACGGCCGCACCGGCTGGCTGCCGGACGAGAACTGGCGCTCGTGCCGCGTCTTTGCCGACGACGCCACGAACGCCGTCGCCGACGCGGAGCTCAAGCCCGGCCACGGGCCGCAGCGCATCCCCCTGGCCGCCCCCGCAACCGCGCGCCGCCTGCGGCTGGTCTTCCGCGGCTCCTACGGCGGCCCGAACCCGGGCGCGTCGGAAATCCGGATCTTCGGCGCCCCGGCGCCGGACGCCCTCCTCGGCCGCTTCGAACCCTGCGAGCCGGACGGCAACCCGCCGCGCCCGCCGCCGGTCCCGCTCTCCGACGCGCTGGCGCAGAAGCTGCGCGGCGGCGCGCTCGGTTTCCGCGAGCTGGTCGCGGCCCGGCGCCACGCCGTGAAGCCGAGCCACGTCTACACCTACCACCAGGAGGGCCTGACGCCGGGCGGCGGACTGTACGTCGTCGCGCCGGGCGCCCCGGACGCCGCGATGCGCGAGCTGGTCGCCTCGCCGGAGGGCATCATCCTCGACATCGATCTCTCGTTCGACGGCCGCGAGGTGCTGTTCAGCTGGAAGCGGACGATGGAGGAGCCGTTCCAGCTCTTCGTCGTCGGGATCGACGGCACGGGCCTGCGGCGCATCACGGACCACGACTCGAACAACTTCAACGCGTCGTGGCTGCCCGGCGGCGACATCGTGTTCCTGTCCGACCGCAAGCCGGCCTACGCCTACTGCTGGGTCACCTCGACGCCGATCCTCTACCGCTGCGACCGCGACGGCGGCGGGCTGACGCGGCTCTCCGCGAACTACCTCAACGACTTCACGCCGTCGGTCATGGCCGACGGCCGCATCCTCTACAGCCGCTGGGAGTACGTCGACCGGCCGGCGATCCCGATCCAGAGCCTCTGGTCAATCCGTCCCGACGGCACGGGACTCGCGGGCGTGTTCGGCAACCGCGTGCTGAGCCCCGCGACGTTCATGGAGGCGTTCGACGTCCCCGGCGCGGCGGGGCGGATCCTCTGCGTGATGACCGCGCACAACGGTCCCTGCCGCGGCGCGCTGGGCCTGATTGACCCCGCTCGCGGCGCGAACGCCCAGGAGGCGATCCGGAACCTGACGCCCGAGGTCGACATCGGCCGCGTCGGCGAGGGCAGCGGGAACCAGGTGCGGGGGCCGTACGAGAGCCCCTACCCGCTCGACGCGGAGCATTTCCTCTGCTCGAACGGCGGCACGATCGAGCTGCGCGACTTCGCGGGGACCGGCCGCGCGGTGGTGCGGGCGCCGGACGGCGGCCCCGGCTGGTTCCAGGCCCGGCCGGTGCGTCCGCGGCCCGCGCCGCCGGCCGTCGCGCGGCCCGCGCCCGCGGAGGCCCCGGAGGGATGGGCGACGCTGCTGGTGCAGGACGTCTACGCGGGCCTCGAGCCGGCCGTCGCGCGCGGCGAGATCGCCGAGATCGCGGTCGTGCAGGAGGTCGAGAAGAGCCGCCGGGCCGACGTGAACCGCCGCGCCTTCGGCTTCCAGTTCCCCGTCGTGTCGTGCGGCGCGACCTACGCGCCGAAGAAGGTCTGGGGCTTCGCGCGCGTCGAGGCCGACGGCTCCGCCCACTTCCGCGCGCCGGCGGGGCTGCCCGTCTACTTCATGGCCCTCGACCGCCACGGCCGCGCCCTGCAGCGGATGCGGACCTTCACGCACCTGATGCCCGGCGAGTCGCAGAGCTGCATCGGCTGCCACGCCGACCGCAACGCGGCGACGCACCCGCCGGCCGGCTCGAGCCTTCCGCTCGCCGCGCGGCGCACCGCGGAGCCCCTCCGCGAGCCGGAGTGGGGCCTGCGCGGCTTCGACTACGCCTCGATCGTGCAGCCGGTGCTCGACCGCCACTGCGCCGGCTGCCACGGCCCGGTTGCGCGCGCCGGCGGCCTGGACCTCTCGGCCGACCGGACCGACTTCTTCTGCGTCTCCTACGAGCACCTCGCCCGGAAGGGCACCGGCGCCGAGCGATGGGAGGTCGGCGGGCACGCCCCGCGCTCCATGGGCGCCAGCCGCTACACGAGCTGGATCCCGACCTACAACGGCATGGAGTCGGACATCCTCGAGATCGCGCCGCGCCGCTGGGGCTCGCCCGCGAGCCGGCTCGCCGACCTCATGCTCGCGGGCCACCCGGACGACGGCGGCCGACCGCGTGTCGCGCTCGCCGAGACGGACCGGCGGCGGATCCTCGCGTGGATCGACCTCAACGTGCCCTACTACGGCACCTCCGAGTCGCGCCACCCCGACCTCCCCGGATGCCGGCGCGTGGTCCCGGAACGGCTCGACGCCGTTCTCGCCGACGTCGCCGCGCGGCGCTGCACCCCGTGCCACGAGGGCGGACGGATCCCGCGCGAGTTCTTCACGCGCATCACGAACCCGGAGAACAACGCGTTTCTGCTCGCCCCCCTCGCGCGCGCCGCCGGCGGAGCCGAGACCTGCGGACGCGCCGTCTTCGCGACGCGCGACGATCCCGACTACCGCGCCATCCTCGACACCTTCGGGCCGGTCGCCGACCTTCTCGCGCGCGAGCCGCGCGAGGACCTGCCCGCCCCGCCCAGCCTGTCGTCCTCGCGGGACCGGCGGTAGGACGCGAAACGACCCTCGAATCAAGGCCAGGGCGCTGCCGCGTCGCGCCCCCGCAACCGCAAGGGCTCCGGCGTCCACCCGCGACTCCGCTCCGCCGACCGGACGGCGCCGCGCCCCGCGAGGAAGATGCGTCGGCCCTGCTCGCCCACCCAGGGCAGACGCATCTTGTTCCTGTCGAAACCGAGCCGTGTGCGCGGGACCCTCAGGATTCCCCTTCCATCGCCGGGAAAGGGAGATCCCAGCCGAACGATCCTTGAATCAAGGCGAAGGCGATGCCGCGGCGCGCACCGGGTGGCCCCGAACCCGCGAGGGGCCCGGCCGGGAACGCGCATCGTGCCGAAGGCTGGCGTGCCACGCCGGAGCCCCGCCCTGCGGGGCGAAGGCGGGACTCGTGTCCGCGCCCCCTTCGGCAACGCCGCAGGCGGGGCGGGATCCCGCGCGATCCGGCCGGCCTGGTGCGCGTCGCACCCCCGCAACCGCAGGGGCTCCGGCGTCCACCAGCCACTCCGCGCCCCGCCGACCGGACGGCGCCACGACCCCGAGGAAGATGCGTCGGCCCTGCCGGCCCGGCCGCTTCGCCTTGCCGCGGGGGCGGCCGACGTGCCACACTCCGCGCCTTTCGATTTCCGGGAGTCCTTCGATGACGATTCGAAACGTGACGGTCCGCATGGTGGCCGCGGTCCTTGCCCTCGCCGGCGCGGCGCGCGCCGAGGAGGCGGCGGACGATCTCCGCACCCTCGCCGCACGCCAGCGCCAGCTCGCCCACGCCCTCGACCTGGCCCGGACCGACGCCCAGCGGCAGGTCCTGCGCGCCGAACTCGGCCCCGTGAACCACACCCTGCTGCTCGACCCGCGGTTCGCCGAGGGCAAGACCGCCTGCGTCGTCCAGTCCGGAGACTCCCTCGCCCGCATCGCGAAGAGGCACGGCATCACCGTCGAACTGCTGCGCGCCGCAAACGGCATGACGCGCGACACCGTCCGCGCCGGCCAGACCCTGCTCGTTCCCGCGGGCACCGTGTCGCTGCACGTCGACAAGTCCGACAACGTGCTGACCGTGCTGCGCGACGGGCGCTTCTTCCGCGAGTACCGGGTCGCCACCGGCCGCGAGAACCGCACGCCCGTCGGCGAGTTCACCATCACCGACCGCGTCGAGAAGCCGACCTGGTGGCGGCCGGCGGACAACAAGCCCATCCCGTACGGCGACCCCGAGCACGAACTGGGCACCCACTGGCTGGCGTGGAGCATCCGCGGCTTCGGCATCCACGGCACCAACAAGCCCGAGAGCATCGGCACCCAGGCCAGCCTCGGCTGCGTGCGCATGCTCAACGAGGAGGTCGTCCAGCTCTTCGCCCTCGCGCCCTCCGGCACCAAGGTCGTCGTGCAGGACTGAGGAGTGGACGCGCCCCGGGCTCGCGGCTAGGGTGGCGGCGGGGTGACGCCATGACACGGGTTCTCGCGGGGCTGGCGGCGGCGGGGCTTTCGCTTGGGGCGGCGCTCGCCGGACCGCCCAACGCGGTCGTCCTGATGATCGACGACCTGAACGACTACGTCGGCGTCCTCGGCGGCCATCCGCAGGCCCGCACGCCGGCCATCGACCGGCTCGCGCGCTCCGGAGTCCTGTTCACCTGCGCGCACTGCAACGACCCGATCTGCGCGCCGTCGCGCGCCAGCCTGTTCACGGGCGTCTATCCCCACACCTCCCGCAACTTCTCGTTCGACAACTGGGACGAGAACCCCGTGCTCGCGGCCGGCAAGACGATGATGGCGCACTTCCGCGACAACGGCTACCGCGTGCTCGGCGCCGGGAAGGTCATGCACAACCGCGACAAGCAGGAGTGGGACGAGGTCGGCGTGCGCACCCAGTACGGCCCGGTGAACGACAACGGTTCCTACGGCGCCAAGGACATTCCCGGCCACTCCTCCGTGCCGATGCCGTTCCGCGGCATCGGCCCGATCGACGGATCGTTCGCGCCGCTGTCCGATGTGCCCGTCCATCCGGACGGCTCGCGGGGCTGGTTCTTCCGCGAGTGGAGCCAGAAGGAGAACCGGATGGTGTCGACGCCCTACCGCTACGTCAGCGAGGACGACCGCGACCCGCTGCCCGACGAGGCCGTCGCGGCGTGGTTCGTCCGCCGCATCGGCGAACGGGCGGCGGAGAAGGATGGAAAGCCCTTCTTCATGGCCTGCGGGTTCATCCGCCCCCATACGCCGCTCTACGCGCCGAAGCGCTTCTTCGACATGTTCCCGCCGGAGACGGTGACGCTACCGGTGATCCGGGCCGGGGACAAGGACGACACGTCGTTCCACGGGTACCTGCCCGGGGACAGCAAGGGGCCGGGCTACTACCGCCTTCTGAAGGAATCGTATCCGACCGTGGAGGAGGGGCTGAAGAAGTACCTGCAGGCCTACCTCGCGTGCGTTGCCTTCGTCGACGAGCAGGTCGGCAGGGTCGTCGACGCGATCGACCGGAGCCCGTTCGGGGACAACACGATCGTCGTGCTTGCCAGCGACCACGGGTACAACCACGGCCAGAAGGACTTCCTGTTCAAGAACGCGCCGTGGGAGGAAAGCACCCGGATCCCGCTCATCGTCCGCGCGCCGGGCGTGTCCCGCGCGGGCGGCGAATGCGGCCGCCCCGTCTCGTCGATCGACATCTACCCGACGCTCGTCGACCTGTGCGGCCTGAAGGGCGACACGCGGCGCAGCGACAAGGGCTCCCGCCTCGAGGGACACAGCCTCCGCCCGCTGCTGGCCGACCCGAGCGGCGGCACGTGGACCGGTCCCGACGTCGCGCTCACCGCCATCTTCGCCGGCGGCGCGTCGAAGAGCGCCGTCGCCGCCCAGCACTACACGGTTCGCTCCGAGCGGTGGCGGTACATCCTCTATCCCGACGGGAAGGAGGAGCTGTACGACCACGCCGCCGACCCGCGCGAATGGACGAACCTCGCCGCCGACCCGTCCGCGCAGGCGACGAAGCGCGACCTGAAGCGGAAGCTTCTCGGGATGATCGGCGCCGCCCTCACTCCACCGTGATCGGCGCGCGGTCGGAGCGGCCGGAGGCGTCGGAGCAGACGACGACGTGGCGCCCGGGCTCGAGATCCCACAGCAGCGGCTCGCCCGCGCGCACCGATGCCAGGAGCCGGTCATCGACGAACCACCAGAGCTGCGCGCCGGACTCCGCCGTGGCGGCGAGCGGGATCCGCTCCGCCGGGCCGCCGAGCCGGCGGAAGACCGACCCCGCCACGGGCGAGACGATCCGCACCGGATTCCGCGGCGCGGCGGTGTCCGCCGGAGCGCGCGCGGCGACCTCCCGGCTGCGGTCGAGGAACGCCTGCACCTCCGGCGGCCAGACCTCGCGCACGTCGGACCGCGCGACGCCCCCCGGCCCGTCCGCCGTCACGCGGCGGTGCACCGCACAGACCTCGTGGCGCGTGACGCCCGGGACCGACCAGTCCGCCGCGGTCGCCCCGCAGCACGGGCCGGGCGCCATGCCGCTGACCGCGCACACGCGCCGCTCGCGCACGCCGGCCGGCCGCGCGAACCAGGGCCCGTCGTTGGCCGGGTAGAGGCCGCGGAAGATCTCCCACACCACCGGCACGGCGGACTTCGCGCCGACGAGTTGCGGCGCGCCGCGCCCGTCGGGGCGGCCGCACCAGACGCCGATCGCGACCTCCGGGTTGATCGCCACCGCCCACGCGTCGCGGAAGCCGGACGAGGTCCCGGTCTTCCACGCCATCCGCGGCATGCGCGCGTCGGCCGTATGGCGGACGGTGTCCACCGACCGCTCCTCGCCGCCGAGCATGTCCACGATCATCCACGCGGCCTCGGCGGACATCACGCGCCGGGCGGCGCCCGGGGGCGCGTTCTCGAACCAGCGGCAGGGACGCCACTCGCCGCCGCGGGCGATCGCCGCGTAAGCGTTGGCGAGGTCGAGCAGCGTCACCGATCCGTTGCCCAGCACGAGCCCGAGGCCGTAGTGCGCGGCGTCGCGGTCGAGCGTTCCGAGCCCGGCGGTCCGGAGCATCCGCAGCAGCGGGTCGACGCCCGTCTCCGCCGCGACCCCGAGCGCCGGGAGGTTCAGCGAAAGGACGAGCGCGTCGCGCGCGGACACGAGGCCCATCCACTCGTCGTCGAAGTTGCGCGGGTCGAGACCGGCATACGAGCGGGGCACGTCGGCCAGCACGCGGCCGGGCGTCAGGCGGCCCTGGTCGATGGCCAGCGCGAACGCGAAGGGCTTGAGCGTCGAGCCGGCGGACCGCGGCGCCGCGGCGCCGTTGACCTGGCCGGCGTGGTCCGCGTCGCCGTAGTCCGGCGAACCGGCGAGCGCGCGGACCGCGCCGGTCCGCACCTCGATCACGACCGCCGCCGCGCCGTGGATCCCGGCCGCGGCGAGCGGCGCGGCGTGGCGGCGGAGCGCGGACTCGACGGCGCCCTGAAGGACGGGGTCCAGGGTGGTCCGGCGCGTGCCGCCGCCCGGCGCGGCCTCGAGCGCGAGCTCCGCGAAGTGCGGAGCACGGAACGGGTAGGCGGCGGGGCGGATCGCGAGCGGCTGCGCGAGAGCCGCGGCGCGCTGCGCGCCGTCGATGACGCCGCAGGCCTCCATGCGTTCGAGGACGTGCGCCTGGCGGCGGCGGGCGCGCTCCGGGTGGCGGTCGGGACGCAGGCGCGTCGGCGACTGCGGAAGCCCGGCGAGCAGCGCGGCCTCGGCGAGACTCAGGTCGTGCGCGGACTTGCCGAAATAGCGGCGGCTGGCCGATTCGACGCCCACGGCGTTGCCGCCGAACGGGGCGCGGTTGAGGTATTGCGCGAGGATCGCGTCCTTGCCGAGGATCCGCTCCATCTGCAGCGCCCGGAAGGCCTCGACGATCTTGGTCGCAAGCGTCCGCGGCCGCGGTTCGAGGAGACGGACGACCTGCGTCGAGATCGTCGAGGCGCCCGAGCGGACGCGCCCGTGGCGCAGGTTGTCGGCGGCGGCGCGGAGGATCGCGACGGGATCCACGCCCGGATGAGAGCGGAAGCGGCGGTCCTCGACCGCGATGATGGCCCGGGAGATCCAGTCGTCCGCCCGCGGCTCGAAGTGCGGACGGCAGTCGCTGTCGTCCTCGCCGAGGCGGACGCGCAGCGCCCGGCCCTCGCGGTCGAGCAGCACGGTCGCCTCCGGGTATGTCGCGAGTTTCGCCGCCGGAAACGGACACGCGGCCCACGCGAGCGCGAACGCCCCCGCCAGCACCGCCGCCGCCAGCGCGGCCGCCCGAAGTTGCCTGGAGTATCGTCCCATGGCCCGCATGCCGGTACGCTACACGCGCATCGACAGGGGGACAAGACGACTGCGGGTCGGGAGGCCGATGCATGGGGGCCGGTCAGGGCAGACACATCTTGTTCCTGTCGAAACCGAGCCCTGCGAGCGGGATCCTCAGGATTCTCCTTCCACCGCCGGGAAAGGGAGATCCCAGCCGGACGATCCTTGAATCAAGGCAAAGGCGCTGCCGCGGCGCGCACCGGGTGGCCCCGAGCCCGCGAGGGGCCCGGCCGGGAACGCGGCAGACCGCCCCGGATGCAAGGCGACGAAGGGGGCGCGGGACTCGTGTCCGCGCCCCCTTCGGCAACGCCGCAGGCGGGGCGGGATCCCGCGCGATCCGGCCGGCCTGGTGCGCGTCGCACCCCCGCAACCGCAAGGGCTCCAGCGTCCACCCGCGACTCCGCGCCCCGCCGACCGAAAGGCGCCACGACCTCGAGGAAGATGCGCCTGCCCTGGGAGCCCCGGTGGCGGCCGGTTGACATCCCCCGCCGCGGAGCGGAACATGGGGCTCACCCTCGGGGCTGAATCGCGTGAACATGAGATCCGGAATCGCGTCGCATACGTTGTCTCACGGTGTCTGCGCCACGGGCATCCTGCTGGCGGCCGCGGGCAGGGCGGAGCCCGGCGCGCTGCCGGTCCCGCCGCGGGGGTTCGTCAGCTCCCAGCCCGCCAGGATCTGGGAGGAGGGACTGCTGTCCGGCAACGGAACGATCGGCATCAACGTCCTCGGCCGCCCGCTGGACGAGCGGATCATCTTCACGCACGAGCGGCTCTTCATGCCGATGGGGCCGCCGGTGATGCCCGCCGACCAGTCGGCGCGGCTGTTCGAGGTCCGGAGCCTGATCGACCGGGGGCTCTACAGGCAGGCGACGGAGCTCCAGTTCAACCTCTCCGGCCAGAAGGGCTTCCTGTACCCGGACAACTTCGTGCCGGCCTTCGACCTCACGATCACCAGCACGGCCCGGGGCGCCGTGCGCGATTACAGCCGGTCCGTGGACTTCCAGACGGCAGAAACCGCCGTCCGCTGGTCGGACGACCGCGGCACGTTCGAGCGCCGCATGTTCGCGTCCCGCTCGGACCGCGTGGCGGTGCTGTCCATCGCCGGATCGGCCCCCGGCCTCCTCGACTGCCGGCTCGCGCTCGAACCACGCGAGCCGAGCGACGAGTTCAACAGCGACAGCGACGTCTCCAAGCGCTCCGACCAGGCGTTCAAGGAGTTCGTGTCCGACATCGCCACGTCGGCCACGGACCGTTCCCTCACCTACCGGAACCGATACCCCAAGGCGTACCCGGGCAGCATTCACACGATCGAAGGGCATGCGCGGGCGATCGTGACGGGCGGCGCAACCGAGGCCCAGGCCAACGGCACGCTCGTGGTCAAGGGCGCGGACCGCATTCTTGTCCTCGTCGACCTGCGTCCGGTCTACGACCCCGACGCGCCGGCCGCGGAGGCCATGGAGAAGGCGCTCGCCGCACTGCCGGACGACTACGCCCTGCTGCTCCGGCGGCACGCGGAGCTGCACGGCGCGCTGTTCACCCGGGCGCGCCTGGATCTCGGCGGCGGCGCCGACCACCGGCGGACGACCGAGGAGCTGATCGCGGAATCCACCTGCGAGAATCCCAACCGCGCGCTGATCGAGAAGGAGTTCGACGCGGGCCGCTACAACATCATCTGCAGCACCGGGGAGCTGCCTCCGAACCTGCAGGGGGTCTGGGGCGGCACCTACGTCCCCGGCTGGGCGAGCGACTACACCCACAACGGCAACGTGCCGTCCGCCATCGCCGCCAACCTGATGGGCAACCTGCCGGAGCTGATGCGCGCCTACACCTCCTACATCGAGTCGCTCGTGCCGTGGCTCGAAGTCAACGCGAAGCACCTGTTCGGCGCGCGCGGCATCGTGCTGCCGTCGCGCAGCTCGACGCACGGATTCAACAACGCGCTGGCCCCGAGCTTCGCCGGCGGCTTCTGGGTTGGGGGCGCCGGCTGGGCGGCCCACTTCTTCTACGACTACTATCTCTACACCGGCGACCGGGCCTTCCTGGCCGACCATGCGCTGCCGTTCATGGAGAAGGCCGTCCTGTTCTTCGAGGACTTCCTCTACGAGGGCCCCGACGGGCGGTGGGTCTTCTCGCCCACGCAATCGCCGGAGAACACGCCCGGCAACACCAAGTCGCAGGGGACCTTCAACGCCACCATGGATGTCGCGGTGGCGAAGGAACTCCTGCAGAACACCATCGACGCCTCGCGCGAACTCGGCCGGAACGAGGACAGGATCCCCCGCTGGCAGCGGATGCTCGCCAAGATGCCGGACTACCAGGTGGACGAGCGCGGGATCATCAAGGAATGGATCACGCCGAAGCTGGAGAACAACGACAGCCACCGGCATTCCTCCCAGCTCTACCCGCTGTACGACGGGATGCCCGACGAGATCGCCCGGAGCCCCCGGCTGCGCGCCGCGTTCAAGAAGAGCATCGAGTTCAAGCTCGACCATCACTGGCAGAACAACCAGCGCGGCTTCATGTCGTTCGGCCTGGTGCAGCTCGGGCAGGCCGCCGCCAGCCTGGGCGACGGCGAACTGGCCTACCGCTGCCTGGTGCAGCTGGCGAACCGGTTCTGGCTCAGCAACCTCGCGTCGATGCACAACCACCGTTCGCTGTTCAATATGGATATCAGCGGCGGGATGCCCGCGGTCATCATCAAGATGCTCGTCGCCTCCGAGCCCGGCAGGCTGCAACTCCTTCCCGCGCTTCCCAAGGCATGGCCGACGGGAACGATCGAGGGCGTGCTGGCCCGCGGCCAGATCGAGGTGCGGCGCCTCCACTGGACGCCCGGCGGGGTTGAGTGCACCCTCCGCTCGGGGAAGGCGCAGACGGTCGTGCTGGACCTGCCCGCGGCCGTGGACTCGGTCACGGTCGACGGCAAGCCGGCGCGGGCGGCGCGGGGAAAGACCGCCACCTCGTGCACGCTGAAGCTCCCGGCGGCCGTGGATGTGAGTTGCAGGATCGCCTACGGGTCCGAAGACAAGAAAGGGGAAGGAAACCAATGAAGACGACATCATGGCTCGCGTCCTTGGGGGTGCTGGCGGCGGCGGCGCTGGGATTGCACGCGGTGGCCGCCGACCTGTCGAAACCGGTCAAGGTCTTCATCCTCATGGGGCAGTCCAACATGGTCGGCATGGGGAACGTCGCCGGGGACAAGGGTGAAACGCTCGAGAAGGCGGTGAAGACCGAGAAGCTCTACCCGTACCTCGTCGACGGCGCCGGCAACTGGGCGGAGCGCGACGACGTGCGCTTCGTGCAGGTCATGGTCGGCAGGGGCGGCGGCATGAACGTGCTGAACAACGGCCCGCTCAAGGTCGGCAAGGGCAAGATCGGCGTCGAGTACGGCTTCGGTCACGCGATCGGCGACCGCCTGGACGAGCCGGTCATGCTGCTCAAGAGCTGCATCGGCAACCGCGCGTTGGGCTGGGATCTCCTGCCCCCGGGCAGCAAGGGCTTCGAATTCACGTCCAAGGATCGGAAGACGGGCAAGGACGTGACGCACGTCTACGCCGGATACAAGCAGTCGCCCGATCGCTGGGAGAAGGGGACCGAGCCGGTGCCCATCGCGTGGTATGCCGGCAAGCAGTACGACGACGACGTGGCCAACGCGAAGAAGGTCCTGTCGGAACTCGGCACGTACTACCCCGGCGCCAAGGGCTTCGAGGTGGTGGGATTCCTGTGGTGGCAGGGCGAGCGGGATTGCGGAAGCGAGGCGCTGTCCAGCCGCTACGAGGAGAATCTCGTCAACGTCATCAAGTCGCTGCGCAAGGACTTCAACGCCCCCAACGCGAAGTTCGTCATCGCCACGCTCGGCGAAGCCGTCAAGGGCGGCGGCGGCAACACCGAGACCGTCATGAACGCCATGATGGCGGTGGATGGGAAGTCCGGGAAGTACCCCGAGTTCAAGGGCAACGTGGCGACGGTCTACACCCACGACATGGCCCGCGGCGGCAGCGGAAACGGCCACTACGGCGGCAACGCCAAGGTCTACATGGACGTCGGCGAGGCCATGGGCAAGGCGATGATCGAACTGCTGAAGCCCTGATGTCCGAAGCGAACGACCGTGACCGCGGGATGCAGGTCCATGGAGACCGCGCCCGGAGGAGGCCCATGACCCCCCACCCCATCATCCGACTCGCCGCGGTCCTGGCGGCGCTGGCCGTCGGCCGTCCCGACGCCCGGGCGGCCGCGAAAGGGACGGAGCCGGAGGTCCCGCTCACGGAGACCGGCCGGAAGCTCGAGGCCGCCTTCGCCGCATCCCTGGCGACCCAGCAGGCCGAAATCGCGAAGGCCCTTCCGGTCGTGGCCGATCCGAAGAAGGCCGCCCTCCAGCGGGCGCAGGAAGCGGTCAAGAAGGCGGAGGCCGACGCCGCGACGACGCAGAAGGCCCTCGACGGCGTGAAGACGGCGGAGGCGCTGGTCGGGCACGCGAAGGGCAAGTGGATCGGCGGCGCAGAGAAGGGCATCGCAGAGGCGCAGGCCGCGCTGAAGAAGGCGACCACGAATGCCGAGCGCGAGGCGGCGACCAAGGATCTCGCGAAATGGCAGGCGAACAAGGAGGACGGCCTCAAGGCGCTCGGGGAACGCCAGGCCGCATGGGACAAGGCGAAGGTCGACCAGCCGAAGCTGACCCGGGCGAACGAGGCCGCCCAAGCCGCGCTGGCCGCGGCGCGCGCCGACGAACTCACCGCGGTCAAGGCGCTCCTGGCGGACCTGGATCCGGTTCTGTCGAGCGACAGGCTGGATGTGAACCTCGTCCGATGCGCCGTCATGGCGGACGCGACGCCGAAGGGACTGGCGGCGTTCGCGCAGCAGGGGCCGGAGACGCAGGCCCTGGTGGCGAAACTGCTGGCCGATGACGGACTGATGAGGGACATGCTCGTCGCCGGCGGCGCGAGCGGCGGCCGGTATGGCCCGGCCATGCAGATCCTCTCGGCGATCCGGCAGGCCAGCCCGAAATCCGGCGAGGGCGCCCTGCAGCGGCTGGCGCTGGCCACGAGCCTGGAGCACGCCGTGCCGGTGCCGCAGTCCAACCCGGCCGCGCAGACCAACGGGCCGGCCCTGGTCGACCCGGTCCGGCGCTATCTCCACTACGAGAAGGCGTATCTCGACGGCGAACTGGATCCGGCGTTCAAGGACTTCACGGCATGGGAGTACCGGATGGTCGTCGGCTGCGACGCGCCCGATTCGATCCTGGCGTGGGGGCGCGAGATGCTGCGGACCTACCGGCCCGACCACGTCGTGAATCCCGACTACGGATGGCGCTACTCCGCGGCCGTCCGGACGGACGTCAGCTACGGCTCGCAGAACGTGAAGGACGACCTGCCCACGCAGCACAACTACCAGAACATCCCCCGGAACGGCGGCGTGTGCGGGCGGCGCGCGTTCTTCGGCCGCTTCATCCTGCGCAGCTTCGGCATCCCCGTCTGGGGCGTGACCCAGCACAAGCACGCCGCGCTGAGCCATTGGACGCCGAAGGGCTGGGTGATCAACCTCGGGGCCGGCTTCCCGCACAGCTGGTGGGACAAGGACGGCGCCCCGCGCAGCGGATCGGACTTCCTTCTGGAGAGCCAGGCGAGGGAGGACGCGCAGGGGTACATGAAGGTGCTGCGGGCGCAATGGGTCAGCCGCGCGCTCGGCGAAGAGGCCTACAACGACCGCAGGAAGGTGGCCGGCGGCTTCTGGAGCAACATGGCCCACCACCAGGCCGTGGTCCTGGCCTCGCGCGCCGTCGAACTGGGACCGCTCGGCCAGGAGCTGGGCGAGGCGAACGAGTCGCCCGACCGGCGGATCATGGCGCTGGCGCCGGTTCCGGCCGCCGACGAGCAGGTTGCGGTCAACGCCGACGGCTCCATCGTCATTCCGGCGACGGCGCACGGCAAGCCGTCGGGCCCGTGCGCGGTCATGAAGAGCTTCTCCGGCGGCATGCAGATGCACTGCAGCGGCGGATTCAAGGCCGACTACACCTTCGACGCGCCGCGGGCCGGCACGTACCGGCTGACGGCGCGGGTGGCGACCCTGCAGGCCGGCCAGAAGTTCCTGTTCGCGGCGAACGACGCCCGGACGCCGGCCGAGGTCGCGGTCCCCTGCACCACCGGCCTGTGGCAGCCCACGCCCCCGGTCGAGATCTCCCTGGCCGCGGGCCGGAACGTCCTCCGCTTCGAGCTGGCCCCCGCGAGCCGCGGGGTGACGATCAAGAGCTTCACGCTGTCCCCGGCACGACCGTAGCGGTCGCGGGGGACTCGCGCTCGCGTTCTCCCGTGGGCCCGCCGCATGCACGCGCGGGATCCGGCGGGGCCATCCTCTACTGCAGGGTGATCGCCTTCGCGAGTTCCGCGTTCGACGAAACGCGCGGCGGCTTCCCGCTGGCGGTCGTGAGGCCGCGGACGGTCACCGTCTTCGTCACGGCGTAGGGATGGGGTCGGTCCGCGTGCGAGCCGCCGAGCGGATCGGCGAAGAACACGACGCCCTCGTAGTCCTTGGGGTGATTGGAATCGTCGACGAAGAGACCCTCGATGCGGATCTCGCGCGGCATGGAACAGGGATAGCCGAAGTCGTGCGTGCCGTCGTTCTGCATGCCGAACATCACGGGGCGGGAGGGGGCGCCGCCGCTCGGGATCCAGCGGCAGTCGCGGATGAGAACCTCGCCGTCCCAGGGCGAGCCGTAGTCCGAACGGAACGTGATCAGGTTCGAGCCGTGCAGGGTGGACTCCTCGACGACCAGCCGGCCCCGCCCGACGGCGTTGAGGCCGGCGTGACCGAGCGTGCAGCGGCGGATGACATAGGACCCCGAGACGCCCTGGTGAACGTCCATGCGCGACAGCACGCAGTCCTCGAGCAGGATGTTCTTCATGAAGTTGCTGCCGATCACGCCCCAGCGGGTTCGGTCGTCGATCCGGTCCATCCGGCAGTTGATCATGTGGAAGTTCACGACCAGCGAGACGCCATAGCCGTACGAGCCCATGGAGACCGGCTTGCCCGCCGCGCCGATGGTCCGGTAGGTCCTGCGGCCGTCGATCGAGCAGTTGCGAAGCGTGATGTTCGCGCATTGCTGGATGCTGAGGAAGCCGCCGTACGGATGCCCGACGTCGGTCTCGCCGGTGACGCGGTGGGTCAGGCCGTCGACCTCGGTGTTCGAGCGGCGGATCTCGATGTTGCGGGCCCAGTAGTTGTAGCCCTTCTCCTGCCGCATGCGGTTGCCGACGTGGGTGAAGACGCCGCCGCGCAGGATCAGCGGCCGGGGGTCGACCGGCCGGGCCTCGACGCGCGTGACGGGATCGTAGTCCCAGTCGATCGCGCCCTCGATCGAGCCGTCGCGGCGGAGGACGAAGACCTCCTTCTGCGCGGTGCCGTCGTTCTGGTTGAGGCCGCGCCGGATGAAGATCTTCCGGTGACGGTTCTCCACGAAGACGAGACAATCGACGGCCGGGCGCGCGTCGACGCGTTCCTGGCCCCGCGCGAGCTTCTGGATCTTCAGCGACACCGGCTTCAGCAGCGAGACGACCTCGAAGAGCGACTTGCGGTGATTCTCGACGCCCTGGCTGTCGTCGATCAGGAAGCGCGAGGTGCTCCAGTCCGTGTCGGTGGCGATGACCGCGGTGCGCGCCGTGCGCCCGAGTTGGTACGTCGCCTTCGGATTCGACCGGACCGGCAGTCCGTGCCGGTTGGCGTGGGCGTGGGCGGCGCAGATCGCCGCGAGATCGTCCGCCACGCCGTCCCCCACGGCGCCGAACGCCTCGTAGGTGACGGGGTTCGTCGCCGCCACCGCCCCGCCGGGGCCTTCCGCCGCCGCCGCCACGCAGCCGGCCAGGAGGACCGGCGCCATTCCGAGCTTCCAGTGCGCTTGCATGCCCCTCCGGCTCATCCCTTGAAGAACGGCTTGAAGTCCGCCGACGGTTCGCGGTCCGAGTAGATGTACAGCGTGATGCCGTTCGGATCGACGATCGCGAAGCCGCGATCCCCCCACGGATGGTCGTCCAGCGGCATGACCGGAACCAGTCCGGCCGCCACGAGCCGGCCATGCTCCGCATCAACGTCGTCGACGCAGAAGTTGTACACCAGGCCCGCCGGATTGCAGGCGGGCGGCCCGGGGTCCCGCGGGGCCATGAACTGCAGCTCGGAGGTTTCACGTCCGACCTGCAGGTTCACGTACCACCCGCAATCGAAGGTGACCCGGGCGCCGAAGTGGCGGACGTAGAAGTCCCTCGACTCCCCGACCTTGTCGGTGGTGAAACACGCGGACAGTTTCCTGGCATTCATCCGGTCTCCCGATCGAAGGCCCGACGGTACGCCGCCGGACAACGGACGACAAGGAACTCGAGGAGTGAACCCGGGGGACGCGGGGCGGCCGGAGACGCACGGAATCCCAAGCCCGAAGAACGAAACACGCACGTCGCGCTCACGGGGACGTGCAGTAACCCGGGACAGGACGGGCGGTTCGGCGCTTCCGGCCTCCGCCGCCTTCCCGGCGGACGATCAGGGCGCGGGAGGCGGTGCGGCGGCCGCCGGCGTCGCGGCGCGGATCTCCTCCGGCGTCGGCATGCGCGCGGCGGCGGCGGGGAGAAGCAGGTCGGCAATGGCGTCGAACGGGAGGACCACCTCGATCGCGCCGACGGCGTAAGGGGCGATCTCGTATTCGTTGAAGGTGAAGCCGACGCCGCGGAGGTCGACGAAGGCATTCGACGGCTCGATCTTCGCGCCGGCGAACAATCCGGCCTCCCCGTCCGTCGCCGTCGCGGGCAGCCCGCGCTTCGCCAGGATCGCCTCGCGGATGCGCCGCGCCAGCTCGGGCCGCTTCTCCTCCGCCACGAGGTCCGTCACGCCGAGCCGGCGGCCGGTAGAGAGGTCGAAGATGAGATGGCGGATCGAATGCGCCGGGTGCGCGCCGCCCGTGTACCACTCCCGCCGGATCGTGATCGAAAGCAGCTTGCCGACGCGGGCGATCATGTGCACCTTGCGGAAGTCGCTCCACACCGCCGCGCTGTCGGGGAACTCGTCGCGGAAGGCCCGGTACCGGGCCTGGAACCGGTCCGCGATCCCCTTCGCCGCCGCCGCGACGTCGGCCGGCGCCTCGGCGAGCGGCGTCCACCCTTTGACGTCCTCGACGGCCCACAGCGCCCACATCTCGCGCCGGACCGTCGCCAGCGCTTCCGGCGGACACCCCTTCTCCGGCCACATGTTGCGGTACTCGATCCGGGCCACGCCCGCGTTCGGCATCGCCTTCGTGACGAGTTCCGATGGACGGAACGCATTCGCGGCGCCGGTCTCGTCGTCGGCCGATGCGCGCAGGGATGCAGCCAGCAGGACCGGGAGGAGGAGTCTCAAGTTCCGGGCTTCGCGTTTCGGGTTCATGTCGGGTGCCAGGGGGGCTCGTGTCGGACGGCCAGTGTCGGGTGGCCAGTGTCGAGTGGCCAGTGTCTGTTGGCTGTTGGTTGTTGGGCGTTGCGTCCGCCGTTCGATGTTCGGTGTTCGATGTTCGGCGTTCGATGCTCGGCGTTCTTCCTAGGGCTTCACCTCGATCTCCGCCTTTCCGTGCGTGCCGCGGATCGACGGATCATACATCGCCTCGGCGCGGAGCGGGGGCACGACGAAGCGCCCCGGGGTGACGGCGCGGACGGTGTAATGCCACGTCTGGGGGTCGCCGGGTGTGCCGGTGACCGGGCGCGGGAAGAGCACGAGGCGGTCGTCGCGGACGTCGCGGTGGATCATCCAGTTCCGCCGCTCGCCGAGCCAGGGCGCCTGGTTGGCGACTTCGAACGACGGATTCTCGATCTCGAAGCCCGCGGGCAGGAGCTCTTCGATCACGACGTTCTCGAGCGGCGCGACGGCCGGATCCACGGCGATCTCCAGCCGGACGACGACCAGGTCGCCCTGGCGGAACGTCATCCCCTCCCACGGCCGGCCGTCGAACCGCAGGAAGGCGCGGCGCACCCGGAGTCCGCGGTCCTCCTCGACCACCGTGCCCGCGGCGGGCACGCCGGAGACCGTCGCGCCGAAGTAGCAGCGGCCGGGGCCTTCGTTCTCGATGCGCACCCAGCGGGCGCGGCCCGGCGCGCCGGGCGTCCACCGGACGAGCGCCCGCTCCGTTGCGTTGGTTCCGGCGCCCTCGCTCGGCTGGAGCGCGGCGCGGAAGGGCTCGGTCTCGCGCGGTTGCGCGGCGATGTAGCGCCCGAGGGCGAGGAGGGCGATCGCGTTCTCCTGCGTCGTCGCCCAGCGTCCGTCGCGGCGCGCGTCCTGCACCTGCTTCGCGAAGGCCGCGGCCTCGGGGGCGGACGGATCGACCTCGACCCACGCGAGCAGCGCGAGCGCGGCGTCGCGGACGCGGCTGTTGAAGCAGCCGCCGGCGCGCCGGGTGTCGGCCCCGCCGGCCGGCTCGATGCCGCGAAGCAGAGGGGCGGCGTCGCGCGGGCGGCCGCCGAGGATCAGCGCCGCGGCGAGGTGCGCGCGCGAGGACGGGCGGAGGCGGGCGGACTGCTCCAGCAGGCGGGCGGTCCAGCCGGGCTCGGGCTTCCCGGCGCGGGCGAGGACCTCGCAGATGTAGGCGCGCCGCTCCTGGTCGTCCTGCCACGCGGCGTTGCCGGGATCGGCGTCGGTCGGTCCGGCGGCCTCGAGCCGGGTGCGGAGGGCGTCGAGCGCGGCGTCGAGGCGGTCCTCCGGCACGGCGTGGCGCGCGCGGCGGGCCTCGACGAGGAAGTGCGTCGCGTAGGTGGCGGTCCAGTCGGCCCCGTCGCCGACGTTGGGCCACGGGTGGAAGCCGCCGTCGGCCATCTGCATCGAGAGGATCCGCTCGATGCCCGCGCGGAGGAAGTCGTCGGCGTCCTCCTTCCCCATCGCGCCGGGCCGGGCGGCGTTGACGAGGTCCGGAAGCACGAGAAGCGGGAACGCCGAGCTGGTCGTCTGTTCGAGGCAGCCGTAGGGATAGCGCATGAGGTAGTCGAGCCCGCCGGCGAGGCCGATCTCCGGCCGGGCCGAGGCCCACACCTCGAAGTCGAGCGACTCGGGCACCCAGCCCTCCGGCGCCTCGATCCGCGTCTCGCGCCCGGAGGCGACGGCCCCGACCGCGGCCCGCGACTCGCGCGGCGCCGCCGGGCGCACGGCCAGCTCGATCGTCTCGGCGTAGCGTTCGCCGCCCGCCGTCACCTCGACCGCGCACAACGCCTTGCCCGGCGCCGCGCCGGCGGTCATCGGGATGGTCACGGGGCCGGCCGCGCCCGCCGCGAGATCCAGCGTCGCCTCGCCGCGGCCGGCGGCCAGCGGGCCCTGCGTCGTCACGCGCACGCGGGCCGTGATGTTCGCGTCCGTTTCATTGAAGATCTGCACGCTCATGTCGCACCGGTCGCCGGGCGCGAGGAATCGCGGCAGGCCGGCCTGGACGACGAGCGGGCGCTTCACCGTCACCGCGCCGGTCGCGCAGCCCGCGCGCGTGCGGTCGAACGCGACGGCCATCAGCCGCAGCCGGCCGGTGAACTCGGGCACATCGAACGAGGCAACCGCGGCGCCGTTGGTCCCGGTCCGCAGGCCGGAGGCCCACAGCGCGACCGGGCGGAAGCGCGAGGCGCGGATCGGGTTGAGCCGCCGCTGCAGGGCCGCGCCCTCGCCGCCGGCGGTGTGCGAGGCGCCCGCCGCGCTGTCCTCGAGGAGCGGCATCAGGTCGCGGAAGAGGTCGAACATCTCCACCGCCAGCGCGCGCCGGCCGAGGAAGAAGGCCAGCGGGTCGGGCGTCGCGAAGTCCGTCAGCCGGCAGATGCCCTCGTCCACCGCCGCGACGACGACGGCCGCATCGGCCGGCGCGCCGGCCTCGTCCTGGACCGACAGCCGCGCGTCCAGCCGCGTGCCCGGGCGGATCGTCTCCGGCGCCTCGACGCCGACGGCGAGGCGGCGGCCGGGTGGAACGACCGTCAGCGACACGAACCCGGCGGCGCGGTGGGCGGACCAGACCGGCTCGGGTTTCGCCGGGCGGAGCAGCGTGACGCCGCAGTAGACGTTCGGGCCGTATTCCGGCTTCATCGTGAACTCGACCGAGTGGGCGGTGCCGGCGAGGCGGATCACGCGCCGCTCGAGGACGCGGTCCGATTCCAGCGTCACGAGCGCCAGGCCCGCGAACGGCGCCTTGATCGCGATCCGCGCGAGGTCGCCGGGGGCATACGACGTCTTGTCCGACTCCAGCCGGACCAGGTCCGGCTTCTCCTTGGACCAGTCCACCCACCGGGCGTCCGCCGCGGCGGCGAAGAACCGGAGGCTGGAGGCGACGCCCTTCGGGCCCTCGACCGACACGAGGTAGTCGCCGGCGTGCTCGACGCGGAGCGTGAATCCGCCCGCGCCGGCCGCCAGCTCGAGATCCTGCCGCGCGATCGTCGTCAGCGTGCGCTCGGACCTCCACGACCAGGTGCCGTCCGGGTTGCGGCGCAGCGCGCCGGACCAGTCGATGCGGGCGACCGTCGCCTTCACGGACGCCGGCGCGGCGGCCTTCGCGCCGTCCGGCGCGACGGCGGCGACGGCCACCTGGAGCGGCTCGCCGACGCGGAGGTGCCCGCCTTCGCGCGCGGGCTTGAGGCCGAGGTAGTAGGGATAGACGTCCAGGGGCGCCGTCGCAACCGCGGACACCGGGCGCCCGCTGGCTTCGAAGACCGTGACCCCCGCGACCAGCCGCAGCGCCGCCGGCGGACGCCACGCGGGATCGGCCTTCACGTTCCACTCCGCGCGCCCCTCCCCGTCGAGCGCCTTGCGGCCGAGTTCGTGCGGGCGGGCCGGGAACGAGCGTTCGGCGTCGCCGAAGGACCACCCGTCCCACCCCTTCGGTTCGAACGGCGCCGGCTCGAATCGCGCCCGGGCCTCCGCGGCGAGGCCGTCCGCCGCGCGGCCGAACAGGTGGCGCGCGGAACTCCCGATCGCGATCCCCGCACCGGCGGCGAGGCGGCCCGCCGGGAGCGTCGCCGACGCTTCGATCTGCGGCGGCACGAAGTCCTCGACCGCCACCGAGGTCCAGCCCAGCACCTTGAATGTGCCCGGCACCTCGAGTTCGAAGCTGTAGAGGCCGGTCGGGAGGAACTCCTCGATGCGCACCGCCGCCTCGGCGGCGCCGAGATCGTCCAGCATGACGGGCAGGTCGCGGACGATGCGGCCGTCGGGCCGGCGCACGCGCAGCACGGTCGGGAACGGATCCGGTGCCTGCATCTCGCGGTTGCGGACCAGTGCCTTGACGCGGACCGTCTCGCCCGGCCGGTAGATGCCGCGGTCGGTGAAGACGAACGCCTCGAAGCCGGCGGCGAGGTAGGGCCGGCCGTCGACGTCCTTTTCCTGCACCACCTCCGAGCCCGGGAGCCGCAGGAAGGAGAGATCGCCGCCCTTCTCCGCAACCGCAAGGAACGGCTCGATCTCGGCGTCGTCGCGCAGCGGAACGAGCGCCAGGCCGTCGGCGTCGCTGACTCCCTGCCCCAGCTCCGCGTTGTTGTTGCCGAGGACCGTCACCTTCGCGCCCGCGACCGGCGTGGCGTCGCGGAGGGACGTGACCCACACGAGGGCGCCGCTGCGGCCGCGCTTCACGCTCAGGCCCAGGTCGGTCACGACCACCAGCCGGTGCGCGGGCGGCACGTCGCGTGCGTCGGCGGTGACCAGCCAGGCGCCGAGCGCGCGGTCCGCGGCGAAGTCGCGCAGGTCGACCGGAAGCCGTTGCGTCTCGTTGCGGCGGTCGGGGAAGCGGACGACCCGGTTCGACGCCGTGCCGGTGAGCTGGTCCGCCGCGTCGCGCGCGTCGTCGACGTAGGTCGAGGAGAACCGTCCCGCCTCGCGCATCGCGAAGTGGACGAGATTGCGCCGCAGCAGCGGCCGGGCGGACACGTTGCATTCGCGGACGTTGACCGCGGTGAGCGGCACGGCCAGCGGGCCGCGCGGCGAGAGGTAGCGGCCGTCGAGCCCGATCGCCAGCGACGGCGCGCGGTGCGGGAACTGGACGCGCCGGCGCACCTCGCGGCCGAGCGCCGAGCCGCCCTCGGACTGCAGCGTCGCCTTGAACGTGATGTCGTAGACGGCGCCCGGCTGGAAGTCGCCGCGCAGGGTGAGCCCCGCGCCCTGCCACGATTCGAAGGCCTCGACGGTGAACGCCACGGCCGGCTCGACCGTGATGTGGGCCGGCGCGCTGCGGGCATCGACCGCCTCGGTGAAGTAGGCCCCGAGGCGGCAGCCCTCGAAGGCCGGACTGTTCGGCGCCAGGCGCGTCAGCTGCAGGTGCGGCGCGACGGCCAGCGTGTAGACCTCGTCGTCCGGCAGCGGCAGCGTGCCCTTGGCGGGCGGAAGGCCGGCGCGGATGCGCAGTTCGAAGCGATCGTCCAGCAGCGGCGCGGTCCGGATGAGGACGTCGGCCGACTGAACGTCCCCGATCCGGCTGAACGCGACCGGCGAGCCGCCGGCGGTCTTGAGGACGATGTGCTTCGCCAGTTCCCGCGGCTCGGGCGCGGCGGAGAAGCGGAGCTTCAGCGTCACCTCGCGGCCTGCCGTCAGGCCGGCCTGCTCGACGGCAAGCAGGTTCAGCGGGGCGGTGCGGAAACGGAAGGTGCGATCGCCGTCCACGGTTCGCCCGGCGGCCGATGCGAGCCGGTCCGAGAGCACGGCCTCGAAGGCGGTGGCGGGCGGCCAGGAGCCGGCGGGCTGGAAGACGAGGTCGCGCGGACCGGTCCACTCGAACGTGCCGCGGACGGGCGGAACGAAGCGCACGGGCTCGCCGGCGGCGGCATCCGGCACGGCGCCGGCCATGTCCGCGCTGAAGGCCCAGACGACACGCTCGTTGCTCGCGATCACGCCGTCGGCCGCGGGCGCGGCCACCACGCGCGGCGCGGCGTCGGACGCCGACCGCGTCATCGTCCAGACGCCCCATGCGTTGAGGGCGAGGAAGGCAAGCGCGAGCGCGAACCAGCGACCGCCGGCGGTCCCCGCGCCCGTGGCGGCGGGGGCGCCGGTCTCGACCGAGGCGACGGGCCCCGCGCCGGGCCGGAAGCTCTCGGGCGGGTCCATGGCGCCGAGAACGGCCTCCAGCCGCTCGGCGGAGGGCGCGGCGCCATCGCGGGCAAGGGCGTCCAGGATGTGCGCCTCGAGATCGCGGCGCAGTTCCTGCCGCGCCGCGGGGTCGAGCGCGGCCTGCGCGAGGACGTCGTCGAGGTAGGTTTCGATCCGTTGCTGCAGTGCGGCGGGGAGATTCATGGGGCTTCCTCAGGCATCCTTGGTTTCGCGGAGGCGCTTCATCGCGGCGACGACGAGATCCCAGTGGGCGGACAGTTCGGCCAGCCGCAGGCGGCCCTGCGGCGTCAGCGAGAAGTAGCGGCGGGGCGGGCCCTCGGGCGAGGCGCCCTCGCGGACGCGCACGAGGCCCTCGTCGCGGAGGCGGGCCAGCACGGGGTAGACGGTGCTCTCCGAAACCGCCAGCGCGTCGACATCGCGCAGCGCCTGGACGATCTCGTAGCCGTAGCTCTCGCCGCGCCGCAGCACGTGCAGCACGGACAGCTCGACGAGCCCCTTCCTCAACTGTGTGACCCAGCCCTGCATGATACTACTATGCGGTGCGTAGTACGTATCATGGAGTACCAGGCCGCACGGGTCAAGGACGAATCGCGACAGGGGATCGATACCGGCGACCGGGGCCGGCCGGGGCCTGTCCCGCCGGGGCCCCGGCGCGGCCGGATCGGCGCCCCCGGCGGCGGCGGACGGGGATGTCCGGAGGCTACTGGTACTCGATGACGAGCTTCGGCGCGAAGGAGGCCCCGCCTTCGTAGGTGATGGCCTCCCAGATCCTCGCGGTGGCGGCGTTCTCGTACTGGAGGATCGTGATCGGGTTCCCGGACTTCCACCCGGTGCGGCTCACGATCTGCTTCACGATCGCCGTGATGTCGGGCGACTCGATCACCTGCCCCCAGGCGGCGATCGGAAGGCCTGACCACGCGACGGTGGCGGAGGTCTTCGTGCGGCCGGAGAGGTTGTTCTTGGTGGTCGCGAACGCCGCGGAGCTGTCCCTGGCCTCGCCATAGAGGATGGTGTCCGTCGCGCCGCTCGCCCAGTTGTAGGAGAGCCGGAGCTTCGCACTGACGATCTTCGCGGTCTTCGGCAGCTTCACGCTCGCGAAGCGGAAGCCGGCGCGGTGAACCGTGGACCCGCTCTTGCCCGCGATCGTGTACGCGGCGCCGCGGACCATCGTGCCGCCGGCCTCGTACGCGTCGTCGTTGGCGCCCGCAACCGCCACGGTCAGCACCTTGTTCGTCACCGCCGGAGCGGGCGGCGCGTAGGCCGCGATGGTCTTCAGCTTCGCGCCCAGGTCGCCCTGCGCCCGGACCCAGGCGAGCACGTCGACCAGGCTCCGGTACGGCACGGGGTCCAGCGCGCCCGAGCTGTCGCCGAACGCCCAGAAGTGGATCTGGATGACGACGGTGTCGCGCAGGGCCAGCGCGGCCTCGCACTCCTGGATGATCTGCGCGCCGCTCTTGACGGCCCCGTTGTTGTTCCAGTCCTGGAAGTCGACGACCGACGGGACGTGGAGCAGCCCCGGCGGCGATTCGGTCCACGCCGCGGGATCGGAGTAGGACGCGGCGGAGAACCGGGTCAGCCCCTTGTTCACGCAGGCCTGAAGCGTGTTCGAGTTGAATGCGTTGTAGGGCGGGATGAAGGTCTTCGGAACGATCCCGAGCGTCGCCTGCAGTTCGGCGAGACCCGCCGTGATCTTCGACTGCGCATCGGCCAGCGTCAGGTTCGCGAACTCGTACGACGCGTGCTGCCACCCGTGGAGCGCCAGCTCGACGCCGGGCGTCCCCTTGATGGAGTTCAGGTAGGCCACCATGCCGGGATCGTCCGAGAGCAACTCCCCGCTGGGGTGCGACGGGATCACCCCGAGGGTGTGCGGGACGCCGTAGCTGATGACCGTGTCCGTGACGGTGCGGAGCAGGTCGAGGCCGAAGAACGCCTCCGCATCGTCGCTGCGGACGATGAGGGTCTTGTTGGTGCCGACGAAGGTCACCGGCGGCGGGTCGGGCGGCTGGACGGCGCGGCCGTACGCGCCGATGGTGGTCAGCGTGACGCCCTGGGCGGCCTGTTGCTTCAGCCAGCCGATGATCTCGAGGAGCACCTGGTAGTTCGCGGGCACCAGGGCGCCGTTATCGTCGCCGAAGGCCCAGAAGTGGAACTGGAGGACGATCACCTCGCGCGACGCGAGCGCCGCGACGCATTCCTGGATGACGGCGGCGCTGGTCTTCAGCGCGCCGCCCCGGCTCCAGTCCTGGGAATCGACCGTCGACGGCAGGTGCAGCAGTCCCGCCGGCAGCTCCTGCCCGGCATAGGGATCGTTGTAGCCGGCCGCGGAGAACCGGGTGAGCCCCTTGTTGGCGCAGGCCTGCAGCGTGTTGCTGTTGTAGGCGTTTTGCGGGGGGATGAACGTGGTCGGTGCGACCCCCAGGGCCGCCTGCAGAACGGCAAGCCCGGAGGCGATCTTCGACTCCGCCTGGGCCAGGGTCAGGGACTGGAACTCGTAGTAGGAATGCTGCCAGCCGTGAAGGGCCAGCTCGATGGTGGAGATCCCCTTGATCGACTTGAGATAGGCGGTCATCGCCGCATCGTCGGAGATCAGCTCCCCGCTGGTCTGCGACGGGATCACGCCGATCGTGTGAGGGATCCCGTTGGTGATCAGCGTGTCCGTGAACGTGCGGAAGAGGCCGCTCCAGAAGAAGGCCTCCGCGTCGTCGCTCCGGACGATGATCGTCTTCGCCGGGGACTCCGGCACCGCGAACGCCAGGGCGCATCCGACCACGCCCGCCGCCCACGCCGCCCGAATCCAACCCCCTGCCCGAATGCCTCTTGCGCTCATCTCACCCTCCCGCGGCCATGCCCCCGAACGGGGCGCCAGCCTCGGCCCGCCCCTCCGGCCCATCCGGAATGGCGGACGTCGATCAGACTGTTTGCGCGACGGCGGTTGCGTGACGGCACGACCAGCAACACCCCACAGCGGGCGCCACTGGCGGAACTGAGCAGGAGACCCCTCCCCCGGCAACCCGATAGATTCCCACACGCCCCGGCTGATGTCAAGCGACGAAGGCGCCTTTTCTTCTGGTGCCTCAGGACTTACCGGCTCGTGTGCGGCGGAGCGCCCGCGAGGGAAGCCTTGATCCGGTGCAGGATGATCGGGCGGTCTTGCGGCGGGATCTGATCGCAGCGTGAGCACCTCGCCGAACGGGGCGAAGACTTCGATGGCGCCGCGACAGCCTGCCGTGGCAGCCCGGCAGCCCCGGGGCCCGGTCACGCCGGCACCCGGGCGACCACCAGCGGAGGGCCGGACCCGGGACGGGGGACGAGGTCGACATCGATGCCGTAGACCTCTCGCAGGAGGTCCGGCCGGAGCACGTCGGCCGGCGGACCGTCGGCCGCGATGCGTCCGCCCGCGACGAGCACGAGCCGGTCGGCGAACGCCGCGGCGACGTTGAGGTCGTGGCTGACGCACAGAACCGCCATCGGCCAGTCGTGCGCGACGCGCCGCAGCATCGAGGTGACCGACCCCTGCTGGCGCAGGTCGAGGTGGCTGGTCGGCTCGTCGAGCAGCAGGATCGTCGGTTGCTGGGCCAGCGCCCGCGCGATCATCACACGCTGCGCCTCGCCGCCGGACAGTTCGTCCAGCGTGCGCCCCGCGAGCGCTTCGGTGCCGGTCATCTCCATCGCCGCGCGCACGATCTCGAGGTCCTGCGCCCCCGCCAGGCCCAGCGCCCCGAGATGCGACAGACGGCCCATGAGTACGATCTCGCGGGCGCTGAAGGCGAACGCCGAGCCGGGCGTCTGCGGCACGTAGGCGAGCCGGCGGGCGCGCTCGCGCGCCCGGAGTCCCGCCAGCGGGCGGCCGTCGATCGTCACGGTCCCGCCCGACGGCGCCGCGAGGCCGAGCAGGCAGCGCAGCAGCGTCGTCTTCCCGCCGCCGTTGGGCCCGAGGATGCAGACCAGCTCGCCCGCGCGCGCGTCGAGGTCGACGCCGCGCAGCACCGGCTCGGCGGGCCGGTACGCGAAGGCCAGCCCGCGCGCGGAGATCGCGGCGTTCATGCGTCCTCCTCCGCGAACCGCCGCCGCAGCAGCGCGATGAAGAACGGGGCCCCCAGCAGCGCCGTGAGAAGGCCCACCGGCAGCCGGCCGGCTCCGAGATGCGGGCCGATACCACGGCAGAGCGTTTCGGCCGCGATCATCAGGACCGCCCCGCCGAAGCCGGACAGGAGGAGCACCCGGCGATGGTCGGGTCCTGTCGCGAGACGGACGACGTGCGGGACCATCAGGCCGACGAAGCTCACCGGCCCCGCCAGCGCGACGGCGGCCGCGGTGGCGAGGGCCGAGCCGACGAAGATCTCGACACGCAGCGCGCCGACCGGAACCCCGAGCGAACGCGCCACGTCGTCGCCCAGCCCCAGCGCGTTCAGCGCGCCGGCCCGGCGGAAGGCCGCCGCCCACGCGCCGAGGACCAGGCCGCCGCAAACCGCCAGCAGCGACGGGTCCACCGCCTCCGGCAGCTCGCCCATCGCCCAGCGCGCGAACTCGTCCACGCGGAGCGGATCCGTCGCCAGGTAGAGCGCCATGATCAGGGCGCCGTTCAGGATGTTGACGATCACGCCGGCGAGAATGAGCGAGAAGGGGTCGACACGCCCGCGGCGCCGCGCGACGGCATGAACCGAGGCCGCCGCCACCAGCGCGCCGACGAAGGCGAAGGCCGGCGTCCGCCACGCGATCCAGCCCGCCCACGCGCCGAGCGCGAGACCCGCGCGCACGCCGACCCCCGCGCCGCTGGCGATGCCGAGGACGTAGGGATCGCCGAGCGGGTTGCGCAGCAGTCCCTGGATCGCGGCGCCCGCGACGGCGAGGCCCGCCCCGGCGGCGGCCGCCGCCGCAAGACGCATCGCGCGCAGCATCCAGACCGGGTCGCTCCACCAGCGGCCTCCGTCGATCGACAGCGGGCCGACCCGAGTGCAGAGGGCGAACAGAGCCGCCGTCAGCGCCGCCGCCGCCAGGGCCTCGACGGCCAGGCGCCCGGCGGTCGGCAGCCCGGCCGTCCGGGCGCTGGAGGGGGCGGAATCCACGGCCGCCAGTATGGCAGGCTTCCGGGCGGGAGCAAACGCCCGCGTGACGCCCGCGGCGGGCCGCCGGTTGCCGGCGCGGCGACGGCATTGAGGGCCTGCGCGGATGCGAACGGATGCGAGCCGGGAAACCGGAGATCCCGATTCATCTCTGTCCCCATCCTCCGCCTCCCACCGCCACGTCTTACATCTGATGATGCGATCGCACCACCAGATGTAAGACCCGGTCGTCATCGCTCGCCACGTCGTAGCCGTGGCGCTACGGGCTGTGTGGACAGATCCCGATCCATCTCTGTCCCCATCCTCCGCCTCGGGCCCAGCGTCCGTCCCGGCCTTCTGAACCCGGGAGGGCCGGCGGCCCCGCCGGCCGTTCGCCGGACCCCCGAGCCCCTGCGTCATCTCTGTCCCCATCCTCCGATCAACTTCACGACGCAGTTCCGCGCGCGGCAGTGCGCCCCCCCGAATCCCCACCAGCCCACCGGCGGAGAGACAAACAAATGGGGACAAGGGAATAACGGAGACCCGCCTCATCTCTGTCCCCACCACCCCGTCTTACATCTGATGATGCGATCGCATCACCAGATGTAAGACCCGGTCGTCATCGCTCGCCACGTCGTAGCCGTGGCGCTACGGGCTGTGGGGACAGAGCCCGATCCATCTCTGTCCCCATCCTCCCCAGCCTCCGCCATCGCCTCCGCACGCCACGTCGTAGCCGTGGCGCTACCGGGGAGGGGGAATGCAGCGCATCCGCGCCCGGCGGGGCGGCGCTACTCCCCGCGCTCGCGGGCGGCGAAGAGGAATACGAGCGGGGCGCCTTCGAGGCCGAACTTCTCGCGCAGGCGCTTCTCGAGGAACTTCCGGTAGGCGGGGACGACGAGGTCGGGGTCGTTGACGAACATCTTCAGGCGCAGCGGGCGCGTGCCGATCTGGGTCGCGTAGTAGAGCTTCAGCCGGCGGCCCTTGACGGAGGGCGGCGACTTCTTGTCGAACAGGTCGTGCAGCACGCGGTTGAGGACGCCGGTCGTGAAGGTCATCGAGATCTGCGCGGCGACGCGGTCGAACGACTCGATCGTCGCCTCGACGCCCCCGCCGGTCTTCGCCGAGATGAAGTGCATCGGCGCGAAGTCGAGGAACGGGAGTTCGCGGCGGACGGCCTCGCGGTACTCGTCCTGCTTCATCTTCCCGGCGAGGTCCCACTTGTTCACGACCAGGATGCAGCCGCGGCGCGATTCCATCACGAGGTCCGCGATGCGCTTGTCCTGGCGCGTCGGCCCCTGGAGCGCGTCGAAGAGGAGCACGACGACGTCGGACCGCCGCACGGCCTCCTCGACGCGGATCAGGCTGAACTTCTCCACCGCCGTGTCCACCCGCCGGGCCGGGCGCATGCCGGCGGTGTCGACGAGCAGGTAGCGCCGCGCCTGCGGGCCGGAGCCGACGGTGAACGGAACCTCGATGCTGTCGCGCGTCGTTCCGGGCACGGACGACACGACCAGCCGCTCGCGGTTCAGCATGCGGTTGATGTAGGACGACTTCCCCGCGTTCGGCCGGCCGGCGACGGTGACCACGAGCGGCGCCTTCAGGACCTCCGCGGGCGGCGGCGGCGGCAGGTGAGGGATCGCGGCCTCCATCAGATCGTCGAACCCGCGGTTGTGCAGCGCCGAGACCGGGAACACCGGGAAGCCGAGCCGCGCGAACTCGTCGGCCGCGTCGTCGTGCCGCGGGTGGTCGGCCTTGTTCGCGGCGACGAGCACCGGGCGGGCGCGGGCGCGGAGGAGGCGCGCGACCTCCTGGTCCAGCGGCATCACGCCCGCCTGCGTGTCGACGACGAGGATCACGGCCGCGGCATCATCCAGAGCGGCCTCGACCTGCACGCGGGCGGCCGCGGCGATCTCGTCGCCCTCGCGGGCTCGGTCCATCAGCCCGATCCCGCCGGTATCGATCAGCGTGAAGCGCTCGTCGCCCCATTCGGCCTCGGCGACGATCCGGTCGCGCGTGACGCCCGCCTCGTCGTGGACGATCGCCAGCCGCCGCCGGAGCAGGCGGTTGAAGATCGCCGACTTGCCGACGTTGGGCCGGCCGACGATCGCGATCGTGCGGGTCTGGGGCGTTGCGGAAGGCATGGCGGCGCGCAGTGTATCCGGTCGGCCCGCCAGCGGCAAACGCGCCGGCCGGCGCGGGCGCGCTTGCGCGCCGCCGGGCGCGTGGGATACGCTGCCGCGGCCATGGCAGATTCCTCCATACCGCCGGTTTCGAAGGCGCTGAACCGGCCCGACCGGGAGCTGGACCTCACGTTGCGCCCCGGGCGGTTCGCCGACTTCACGGGGCAGGGCAAGGTGCGCGAGCGGCTCGAGCTGATGGTCGAGGCCGCGCGCGGGCGCAAGGACGTGCTCGACCACGTCCTGTTGTGCGGCCCGCCGGGGCTGGGCAAGACCACGCTGGCCTACATCCTGGGCGACGCGATGGAGGTCAACGTCAAGGCGACCTCGGGGCCGGTGATCGACAAGCCCGGCGACCTGGCGGGGCTGCTGACGAACCTCGAGCGCGGCGACATCCTCTTCATCGACGAGATCCACCGGATGCAGAAGACGGTGGAGGAGTACCTCTACTCGGCGATGGAGGACTTCGTCCTCGACATCATGATCGACCAGGGCCCCAACGCGCGGTCGGTCCGCCTCAACCTCCAGAAGTTCACGCTCGTCGGCGCGACGACGCGCAGCGGCCTGCTGACCGCGCCGCTGCGGACGCGCTTCGGCATGACCGCGCGGCTCGACTACTACGCCGCCGCCGACCTGACGAGCATCCTGCAGCGTTCGGCCCGCATCCTGAACGTGGACCTCGAGGACGACGGCGCGGCCGAGATCGCCCGCCGGGCGCGCGGCACGCCCCGGATCGCGAACAACCTGCTGCGCTGGGTGCGCGACTACGCCCAGGTCCGCGCCGGGAACCGCATCACGCGCGACGTCGCCGACGCGGCGCTGGCCATGCTCAACGTCGATGCGAACGGACTCGACGAGATGGACAAGCGCATCCTCGAAACCCTGCTGCACAAGTTCGCCGGCGGGCCGGTCGGCCTCAACAACATCGCGGTCTCGGTCGGCGAGGAGGCCGGCACGATCGAGGAGGTGTACGAGCCGTACCTGATCCAGGAGGGCTACATCCAGCGCACGCCCCAGGGCCGCGTCGCCACCGAGCGCTGCTACCGGACCCTGGGCCTTGTCCCACCCGCGCGCCAGGGGAGCCTCATCTGATTCGGAAGCACGAAATCCCGATTCCGAAGCACGAAACAGGCACAAAGCACGAAAGCCGCAAGGATCCAAACGGGCGTCTTCTTTGGGATTTCCCGATTGAGGATTTGAATTTGTTTCGTGCTTCGGAATTAGGATTTCGTGCTTTCCCCGGCCCCGAACCTGAAACTTGAACCGTGGAACCTGAAACCCCTTTCCCCCGCCCTTCCGGCGAGCCGGCCCGCAGCCTGAGGCTGGCGGTCGCGGAGGGGTGCTCGTCCGCGGCGTTCGGCGCGCTGACGGGCAACGCGATCGTCACGGCCTTCGCAATGGCTCTCGGGGCGCGCGATGTCGATCTGGGCCTGCTGACGGCGCTGACGACCGTCTCCGCCGCCGGCGGGCTCGTCGGCGCGCGCATCGTGGGGATCGCCGGCCGACGCAAGCCGCTGGTCGCCGGCGCCGCGCTGGCCGGCCGCCTTGCCTGGGCCCTGGCGGGCCTGATCCCGTTCCTGCCCGCGTCGCCGGCGATGCGGGTGGGCCTCCTGCTCGGGATTGTCTTCGCGTCGAACTTCGCGCTGAACCTGTCGCTCAGCCCGTGGACGTCGTGGATGACGGACCTCGTGCCGTCGGACCGGCGCGGGCGCTACTTCGGCCTGCGCAACACGGTCATCAGCCTCGTGCAGATGCTGTCCACCTACGGGGCGGGGCTGCTCGCGACGGCGGCGATGCGTCGCACGGCCGGAGCCGCCGCGCTGGTGCCGTTCTTCGCGGCCTCGACCGTGTTCGCCTTGCTGACGGCGTGGATCCTCCGGCGCCAGTGGGAGCCGCCGCTCCGATCCGAACCGCCGATCGCCTTCGGCAGGATGCTGCGGCTCCCGTTCGCGGACCCCGACTTCCGCCGGCTGCTGGTGTTCTTCATCCTGTGGTCCTCGGTGTGCGGCGTGGCCGGGCCGTTCTTCGCGCCGCACATGTACCGCCATCTGGGGATGTCGGTCGCGCAGGTCGCGCTCTACTCGATCTTCTCCGGCGTGTGCGGCCTGGCCTCGCAGCCGCTGTGGGGCCGCATCGCGGACCGTTTCGGCCACCGGCCCGTGCTCGCGGTCAACATCGTCGCGGTCAGCACGCTGCCGCTCATCTGGCTCTTCGCGACGCCGGGCTTCCTCTGGCCGATCTGGATCGACGCGATGCTGACGGGCGTCTTCTGGCCGGGGCTGAACCTCGCCGCGTTCAACCTCGTCCTCGGCACCGCGCCGGAGGCGAACCGGACGAGCTACCTCGCCGTCCAGGGTCTCGTCGCCGGCGTCTTTCTCGCGACCTCCGCGGTGGTCGGCGGCCTGCTCGCCCACGCCATGGGCGGCTGGACCTGGACCGTCGGCGCCCAGACGTTCGTGAACTTCCACGTCCTCTACGTGCTCTCGGCCCTCGGCCGCCTCGCGCTCCTGCCGCTCGCGCTGCGGCTCCGCGAGGACCAGGCCCGCCCCTTCGCCGCGCTGGTGCAGATCGCGGGCGACAAGGCCTCCCGCCTCTTCGCGGACGGCGTCGAGGCCGGCCTGACCTTCCTGCGGCGCATCGGAAGGCGCTGACCGTCTCCGCGGGGGGAGCCCGGGAGGGCGCGGCGCCACCCGCGCCCCGGGGCCGACCCCGTCAGAGCGCGACGGTGACCACCGTCTGCACGCCGTTCCACGCCCGCCAGTGGCCGTCGTCCCCGTGGTCCCAGTTGCGGAAGCCGCCGAGGCCGAGCGACAGATGCTCCGTGGCCTTCCACGTGGCGGTGGCGAACAGGCGGTTCCGGAAGAAGTCCCGGGCGCGGTCGCCGGAGAGGTCGAGCCGCAGTTCGTCGGACACCGTCACGGACCAACGTCCGAAGGGGCGGGTCAGAAAGACCCGGGGCCGGTGATGATCCCAACCGGCCGGGGTATCGACGCGGTAGTAGACGCGCTCCTGCAGGCGAAGCCGGCCGAAGCGCGGAATCTCGGTCGTCCAGTTGCAGCCCCCGACGGCCCAATCGCCCGTAGCCCACGGGCCGGCCTCCGGCTCGATGGCGGCGAGGAAATACTGGCCGAAGAGCGCCACGCCGCCGCCCATCTGCCGGGTGAGGGTCAGATAGGCGGCGTAGCTATAGTCGTCGCGGAGGTCGTCGCGGACGTAGGCCTCGCCGAGGGTCGAGAGCGCGAGCCTCTCGGAGACGTTGGCCGTCGTCGACCACTGGACGACCGCGCGCAGGTCCTCGCGGGCGCCCACCGGGCCCGCCAGGACGAGCAGCAGCGCCAGGAGTCGACTCGGTCGCATGCCCACCTCCCCACCGGATCGGCGCAGAGTGCCACGACGGCGGGGACATGGCGAGTGCATCCGCCGCGCGGCCCCCCCCGGCGGCCGCCTACGGGGCCGTGTAGAGCATCCACAGCCCGGCCAGCAGCACCAGGACGCCGCACGCCTGCTTGAGGATCGTCGCGCCGCGGGAGCGCTCGTTCCAATCAAGGTAGCGCTGGACCGATTCGGTGAAGGTGCCGGCCAGGACGATGACGCCGCAGTGGCCGGCCGCGTAGGCGACGAGCAACGCGGCCCCGTAGACCGGCGCCGCGGCGGAGAGCTTGAACGTCAGGGCCAGGAGCGGCGCCATGAACGCGAAGGTGCACGGCCCCAGCGCGACGCCGAAGACCAGGCCCAGCACGAACGCGGCGAGCAGGCCGCGACGCTTCATCCCGACCTGGCCGGGGCCGCCGCCGGGCATCGGGATCACGCCGAGCAGGTGCAGGCCGACGAGGAAGAACACCGCCGCGACGACCCAGTTCCCGTACCGCCCGACGTCGCCCAGGATCCGCCCCGCCGCCGCCGTGACCGCGCCGAGAACCGCGATCGTGATCAGGATCCCGACCGAGAAGAGCAGCGAAAGCAGGAACGCCCGCCGCAACGTCACCCCGCCCTGCCCGTTGATGAACCCGATGATCAGCGGGATGCTCGCCAGGTGGCACGGACTGAGCAGCACGCTCAACACGCCCCACACCAGCGCCGCCGACAACGCCACGGCGGGCGTCCCCTCGATCGCGTGCGACAGCGCTGTGAGCAACCGTTCCATGGCGTCACTTCGGCGCGGCGTCCAGGTCGACGCCGAGCTCCTTCCACTTCGCGAGGATGTCCTCCTTCGAGATGAAGCCCGTATGGCGGAAGAGCTCCTTCCCGGACGCGTCGAAGAAGATCTGCGTCGGGATCGTCTCGACGCCGAGCTTCTCCGCGGCCTCCTCGTTCTCCCAGACGTCGATGAACTCGACGGCCATCTTCCCGGCGAACGCCACCCTGATCTCGTCGAGAACCGGCATCATCGCCTTGCACGCGACGCATTTCCCGGCCCCGAGATCCAGGAGGCGCGGCAGCCCCGCAACGGCCGTCGCCGTCGCGGCGGCCCGCTCCGCGCGCACGGCATGGCGGTAGCGTTCCCGCGCGACCAGCGTCGCGGCAATGCCCGCCGCCAGCGCGGCGAGGATGGCCAGTTTCAACGGCTTGTTCATGACACCCTCCCGGGATCCGCTCCTATCCGATCAGTTTCGAGATCTCGTCCGCACCGGGCACCCTGCCCGCGCACTTCACCTGGCCGTCGACGACGAGGGCCGGCGTCATCATGACACCGAACTTCAGGATATCGGCGATCTTCTCGACCTTTTCAATCCTCGCCTCGATGCCCGCCGCTTGCACGGCGGCCTCGACATTCGCGGCGAACGTCCGGCACTTCGGGCATCCGGTTCCGAGGATCTGGATGTGCTTCATGGGTGCGTGTTCCTCGCTGTCCGGCGTGCGGCCGGCGGGGCCGCCGGCTCTCCCGGTTTCGTTCATGATCCCAGCGCTCCAAACGCCATCCCCGTCGCCGCCGACAGGACGACAACGAGACCGACGAAGGCCAGCGTCTTGCGCGGTCCGAGAATGGAGTGGATCACGAGCATGTTCGGCAGCGACAGCGCGGGGCCGGCGAGGAGGAGGGCGAGCGCGGGTCCCTGGCCCATGCCGCTGTCGAGCAGGCCGCGGACGATCGGAACCTCCGTCAGCGTGGCGAAGTACATGAGCGCCCCGGTGATCGAGGCGAAGAGGTTCGTCCACAGCGGCCAGATCGTTTCCAACCATTGGATGCGCGTTCCCTCCGGCTCTCCAAGGATCGAAAGCAGCGCCTGCGGCGAATCGCCGACCAGGGCCTGGATCCACGCGTTGGGGACGAGGCCGGCGTCCTTGCCCCCGGGGCTGCCGAGGAAGAGGCCCGCCGCCAGCACGCCGCCGAAGAGGAGCGGGAGGACCTGCTTCGCGAAGCCCCACGTCTGCTCGCGCCATTCCGTCATCTCGGCGTCGCCGCGGAACGTCAGCGCGGCGAGGCCGGCCGCGCCGGCGGTGAACGCGACGACGGGATGGCCGGGCAGCAGGAGCGCGAGCGCCACGACCGGCAGCGCTGCCGACGCGACGATCCACGGTTTCAAGCGGAGGAAGCGGACCAGGCACACGCCCAGCAGCAGGCCGAACGCCGCGGTGACGACCCACTTCACGTGGAAGATGGCGGCCCAGGGGCCGGACGCGTTCTGCGGCCGCGCCCAGTTGGCGAACACGAGGATGCCGACCATGGAGAACAGGAAGAGGGCGGTCTGTCCGAGCGGGCGCGGCGCACCGTGCTCATCGGCCATGTGCACGGTCCGCGCCTGCGCAGCCTTCGCCCGCTCCTCCTTGAGGAACAGCAGGTGCATGAGGAGGCCGATGACGACGCTGAAGGCGACCGCGCCGACCGCGCGCGCGAGGCCGAGCCGCCAGCCGAGGATGCGCGCCGTCAGCACGATCGCCAGCACGTTGATCGCGGGGCCGGAATAGAGGAACGCGATCGCCGGGCCGAGCCCCGCGCCGCGGTGGTAGATGCTGCCGAAGAGCGGAAGGACCGTGCACGAGCACACGGCGAGCACGGTGCCGGAGACCGAGGCGACGGAATAGGAAAGCCACGCGGGGGCCTTCGGACCGAGGTACTTCATCACGGCGTTCCGGCTGACGAAGACGCCGATCGCGCCCGCGATGAAGAAGGCGGGAACCAGGCACAGCAGCACGTGCTCGCGCGCGTACCATTTCGCCAGCTTCAGCGCCTCCAGCACCGCGCCCTGAAACCGCGCCGCGTCGACCGGCAGGAAATAGAGGCCCAGAAAGGCGGCGACCAGCCACACGAGGATCTTGAGCTCCCGGGGCATCCTCACCACCTTGGGGGCAGATCTTCGACGAACGCCCGGATCTCGTCCCGGACGCGGCGGTAA
>Ga0194125_10001704_pt1 | contig 37135 bp, 29 predicted proteins | sample TA2KigC250mmetaG_FD_148626 | JGI IMG/M metagenome (GOLD analysis project Ga0194125, IMG submission 148626) | Freshwater microbial communities from Lake Tanganyika, Tanzania - TA2015034 Kigoma Deep Cast 250m | ecosystem: Environmental > Aquatic > Freshwater > Lake | place: Tanzania: Lake...
GCCCGGCCGGTGTCAAGGATTTTTTCGCAGAATTTTTCCGTGGGCCCCACCTGGCATGGGGCAACATCCCCGCGCGTGTGCGAGCTGGGGGGATCGAATTGCCCGGACCGGAGCTTGGCGGCCTGGTGACGTCCCCGCCTTGCCGCCCGGCATTGTCCCCGGACCGGCCCGCCGCCGATCGATGCTCCCCCACGGACCCGGCCGTCCCTCCACGTGGCCGCCGCCCCGCGTGGCTTCGCCGGGCTCCCACCCGCGGGACACGGTCCGTCCCTTGGGACGGTCTGGGAGGATCGGCCCTTGTAGGCCCTGCTGGGGCCTTCCGTGGCGAGATCCCAGGATTCGGCCCCGATCCGCCGGAAATCCGATCCCCAGGACCGCCCAGGAGGGCCGATCTCCCCCCGGTCCGACCCGTAGACCCCCTGGCTTTTCCCCGCCCCCCGGCGGTTGTCAAGGGCGGGGTGGGCGCAAAAAGAAACGCCCGTATGTGCCGGGCGTCGGGCCGGGGATGCTATCCCCGGGGCTCATCGTTGTCATCTGTCAGCCAAGATATCCTTGCGGGTTACGCCGAAGGCTCTTTCGATCGCGGCCACGTGAGCATTGCGAAGCTCATCTCCTGGATGGTTTGAGAATCTGTGCCCAATCCGAACCGTCTTCCGGCTTCGCGGCCGGCCGTCATTGGGGGCAGCAATGATGCTATCGCCCCCCTGATTGTAGATGGAATATCCCCGCCTTGTGAAGTAGCGGTGGACATCTCCCCACTTGACAGCGGGCCGGCTCATGCGCCGATCGGCTCGGGGATCTTGGCGGTGAATGCCCCGCGCGTCGGGGCCTCGACGTCGATCCGGTATCCCTTTGGAAGATTGTTGGTGAACCGCTCCAGGGCGATTTGGAAAACCACGTCGGGCAGGGGCTTGGCTTTCTTGGCGCGACTCACAATCTCGCGGGGCGCTTTCCGGAAGACGGCGATGGTCTTATCCCTTCTCGCGAGCTCCAGGAGGTTGCGGGTACCGGTCATCAGATCGACAAGGGCATCCACCACACAATCGCCAACGCCAACCTGGTCGGTCTCGAGACTATGGGCGATCCAAGTCTTGTCGGCCGAGTCGAAATAGATCAAGCATGTGTCCACGAATCCTGCCTCTGTGCTTCGCATCTTGGCCTACTCCGTTGGGTTATGATCCCAATTGCGTGCATCCATAAGCAAATTATCGGCTTCCTGAGCCGAACGGTCAAGCCGAAAACGCCTCGGACGCCAACAAATCCTTTACCCATCACAGTTTACGATGATGGATTTTTGCCTCGGTTCGCGGACCGGCCTGGCCGGCCCTATTTGTCATACGCCGACGGCAACAGGCGGGTTCTGAGCCCTCTCATCGTCCGCCAACCCCCAGGATCAGGGCCTCCCCCTTGGGCGTGATTCTGTACTCGTCCAGGTCCGGGGCCTGGCTTCTGACCTCAATCAGCCCCTTGGCTTCGAGGGCCTTCAGGTCATTCACAATGGCCCGGCGGTTCTGGCCGAGCCGTTTGGCCAGGGCATCCCGCTCAAGTCGGACCCAGCCGCCCTCGGCATTGCGGGCCGCCAACTCTGCCAGCAGGAGCCGGCAGGCAGGAGATAGACCACTCTGCCCGGACGCAAGAGTCACCGGCATGAACAGGGATGGCTCCCCGCGGTCCATGCCCAAGTACGGCCAGCCCGGGCGCCGGTTGACCGGGCCTCGTGAGGAGGACTTTTTCTGATCTCGCTGTAGCCGCCGTTTCCATGATGACATTTCACACCTCTGCTGTTGAAAAGTACCGATGCTCTCACCCGGTAGCCCGCCACTCTTTGAAGGCGGCATTGATCCGGGCCAGCTCTTCCTTGGCCGCGGCGAGCGAGGCGACGTCCAAGCTGGGGTGGTCTCCCCGCTGCCGCGCAACGCGGTTCCGCAACCGCTGGCGGGCCTCTTCCCGCTGCTCGGCAGTCTGTGGCACGTGGCCCTCCCGGAAGCCGGCGTCCGTGTCGGAGATTGTCGGCCGCTGGCGGGCCTTCAGGGCGGCCGTCTGCGCCTTGCGGGCCTCCTGCTTCGCCAGCTTGCTGGCCCGTACCTCGTGACCCTCCTTGGCGGCCGTGCGGAGCGTGCTGACAACGTAGCCAGGCAGGTTGAATCCGGGCCGGGAATGCTGCTGGACGGCCTGGGCATTGGCAATGGCCTGGTGGACCGAGTTGGCCGACGACCTTTGGGCCAGCTCCGCCGCGGTGGCCTTCCTGATCCCGATGGCTTCCAGGGCCGCTTTCGCGGCCTCTTGATCCGCAGCCAAAGGCGAAGACAGACAAGAAACCGCGTTTTCGGTAGCAGGAGGGGTCCTTTTCGTGTCTGTCTCTTTCGGTTCCTTGGAGCTTTCGTTTTCACTCGTCTTATAGGGGCGCGCAAAGTTGTCACATCTTTTCCCGGGATGATGTGCCACGATTGCCGCCTCCCCCGCGGGCGTCAAGCTGTACTGATTCGACCGGGGCCCCCGGCGCCGGACCTCGATCAGGCCCTTGGTCTTGAGGCCGTCTATGATCCGGATGACGGATCGCCGGCTGCACCCCAGCCAGTCGGCCAGCTTGTCCTGGCCGGCCCAACCGTGGTGGTCTTCGTTGCCGCAGGTGTTGAACGAGATCAGGGCCAGACCGAGCCGCTCGGCAAACGTCAGGTCGGTCCGTGCCAAGATGCCGATCGTCACCCGCAGATAGAAGCTGTCCTTCACCGACAGGACCCGATAAGCCGTCCGGCCGTCCACCTGCTCGATCGTCAAGCATCCCATCTTGACAAGCCGCTTGACCGAGGCCCGGATCGTCCGGGCGTCGCATCCCAGCCAACCGGCCCAGGTCTCGGGGTTGGCCCAGGCGTGGTCTTTCTTGTTTTGGCAGAACCGAAGGAGGCCGAACAGGATCTTATCGAGGGGAAGAAGCTTGGGCCAGCAGAGGATCGAGCCGGGAATGGTGATGAATTGCAGGATCGCTTGGAGGGTCATCGTTCGGCCCTCCCGTCGATCGCGGCCAGGATCGCGGCGCGTGCTTCCGGTGGTATCTTGAGCCGCTCAAAGACCGCCTCCAGGTCCTCGCGCGTGCCGCTTTCTGTACACTCGATTTGGGAAAACGCCGCTGGCGGGGCCCGTAACGCGGTTTCAACTGCGCCTGGAGGGATTCGAACCCCCAACCGCCGGTTCCGTAGACCGATGCTCTATCCAATTGAGCTACAAGCGCCAATCTTCCGCAGTGTAATCGCCGGGCCGCCCGGCTGTCAACTCCCAACCGCAAATGGACGGATCTTAATTCCCGCGGATTTCCGCCACCTCCGAACTGCCTCGCCGCGCGGGGCTTCTTGAAGACGGCAAACGATTCCTTTTCACCTAAGTCGGGCGGCGACAACGAGTTCGCGTGCGTCCGAAAAAATTTCGGCGGTTTTCGGAAAATCGCGTTATGTTGCGACCGCGTTGCGGCACTACTCAGTGAAAACAACGAGCAACACGTTTTGCAGCAGAAGGTAAGGTGGTGATACGATGGTCCTTGGCAATAAGAACATGACACGCAAGCCGGTATGGGGCTCGCGAGGCGCTGCCGTCCCCGCTTCCCCCGGAAGCTGCAGCGACCCGGAGCCGGCCGGGAGGTGCGTGTCGCCGACCATCGGGACGGATCCGGCTTCACCAAGACAAGATAGACCTTTCTACTTAACCCAGACAATGCCCAGGTCAAGGCTCAAGCCGCAAGCTACACCGACACCGCTATCGTTTCTCTACCGATAGCAGCTCTCTATCACCTGCCTCCACCAAGCGTTGAGCCCCGCTCGCCCGAGCGGGGCTCGGCGTTTGGGCCCGACGACCGGCGACCGGAAATCCGATGACTCCTGTGAATCATGGACAGTTCGCGCGGGCGTTTCTTCCTCTGCCGTCGAACCGCCGGCGCCGTATCGCAGAATAGTAGCATGGGAGACGGCGATTCGATTGAAGGGTGAGAACGATGAAACGGTCCATGAGATTCGCATTCCTCGCAACGCTCCTGGTCTTCGGCGGCTGCCAGCGGGTCTATTACGGAACGATGGAGAAGCTGGGCTACCAGAAGCGCCACATCCTGGTGAGCCGCGTGCAGGATGCCCGGGATGCTCAGCAGGAGGCCGTGAAGCAATTCGCCTCCGCCCTCGAGCAGTTCCGCACCGTCGTCAACTTCCAGGAGGGCGACTTGGAGCGGATCTACCGGCACCTCCAGGCGGAATTCGACCGGAGCGAGTCAAGAGCACAGGCCGTGCGCGGCCGGATCGAGAGCGTCCAGGAGGTCGCCCAAGCCCTGTTCCGGGAATGGAAATCCGAGTTGAGCCAGTACACGGACAAGAATCTCAGAAGGCTCAGCCAGGAGAGACTCAACCAGACACAGCAACGCTACACGCAGATGATCGCTGCCATGCAGCGCGCCGAGAGCCGGATCGAGCCTGTCCTGGCGGCCTTCCGCGATCAGGTCCTGTTCCTGAAGCACAATCTCAACGCCCAAGCCATCGCCGCCCTGCAGGACGAGCTGACCTCCATCCAGACGAATGTTGCCGCCTTGATCCAGGAGATGAAGACCTCCATCGCCGAGGCCACTGCGTTCATCGAAGCGATGAGCCGGGAGTAACGCGACGGGCGCGGGCTCAATTGCCGGCGGTCTGGCTGCCGGCAACGACGAGGCTCACCGGCAGGCCTTTCTCCGGAGCGATCAGGAAATTGCCCACCACATAGGACAACTCCACCGGCTTCTCCGCGCCCGCCACGTTGATACTGGCCCGGAGCGAGGTCCGCGCCGGCAAGATCACTTCCTGGGGCCCGAGTTTGCCGGTGCGCTGCAACTCGAGCGCCAGGTCCGAATCGTTCGTGATCGTGAAGCGGGCCACCTTCGGCTCCCGTTGGATGTCGGTGATTCGCACCGCGCCCTGGTAGAGGGCCTCCACGTACTCCCGGCGTCCCAGGACCTGTTTTTCGAACCAGATGGCGGTGCGGCCGGCCACCAAAGCCTCCTTGATCGCCTCGATGGTCTTTTCCTTGACGAACACGAAGGTCATGGGCCGGTGCTTCTCGGAGGTCGTCTTGTCCAGAGGGGACGGCGCGTGCATATCCGAGTCCGCGATGAAGGTGAGATTCTTGCTCAACGCCCACTCGTGCGCCTCCGGGTAGTAGGACGTGCCATTGACGACCTCGATGCCGCGCAGGTACTTCTTCTCGTAGAGCGTGGTGTGGATGTCGAACCATCCTTTGTGCTCGGGCTTCCAACCCGGGTGATTCCACCAGATGAACGCCCCCTGCCTGGCGGCGGCCTCCATCGCTTCCAGCAGGTCCTTGGTGTCCAGCGGCGTGACATCCTGGATGAACAGGGCATTGAAGTGTCCCGGCGGGGTGTCCCGCGTGATCTCGGTTCCCTTGACCAGCAGAATGCCCCGCTCTTTCGCCCGTGGCAGCGCGATTTCATACGAACGATTGTGGTTGGTGGGGACATCCTGCTTGTGCGGCTGGTACTCGATGTGGTCCGTGATGGAAATCGCGTCGAGCCCTTCCCGCCAGGCCTCGTCCACGCGGACCGTGGGCCAGACCAGACCGTCGGAAAATACGGTGTGCAGGTGGAAGTCACACTTGAGCGTCTTGTATCCCATGATGTCCGGGATACGGATTTCCTGCCGTACCTGGCCCAAGGCGTAAGACGCCTGCAGCAGGAGGACAACGACAGTGATGGCTACGAGCCGGGATCGGGGGGTTCGGTTCATGGTGTGGTCCTTTCTTTGAATTCCTACCCAACCATCACTCGATCCGCCGCCGGATCGAGTGGGCGTAGGATACCATGTCCCGCGGCGGCCGGCAACCACCCAATCGCAGTCTTATCGCGCCGCCTGGCGGGGGGTGAGAGCGATTCCGCCGGGATCGGTTCAGTCTTTGATCCGGCTCAGGATGTCCGGGTGGGTCTTGCGGTTGGCCGCCACGAGGCGGAAGCTCTGTCCTTCGTAGCGGTCAAGATCGATCGGGAAAACTCTTTCTCCCTTCCAGTCGGTCACCACCGCGCCGGCGGCCTCGGCGAGCGCCACGCCGGCCGCGATATCCCACAGCTTGGGGGTGCACATCAGAGCGGCCACCAGCCCGCCCCTGGCCACGTAGGCCAGGTGCAGCGCGGTCGTCCCGAAATTGCGGAACCGCGACTGCTGAATGATCCGGCAGACCCACGCCGGCAGGGCATCATCGAAGTGGCTGTCCAAACCGACGCTCGTCAGCGGGCCGATCTCCTCGTCGCCGGCCCAAATCCGCCGGCCGTCCAGTTGGGCCTCGCCGCCTTTGACTGCGGTGAACATGGAATCGCCGGCCGGCTGAAAAACCACTCCCACGACCGGCTCGCCCTCGAACAACGCGGCGACGCTGACGGTGAAGACCGGGATTCCATGGGCGAAGTTGTTCGTCCCATCGATGGGATCGATGGCCCACCAGATGGGCGGGTCGCTCAAAGGCGCCCGCTTGAACATCCGGCCCTCCTCCCCCTCCTCGGCGATGAAACCGTGATCGGGGAAGGTCTCCCGGATCCGCTGAATAATGATCTTCTGGCATTGCGCGTCGGCCTGGGTGACCAGCTCCCCCTCGTTCTTTTTGACGGCTTTGACGTAGCCCATCTGCTCCAGCGCGTGCTGGCCCGCCAGGCGGGCGGCGACCACCGCCGCCTCCAGAATTTCACTTAAGTCTTTTTGCTCCAAGGACATAGTACTCCTGCCGTGTCGATTGACATTTCTATAAGCACCCAATATTCTACAGGGTATATGGGGAAATGCCAACAAGTTAGCCAAAGCAAAGTAGTACGACAAGCCACCGGCAGACAGCGTGCGATCGCGGGTCTCCTGGTGTCGGTCATCCTGGCGTTTTTCGGCGGTCTGTGGCTGTTGCAGCGCGCCGGCGTCGATTTCGGGGTGCTCTTCAGTCCCTGCGGCATGAAGCAGCGGACAGGTCTGCCCTGCCCGACCTGCGGGATGACCACCTGCGTGCTGGCCTTCGCGCGCGGCGCGTGGCTCACCGCCTTTTACGTCCAGCCGGCCGGGGCCTTTCTCTGCTCGGTGCTGGTCGTGACGGCATTTTTCGCTTTGCTTGTCGGGGTTTTCGGCGTATATTTCAACTTCCTTGACCGGCTATGGGCCGAGCTCAAGGTGAAGTGGATGGTTGCAGGTGTGCTGGTGATTCTGGCCGCCGGATGGGCCGTAACGTTGGCCCGAGCGGTAGCAGCACAGGCCTGAGAAGGCTCCCCGACGCGAGCCATCATCATGGCGGGCCTGCAGACGAAAAACAGGTTGGGGCTTTTTGGGAGACTGGTATGGTTAGAGTGCTGATCACAGACAAGCTCGCACAGGAAGGAATCGATCTGATCAACGCCACGCCGGGCGCGGAAGCCGTGGTCAAGCTGGGGATCGGTGAAGAGGAACTGGCGAATATCATACGCGACTATGACGGTTTGATTGTCCGCAGTGAAACGAAGGTCACGGCCAAGGTCCTGTCCCAACCCGGGCGGTTGAAGGGCGTGGCCCGCGCGGGCGTGGGCGTCGACAACATCGACGTGCCCGCGGCGACCCGCAAGGGCATCCTCGTGATGAACACGCCCGGCGGCAATACGCTCAGTGCGGCCGAGCATACGATGGCTTTGATGCTGGCCATGAGCCGCAACGTTGTGCAGGCCTGCTGGAGCCTCAAATCCGGCGCCTGGGACCGCAAGAAGTACATGGGCAATCAGCTCAACAACAAGATCCTGGGCGTGATCGGCCTCGGCCGCATCGGCATGGCGGTGGCCCACATGGCCCGCGGCTTCAACATGAAGGTCCTCGGCTACGATCCGCTGGCCGCGCCCAAGAACGCCGAGCAGGTGGGCGTCGAGGTCACCGACAACCTGGAACGGATCTTCCGGGAGGCGGATTTCATCACGGTCCACGTGCCCCGCAGCACCTCGACCATGAACATGATCGGGGCCGAGCAGATGGGCATGATGAAGCCGACGGTGCGGCTGATCAACTGTGCCCGGGGCGGCATCATCAATGAAGACGCCCTGTACGAGGCCCTGGCCCAGAAGCAGATTGCCGGCGCAGCGCTCGATGTCTTCTCCGAGGAGCCGCCGAAGAACCTGCAGTTTGCCAAGCTCGACAACTGCATCGTGACCCCGCACCTGGGCGCCAGCACCGAGGAAGCCCAGGTGGAGGTGGCGGTCGAGGCGGCCGAGATCCTGCTGGAGGCGATCCACGGCGGCCCGATCCGCAACGCGGTCAACGCCCCGTCGACAGCCGGGGCGATGCCGCCCGCGGTGAACAAGTACTCCGATCTGGCGCGGCGGATCGGCAAGCTGATCGGCATCATCGCGCCGGGCAATATCAAGGACGTTCAGGTCCAGTATCGCGGTTCCATCGCCGGGATGGACGTGCAGTCGGCCACGCTGAATTTCGCCATCGGCCTGCTGCAAAAGCATTTTGACATGCCGCTGAATATGATCAATACGCCCGTACTGGCCAAGGAACGCGGCATCAGCATCGACGAGACCAAGAACACGGAAGCGCGGGACGTGGCGTCGAGCTTCAGTGCGACCGTGGCCACGAGCCAGGTCACGCGGACGGTCCGCGGCTCGGTGTTCGGGGAGACCCTGCTGCGGATCATCGAGATCGACGGCTTCAACATCGAGATGACGCCGCAGGGCACGGTGCTGGTGATCTTCAACGACGACCGGCCCGGCGTCATCGGCGCCGTCGGCACCCTGCTGGGCCAGCACGGCATCAACATCGGCACGATGGGCGTCGGCCAGAAACCGGAGCAGCAGAAGGCGGTCTTGGCGGTCAGTCTCGACAAGGAGCCGGACGTGGCCACCGTCGAGGAGCTGCGCAAGCTGGACTTCGTCAACGAGCTCTACGTCTGCGGGCTTGACTGACCTTCCGGCGGCCGGGATAACCACGGAGGTCCGGTTCTCGGCCCGGACCTCGGGATTTCTCCTGAGAGCGTGTGTCAAAAGGGTGGCATCGTCAAGGCCGGTAGGCCTTGGCGATGGTCCGGCGCACGGGAAATCCACCATCGCCAAGCTCCGAAGACTCCGCTTGACGATGCCACCCGGGGAGCAGGTAGTCGATCACGGGGCGATAGAAACGGAGTGAGTGCTATGGCGGAAAGTCTCATCATCAGCGTCAGCGGGATGAGAGGGGTGGTCGGTGAGAACCTTACCCCCATCGTCGCGGCGGAGTATGGCTGCGCGTTCGGAACCTTCCTGCGGAGCAGTATCGACACCGGCGGCCGGCCGTTCACCGTCTGCATCGGGCGGGATTCGCGCGTCAGCGGCTCCATGCTGCTGTCGGCCGTGGCGGCGGGCCTGTGCGCCATCGGCGTCAGCGCAGTCGATCTGGGAGTGGTCCCAACGCCGAGTGTCGGCATCATGTTGCGCCGGTTCCGTTGCCAAGGGGGTGTCATAATTACGGCGTCGCACAACCCGCTCCCCTACAATGGAATCAAGCTACTGCTCGGCAATGGGATGGCCCCGCCCATCGCGATGGCGAACGAGATCCGCCGAATCTTCTGGGACCGGCATTTCCATTTCGTCGATTCCTCCCACTGCGGCAAGGTGACCGGGAACAGCGACGCCTACCGCGTTCACATCGAGCAGGTGCTGCGCCTCGTCAACGTGGAGCAGATCGCCGCCCGGCGGTACAAGGTCGTTCTCGACAGCGTGAACGGGGCGGGCGGGGATGTCACGAAAGCCCTCTTGGCGGAGTTGGGCTGTGAAGTAGTGGCCATCAACGACGAGCCGACCGGGCTGTTCGCGCATGAACCCGAACCCACTGCGGAGAACCTGACGGGGCTCTGCTGGCGCGTGAAGCAGGAGCACGCGGATCTGGGGTTGGCCCAGGATCCCGACGCCGACCGGCTGGCTATCGTCGATGAACAAGGCGCGTACATCGGGGAGGAATACACCCTGGCCCTGGCGGCACTGCAGGCGTTCTCGAAAGGGACCGGCACGGCCGTCGCCAATCTGTCCACGTCGCGCATGCTCGACGACGTGGCCCGGCGCGCCGGCGGCAGCGTCATCCGCACGCCGGTGGGAGAAGCCCACGTGGCCAACGCCATGATCGAGCACGGCGCCCTCATCGGCGGCGAAGGCAACGGCGGCGTGATCGACCTGCGCGTCGGACCCATCCGCGACAGTCTGGTGGGCATCGTCCTGATCCTGCAACTGATGGCCGAGACGGGCAAGACCATCAGCCAATTGGTGCAGGAGATCGGCGGCTACTCCATGCACAAGGACAAGTTCCGCGCCGACGCCCAGCAGGCCCGGCAGATCCAGGAGATGGCGGTCGCACGGTTCGACAACGCCGCGATGAACGTCTCGGACGGTCTGCGGCTCGATTTCCCCGACGGCTGGATGCACCTGCGCACGAGCAATACCGAGCCGGTGATGCGGGTGATCGTGGAGGCCCGGGACGAGCCCACCGCGCGACGCTACCTCCAAGCCGTCGCGGACATCCGCCGGGCGGTCCTGCAACCGGCCGCGACACCGGACGAACGCGCCAGGGCGAACGCAAAGCCCGGAGAGTGAGTACCTGGACGTCGTCAACGGGTGGCAGCGGCAAGGCCGTAGGCTCTGCGCAGGCCTTGCCGATGGCGGACGGGCGAAACCATCGGCAAGCTCCGAAGACTCCGCTTGCCGCTGCCACCCATACAACAAACGACTTTGCGTTTGCCCTGACGAACGCGCGGCCACCTCTTGATGCGCACGCCTCTCTGGCGTAAAATAGCCTGTTTCCGGAGTGGAGATGCAAGCGGTGACGATAGGCCGTTCTTTCCGGCCGGCGCCGCCGGCAGATTGGGAAGCGTGATTTTGAGCAATACGCGGGTGAAGAATTGAGTAGTCATTGGACAGATTCCAAACCGGTCGTCCTGGTAGTGGACGACGAACGGGACCACGCCGACGGCATGGTGGAAGCCCTCGGCAAGCTGCCCGTCGAAGCCCTGGCGGTCTACACGGGCGAGCATGCCATCGAGGTCCTGCGCAACCAGCGGATCGACGTGGTCGTCACCGACCTGAAGCTGGAAGGCCCGGCGGATGGGCTGGAGGTGCTGCGGGAGGCGAAGCAAAACGGCAGCCCGACGGAGGTCATCCTGATCACCGCCTATGCCACGATCGACAACTGCAAGGAGGCCCTGCGACAAGGGGCTTTCGATTATCTCGTCAAGCCGCTGGACATCGACCAGATGCGCACCCTGGTCGAGCAGGCCGCCCGTAAGGCCCGAACGGCTCATGCCCGGCAGGCCCAAGCCGAACCGGAGCCGGAATCCTTCTTCTTCGATGGGATCAAAGGCGCCAGTCCGGCCATGCAGGGCATCTTCGAAGTGATTCGCCGCGTGGCCCCGACCAATATCTCGGTCCTCATCGAGGGGCCTTCCGGCAGCGGCAAAGAGCTGCTGGCGCGGGCGATTCACGTGAATTCGCTCCGCCGGGACAAGCCGTACAAGCCGGTCAACTGCGCCGGACTGACGGAGACCCTGCTCGAAAGCGAGCTGTTCGGGCACGTCAAAGGGGCGTTCACCGGCGCCAACACAGACCGCAAGGGCCTGTTCGAGATCGCCGACAAAGGGACGCTGTTCCTCGATGAGATCGGGGATATGCCGCTGACGATGCAGGCGAAGCTGCTCCGCGTGATCGAGGATGGCATCGTCACGCCGGTCGGCTCCAACAAGCCGACCGTCGTCGATGTCCGCATCATCAGCGCCACCAACCACAACCTCACCAAGCTCATCGAGCGAAATACGTTCCGCCAGGACCTCTACTTCCGGATTCGGGGCGTGAACCTCGTGGTGCCCCCATTGCGGGAGAGGCCCGAAGATATCCCGATCCTGGCGCAGCACTTTTTGCAGGAGGCGGTCGAGGAGACCGGATCGAAGATCACAGGCATCACCGAGGCCGCGCTGAGCATCCTCACCGGCTACGAGTGGCCGGGCAACATCCGCCAGCTCAAGAACGCGATCCGGACGATGGTCGTGATGTGCGACCGGCCCAAGATCGATCTGCCGGACCTGCCGCCCGAGATCTCGCCCCGCCGGCAATTGCCGGGCGCCAGCGCGTCCCCGGCCAGTCTGGCGGGCGTCTCGCTCAACGATCTGGAGAAGAAGGCCATCGCGGATACGCTGGCCAAGACACAAGGCAACCGGGAGAAAGCCGCCAAGATCCTCGGCATCGGCGAGCGCACGCTCTACCGCAAGATCCGCGAGTACAACCTTTAGAATCGATGAAGGATGCTTGACAATTGATTATTGGGCGGGCTGGCCGCGGCCCTGGCAGCGGGCGGCTCAGTACCGCATTTCGTAAGTCCGGAGACTATGAGTAGAGATTGCTTCGTCGCTGAAGCTCCTCGGAATGACATACTTGGGCGCCCTATGTCATTGCGAGCGCGGCTCGCCGAGCGCGGCAATCTACCACCCATAGTCGCACTACTCAGCGGCGGGCGGGGGCGTCGGACTGCATCTTCTGAAGCCACGGGGGCATCTGCTCCGGCGTGACATTTTTCCAGAGGCCCTGTCCGGCGGCGCGCGCGGCGGCCTCCAGTTGCAGGTATTTCTGGTAATAGCCGTGCCGAAAGCGGCGGTCGGCGTAGACGCAGCCTTGCGACAGCAACTCCTCGTTGAGAAATCTGCCGTCCGGAAGCGCAATGTAGGCGAGCAACCGCTGATAGCGATCCCGGCTCCCCGCGCGTTCATCGAGGTAAACACGGACCGTCTTACGGTACGCCAGGCGCTGGGCGAGGGCTGTGGCTTCCTCGGCAAAGTACATCCGCTGGCTCCGGTTCGTGCCCATCTCCGGGGCATCGATGCCCACCAGCCGGACCTTGGTCGTCTCGTCCGCCAGATCGGCGGCGGCCAGGTGGAGCGTATCGCCATCGACGATCCGGACGACCGGGAACGCCTGTCCGTGGTAACGGGCCGAATCCGTGGCAAACGTCTGTCCGCGCGCGGTGGACGGCGCGGACCATTGCGGCGCGACGACATCCCGGTCCAGCCAAGCCAGCAGGGCCGCCCCGATCAGACCGAGAACGACCAGGACGGCTCGTTTGCGCCTGCTCAGCGCACGTCTGCTCTTTCGCCTGCGTGCCAATGACTATGTTCCCTGTTCCTCAGACCGGTTTGCGCTGCCGGGCGGGCTTGTCCAACTCGAACGCCAGACAGACCGCTTCCAGCGCCCTTTCGATCTCGTCGCGCCCCACGGCGCAACTGATGCGAATCTCGCTGGTCGTAATCGAATCGATGTTGACCTTCGCCTTGGCCAAGGAGCCGAACATCTTCTCGGCCACGCCGTACTGCGACCGCATGCCCACGCCGATCACGGAAACCAGCGCGATGTCGTCGCGCACGAACAGTCCGTCGCAACGGAGCTCCTTCTTGATCTCTTCCGCCACCTGTTTGGCCTTGGGGAGGTCGGACGTCCCGACCAGGAAGGCGATATTGGCCTTCTCGGGGCTGATCTCCGTCTGGATGATATCGTCGATCACCACCTTGGCTTCCGCCAGGCGGGCAAACACCTTGGCGGCGGTCCCCGGCACGTTGGGGAGCCCGATCAGACTGATCTTCGCCATATCCTTCTGGATTGTCGCACTGGACACCGTCACGCCTTCCATCTGAGGCACCTCGTGAGTAATCACCGTTCCCGGATTGTCATCGTCGCTGTTGCGCACGCGGATCTTGACGTTATAGCGCTTGCCGACCGCCACGGAGCGCAGGGGAAGCACCCCCGCCCCGAGGCCGGCCATTTCCAGCATCTCATCGTAACTGATCTCATCCACCAGGACGCCGTTCTGGAACATGATCGGGTCCGCGGTGTACACGCCGCCGGCATCGGTGAAGATCTCGCACTCCTCGGCCTTCAGCGCGGCCGCCAAGGCCACGGCGCTCGTGTCCGAGCCGCCCGGGCCGAGCGTGGTGACATTGCCCTGCAGATCGACGCCCTGGAAACCGGCGACGATGACCACACGGCCGTGATCCAACTCGCGGCGGATGAAGCCGGCATCGACGCTCTTGACCTGGGCGTTCATGTAGACGTTGTCGGTCCGCAGACGAACCTGTCCGCCGGTGAAGCTGATCGCCTGGCAGCCCATGGCATCGAGCGCCATGGCAAACAAGGACGCCGCCTGCTGCTCGCCCGTGCTGAGCAACTGGTCCATCTCCCGCGTGGGCGGGTTCGGGTGGAGGTCCCGCGCATCGCGGATCAGCTCCTCCGTCTGCTGCCCGCGGGCCGAGGCCACGACCACGATCTGGTAGCCCGCTTTCGTTCGCTCCATGACCCGCCGCGCGGCCCGGCGGATCTTCTCCGCATTTGCCATCGAGCTGCCGCCGAACTTCTGCACCACAATTGCCATAGTCGTCTCTCAACTCTTGAGGAAATACTCCATTAGCTCGCATCCTTTCTCGATGCGAAATCCCGCGCGGGCGGCGTTCGCCTCGCTGAAGCCCGACTGGAGGACCCCGCTGATCTTCGTCCCGGCCATCGCGAAGGGAACCGGCTCGGCCGAATGGGCGCCGCCGCGGACCGGCGTCGGATGGTCCGGCAGCACCAGGATGCGCCAGCTCTCCCGTTGCTCCAGCGCCTGCAATATGGGACCTACGATGTAGCGGTCCACCTGTTCGATGGCCGTCTTCTTGGCTTGGGCGTCGCCCTGGTGGCCGGCCTCGTCCGGCGCCTCGATGTGGACGAACACCAGGTCGTATTTCTCCAGCGCCCGGACGGCCGCCTGCCCTTTGCCCTCGTAATTCGTATCCAGGAATCCGGTCGCACCGGGCACGTCGATCAGGTCGAATCCCACCAGCTTGGCCAGCCCGCGCACCAGGTCCACCGCCGTGATCGCCGCTCCCTGGAGGCCGTAGCGCTGGCGGAAGCTGTCCAGCCGGGCCTGCTTGCCCTGGCCCCAGAGCCAGATCGAGCTGACCTGGTTCTCCCCGAGGTCCTGCCGGACCCGGTTGACATCGTGGCCGGCGAACAGGTGCTGCGACTGGTTGATCAACTGGATCAGCAGCTCGGCGCCCTTGCCGCGCGGCAGGATCTTCTCGACCGGTTTGCCGATGTGATCGTGGGGCGGGTAGGTGCGGACCTCGAACTCCATGCCGCGGAAGACGAGCAGGTGCCGATAGCTGACGCCGGTGTGCAGACGGATGCGCTCGTCCGCAATGTGCGACTGCAGCTCTTCGATGAGACTGCTCGCCTCTTTGGTCGAGATGTGCCCGGCGCTGTGATCGACCATCCGATCGTCGGCGATAGTCACCAGGTTGCAGCGGAAGACCCAGTCTTCCGGCCCCAGGCGAATGCTCCGGGCCGCCGCCTCGATGGGCGCCCGCCCGCTGTAGTAGCGCTGCGGATCGTAGCCCAGGAGGCTCATCTGGGCCACGTCGCTGCCCGGCTCGAAGCCTTCCGGCACCGTGCGCACGAGCCCCTGCCGGCCGGTCGTGCTGACCCGGTCCATGTTCGGCGTCTCGGCCGCCTCCAGGGGGGTCCGGCCGCCGAATTCCTCCAGCGGCTGGTCCGCCGCACCATCCGGAACGATAATCACGTACTTCGCCATTTTGATGGTTGATGGTTGATGGTTGATGCAAGAGGCGTGTGGACGCCCCCAAATCAAAAGCCAACCATCAACCATCAAACTTCACTACGTGTCCTTATCCTGCGGAATATCCACAATCCGTATACACACCGGCTTGCCGCTGAGGACATCCAGCCGCGTCAATTCCGCCAGGGCCGTCGCCATGTTTTTCTCCTGGGTCCTGTGCGTCGTGATGACCACGGGCACGGTATTCGACGGACCGGTCCCTTCGTGCTGGAGGGCCCCCGAGATACTGATCTGGTGATCCGCGAGAATCCTGCTGTAGCGGGCGACCACGCCGGGCTTGTCTTTGGCCATCACGCGGATATAGAACCGGCTCACGGAATCGTCGATCGGCTCCACCAGCGGCTTGACCTCCGCACGCGGCCGCAGACGCAGGTGCTGGAACGTCGTCCGGGAGTTGCCCAGGGCCACGTCGATCAGGTCCGCGACCACGGCGCTGGCGGTGGGCATCATGCCGGCCCCGCGGCCATAGTAGAAAATCTCACCGACCGCGCTGCCGAACACGCTGAGCGCGTTGAACGAGCCATGGACGCGGGCCAGCGAGGAGTCGGTCGCGATGAACGATGGGTGTACCCGCAGCGAGATCCGCCCTTCCGGGCTGCGCTGGGCAATGGCCAGCAGCTTGAGGCAGTAGCCCATCTCCCGCCCGTAGCGGATGTCGTCCCGGGCGATGCCGTCGAGTCCCTGGACGAAGACGTCCTCCAGGCCGATCTCGTAGCCGAAGGCGATGGAGGCGAGAATCGCCAGCTTGTGGGCGCTGTCGCCCCCGGAGATGTCCAGGGTCGGGTCCGCCTCGGCAAAGCCGCGTTTCTGGGCCTTGGCCAGCGCCGCGGAAAAGGCCTCGTCCTTCGCGCTCATGCTGGAGAGGATATAATTGCAGGTGCCGTTGACGATGCCGTACATGCCGGTGATCTGGTTGGCGGCCAGCCCCGTGCGCAGGGCGCTGATAATGGGAATCCCGCCGGCGCAACTGGCCTCGAACGCGATGCACCGGCCCGTCTCCCGGGCGGCCTGGTACAGCTCATTCCCATGCAGGGCGAGCAGGGCCTTGTTGGCCGTGACCACGTCCTTGCCCGCCCGCAGCATCTGGAGCTGGATTTCTTTGGCGACGCCGGTGCCGCCGACCAGCTCGATGCCGATGGCAATGCTGGGATCGGCCACGAGTCGGTTCAGATCGTCGGTCAGGACCCCCTCGGGCAATTGCACCGGACGCGGCTTCTGCGTGTCCACGTCCACGACACAGGCGAGCTCCAACCGAACGCCCATCTTCGCGGCCAGGGCATCGCCTTCTTCACAGATCAGCTTGGCCACGCCGGCGCCGACGGTGCCGAACCCGACCAACCCCACCCGTACGCGTTTTTCGCTCACAAGGCCACCTATGGTGCGTCACACGCCCGGAAATCGCGACGCCGGAAGCAGGCCCCGAGCCTCGTACCTCCAACCTCACGCGCGACCGTTCCGGCCGCCCGGTGACGCAAAAATAGCCCCTGAGAATATCCCGTCGCTCTTCCCGGGTCAAGGAAAAACTCCCCTGGTTCGCAGTACGCGCAGTACCGCAGTACGAGTGCGATCGCAAGAGCATAGAGAGCCGGGGGGTGGCAGCGTCAAGGCCGGTAGGCCTTGGCGATGGTCCTGCGCCCGGGCAATCCGCCATCGCCAAGCTCCGAAGACTCCGCTTGACGATGCCACCCATACAGCAAACGACTTTGCGTTTGCCCTGCCCTTCGTTCATAGCGGGCTCGTAAGAGCATAGAAAGTCAGGGGACGTTGCTTGCGGCTTCCCTCCATTCCTGGGCCTCTTGCATGCTCTTACGAGCACACTACAAACGGAGACCAAACGAGCCGCGCTAGTACCGCATTTTGCAGGTCCTGAGACTATAGGGTAGAGATTGCCTCGTCGCTGAAGCTCCTCGCAATGACATACTTGGGCGCCCTATGTCATTGCGAGTCGCGAAGCCGCTTCGCGGCGGGTAGGAGAAAGCAACCCGCCGTGTCCAGGGTGCCATGCCTACGCCTCGTAGGCATGTCTACGCAAAGCCGTAGACATGGCACCCAAACCGCCAGTTTCTTAGGAGCGAGGCTTGCCGAGCGCGGCAATCCTGTCATTGCGAGGAGCGCAGCGACGAAGCAACCTCACCATAGTCGCGGTACTTGTGAAATGCGGTACTAGCGCCGGAGGCGCGCCGGCCCTCTACCGCGGGTCGGGCACGGGGTAGCGGGCGATGACGCGGACCTTGTCGTCGGCGGAGTTCACCCGGCTGCGATCGAGGATCGCAATGATCCGCTTCTGCGGGCCGTTTGTCCCGATCCGGACCAGAAGGTAGGCGGTGAACACGTCGCTTCGCACCGTCACCAGGTTGCTGATCCGGGTGAAGATCAGGTCCCGTTCCTCGAAGTCGTCGCGGGCCGTGTCGGGTGTCAGATCCGGTCCGCGCGGCACGTCGCCATGCTGATTATCCCGGCCGTCGAAGGCCAGGGCGCACAGGGCATCGACCTGCATCAGATCGCCGATGCTTCGGTAGGGGCCGCGGCTCTCCCGGAATTCGACGATGGCCCGCGCCTTCTCGAAGGGAGTGGCATCCCCATACTGCATCCACGGGAGTTGGGCCAGGACGAAGGCCGGCGCCGTGTTGACGTTGACGCGGCCCATGATACGGGTCTCCTCGGCCGCAATGCCCGGATTCTGCGCGGGATCCATCACGGTCAGGTAGTTGAAGAGCCGGCGATAGGCGGGATTCCGCAGATCGATGAGACACTCGGCGCCGGTCGCCCCTTCCGGGATGCTGTAGGCGTTCCGGGCCAGGATCAGGCCCAGCTCGCCGATATTGGTCAGCGGTTTGTTGGCGGGATGCGCCTGGATGACCTCGGGCCGCTGGGTATCGATGTAGTTACCGGCGGCGTTGCCCAGTCCCGGTATCGAGGTCTGGGCCTCGGAGGCCCAGAGCCGCCGAATGCACTTGTGCGGCGCGATGTCCCGCTGCAGACTGCGGGCCACGCCGTCGGCCGTGATCCAGGTATCCGGCACTCTCCTGGAATCGACCACGACCCAGCGTCCCGCCGACCGGACCTGCCGTTGCAGGGAGATCGTGGCGCCCGCTTCGAACGCGGCCTGGCCCAGATCCTGGACGGTTTTCGTCGCATAGGTCCTGCGGTTGTAGCCGTACAGCGGCATCGTATCGACGGGCTCCTCCGGATCGGCGAACACCACGTAATCCCTCGTCAACGGGGCCGCCGCATTCTCGGCCAGCAGGACGTGGAACCGCCGCGATCCGGACCAGGCAATGTCCAGCTCGAAGTCGGCGGTCGCCGGATTGTCGATCACGATCTTCCAGTCGCCCGGCCGCGGGTCGTTGTCCTCGAAGTACGGCTTGTACAGCTCGATCGCATACGAGGTGCGCAACTCGCCCGTGTCCGGGTCCTTCGTCTGCCGGTAGGCCAGCTCGGACAGGTAGATGCAGGGACTCTCAAAACCGTAGTAGGGAGAGGAAAGCCCCGCGATCACCGTGATCTCATCATCGTCGTCGATGTAATCCATCAGGTTGGCCGTGATTTGAATCGCCTTCTCGACGACCCCGAACGCGTTCGGGTCCGCTTCGGCCAGGGCCGCCGTGATGACCGCCCGCAGGGTCAGCTCGTCCGCCGTATTGACATTCACCATCCGGCGGAGCTGGGCCCCGGCGTCGGTGGTCACGGTCTTCGGCAGGAGAATCCGATCCATGTTGTACGTGGTCGCGACGGCGCGGTACGCGTAGTTGGGATCGAGTCCGCCGCCGGCCACCCGGCGAAACCACGTATGCAGCTCCGCGCCCCCGGAATCCACGGGCGTACGCACGGCATTCTGCCGGAACAGGCCCCAGTTCTCCAGGCGGGTATCCACCGCGGTCTGGTTCAGGATAAAGCGATAGCGGGTCTCCAATTCGTCGGAAATGTCGAAGGGCGTGTAGGCGAAGGGCGTGTTCGCGTCCAGGCCCGCGACGGCCGGCCGCTCCAGATAGCGCCAGATGACCTCCCGCTCGTAGGCCGCCAGATCCAGGGCGGCCGGGCTCGCGGTATTGTTGGCGCGGGCCCCGAGCAGGGCCGCTTCGTGGGCCGCCGTGGCGGGACGTCCTGGTTGGGTCGCCAGGGCCAGGACATTCACCTGGAGCTGGCTGCGGCCGTCGACCCGGGCCTTGTTGTTGTCGCCCGGGTCGAACCTGTAGCCGGTGTTCACGTTGAGCATGCCGCCGTTGTCGATCAGGCGCACCGCCGCATAGATCGGTTGTCCCTTGCTCGACATCACGCCGGGCACCGGGAACCAGCGGGCATCGCCCACCCCATCGCCGGCGGCACCGGCGTTCGTCTCCACCCCGTTCGGGTCCGCGCCGATCGGCTCGCGCTCCCCCACCACGCGGATGCGGACGTTCTGTGTCTGGGACGCCGGCAGGCCCGCCACGTTGCTGATCTGCCGCCAGAAATATACCCCGCCCGCCTCGTACGGCGCGCCGCTCGCCAACCAGACGTTGTTGGCGTCCGGATAGTCGTAGTACGCCTGGTTGCCGCCGACGCCGGGGAGGTCCGCCACCAGCAGTTCCTGGATCTGGGCCAGGACCGTATCGAGGGCCAGGTTCAGCTCCCGGTTCTCCGCGGTGGCCGAGGTGGCCATCCTGTCGATCCGGGTCGTCAGGATGAACAGCACGCCCACGAGGGCCAGCAGGCTGGTGAGGACCACCGCCAGGATCAGGGCCGAGCCTCGGCGGGCGAAAGCGTGGGTCCCCAAACCCGAGAGGCCGGATTTGGGGACCCTTCCCAAGTGGGAAATCTCATGGGTGGAAATCCGAACGCCGAAATCCGACACCGCGAACGCGGAGGGATCGATCCGAGACCGACATCTCCTTGCGGGCGCAGCGAAGCATTCTCCCCTACTACGGCTTGAGATTGCTTCGTCACTGCGCTCCTCGCAATGACATACGCAGGTCTTGTCCGCTGACAGCGTTCTAGTCATTTGTGCTTTGAACATTGGAATTTGTTTCGGATTTCGGATTTCGAATTTCGGATTTACCTTCTCCGTCAATTATCCAGATAGACGATGTGCGTAAAGGTCCGGCCCCCCGGGATGAGGCCCCGCGCGTCGTACAGGGTGAACGTAAACTTCAAGGCCCGTCCCAGGCCGGGGACCTGATTGAAGTCCATATTCAATTCCCGGTACTGACGGCCGCGTCCGAAGACCGCCGCCCGCGGATACCACAGGCCGGGAATCTGGTCCCGGTGCAGGTCGGACCCGTCCAGGAGGAAATCGGAGTCGTCCGTCAGATCCGCGTTGCCGTTCGGATTGACTTGCGGAATCCAGCGCCCTTCCGCATCGCTCCAGCCCTGGATCTTGAATTGCCCCACCCCCCGGCACAGGAACGAGCGCAGCGACGCGGGCTGGGCCGGGTCCACCGTCACGCCCCCGACGGTGGCTTTCTTGTCGCTGGTATACCGCCCGCCCAGATCGACCTTCACGTCGCCGATCACCGACAGGAGATCTGCTTTCACCGCCGGCGCGATCAACTCCCAGCCGCGCAGCGTGATCCGATCGAACTCCCCCCCGCTCATCCAGCTTCGCCAATCGTCATCGGTGAACCGGCTCGTGCCGAGCGGATCGTCGGGATTCACCGCCGCCGACGGCGCCACGAGGATGTGCTCGGTGCGTGCCAGGACCCGTCGGTGCGGTTCCTGCATCTGGGGCCGGTTCGGCTCGGAGGAACCGGCCGCGGGACCGTTCGCCAGGGCATAGGAGATCCGGGCGAGATTGCCGCGCACCGGGGGATCGGCGCCGTAGGTCCGGAAGTCGCCGGTGGCGAAGAACATGATCCGGTCGAAGCGATCGAAGGCCTCTTCGGCATTCGGGTTCTGGCCCGGCCCGGTGTGCTTCCCGTTGCGGGCGGCGCGCCAGAAGACCAGAATCTCCCCCTCGCGGCGCAGCCCGCGGAAGTCCTCGTCCAACTGTTCCGTGATCGCGCGGAGCTTTTGCAGAATCTCGGCGTTGGCCAGGGCCAGCCGGTGCGAGTCGATACTGACCCGGAAGATGGTGCCGGCGAAGGACATCACAATCGCCAGAATCCCCAGGGCGACGATCATCTCCAGAAGTGTGAAGGCCTTTCGCATCCTAGTTTCCCGGGAATTGCAGAACCTGCTGGTACACCGCGACGGCCGGGTTCCTGCCGCCGGAGGCGGCCGGGGGGATCACCCACGCCCAGGCGCCGGTCCAGGGCCGATCCAGCAGGACCCGGTCCGGCGCGTGGGCGTACCGTTCCAGCACGCGGTAAGTGTGTCCCGTGGCGTCGTCCACCAGGATCGAGCCGTCATTGACGAAGGCCCGCTCGTCCACGGCATCCGTGGGCACGGCGTCCCGGATCAGGGCCTCGTTCGCGTTGGTCGCGGCGGCATCCGGCACGAGGTTGAGGCGCAGGGGCCGGGACAGATCGGGATTGGCCGTCCCCAGTTGCGGCCAGTCGGCGCCGGTCCGGCGCACCCAATACGTGGCGCCGGCGGTCTGCCGGCTGATGAACACGACACACTGGATGAGCCGGCTGCCGGAGCCCATCCGGCGGCAGAGCGCCGACCAGGAGTACTGCCGGGAGGGATCTTCCCGCGTCGACGGGTAGAGATACTCCTCGGCCGGGATCGTCACGAGCTGCTCGTAGGGCACGAAGCCCTCGCTCTTGAGGCTCGCATGGTTCGGGTCCAGGCCGTAGATCCGCAGCTTGGCCAGGGCCTCGTCGGCCGCCACCGCCGCAATGGTCCGCTCCGTCGAGGCGGTCGAGAGATAGAGCGCTGTCAGGAACGTGCCGGCGATGAACATCAGACCGATGCCCAGCGTGCTGACGGCCAGCAACGTTTCCATCAGGGAGAATCCAGCTTGCCTGCTGTGTTTCGCCATAACCGTCACTCACCGCGACGCAATCAGGCTTCCCGCGTACGGGCTCACGTGAAAAGCCTCATCCTTCAACTTGCTCAGATACGCCGTCCACGGCATCCTGGACCCATAGGCCGCTCGCAGCGTGGGCAGATCGTAGATCACAAAACTGGTTCGGCTGGACTCGCGGCCCAAACCGAGATCCGCCCCGTTCGTCCCGTTGCGCGGCGAATAGTCGTCCTGAATGAACATGCCCTGCCGGTACCGGCAGATGTTGTCCACGGAATTGAACACGTCATCGGTGGCGATCTGCGTGGAGCCGGGACTGTTGTTGGGACGGTAGACCCCCTGGCGGTTGCGGACCCGGACCTCGTGCACCGCCAGCTTGCCCGAAGGCGCGAACACGATGGAGAACGTGGTCGCGTCACTGAGCTCGAACAGCTCATCAATGGCGGCGTCACTGGCGATCCCCGTCAGGTCCATCACGCCCATCGTGTCGGGCAGCTTGATCGGCTCCATCCCGTCCATGGCCCGGAACCCGTTGGCCAGGCCGCCGAGTTTCTTGGGCTCTTCGTGCACGATGAAGATCATGTACTGCGGGGCGTTCAGCACGTCCTGGAGCGGATCGAGCGGATTGGTGGACGTGCAGAGTTTCTGGAACCGGACGCCCACGTATCTTTGATTGCTCATCGCCATGGCCCGGGCCGAGCTCAGGGCGGCCTCGACCATGCTCTGGACGCCGCTGTGCGTGTGGAACGATCGAACGAGGGTCCGGACGGCCGGCACGGCGAAGCCCACCAACAGCGCCATCGTCGCGACGACCAGCGTCATCTCGATCAGCGTCAAACCAGTTGTCCTGCGTGCTCGATGCGACATACGCTCTACGCTCTCATCGTCTCTACGAGAACGAACGTGGATATGTCATTGCGAGGAGCGCAGCGACGAAGCAACCTCAATCCCACGGAGGGGAGATTGCTTCGCTTCGCTCGCAATGACATGGAGATAGTCTTCATTCCGGCTTCACCGCTTGCCCTTGCTGTTGATATCGTCGCCGGTGCCGAACTGCCGGTCCGGGCCGGCCGAGATCAACTCCGGAAAGGTATTCCCCGCCACATAGATATAGTCCATCACGGTCCCCCAGGGGTCGCGCAGCGACCGGGCGTCCGCGAGCCCGCCGTCGCTTTGGACCAGCGCGGGGTCAAGCTTCTCGAGGATCTGCCGTGCGGCCGGCACCGAACGCAGCTCCTGGACCATCAGGGTCATGTGCGCCAGGGCATTGGCGGCATTGCGCTCCGGCTGCGGCGGAAACTGCCCCTTGAACTCGTAGTACTCGCGCAGCGCACCGCCGACGACGGCGAAGGCATTGCGCACCACATTCTCCTTCGCCTGACTCTCCACGCGCAGCGTCACCGTGACCACGAGGGCGGCCAGGGCCATGATGACGCCCAGCACGACCAGGATCTCCACGAGTGTCACGCCGCCGTTATGTTTCGGGTCCGTCATGCGCTGCTCCCGCGCCACCCCGCGCGGCTATCGTCCAAAATTGCGGATATCGTCGTCCGTGCCGTAAAGCCCGTCGGCGCCGGCCGAGATCAACAGATAGGAATCCGGCCGGTACGGCCAAGGCCGCGCCTGCACCCGCGGGTCGCGGATGGACTCGTAGAAGTACTGGAACCCCGGCGCGACCAGATCCGGCAGGAACTGGTGCTGGCGCCGCAGGTTGGCCGGTTTCAGACCGTCGGCCACCCGGCCCAGGCCGACCAGCGGCGCGTTGTCCCGCGCGCAATAGATGCTCGCGTCCGCGGCCGCCGGATCGTGAAGCTTGCTCGCGACATTGGCCCGAAAGTAGAGAATCGGCGTTCCCGGACTGACCATCTTGCCGTCGGGCATCTGGATCTTCCGGTCGCCGACACTGAAGACATCGCACAACACGTACGTGCGGGCGGCCAACGGCTGGGCAGTCACGAAGAGCCCGTCCTGCGCGCCCCCCCCGCTCCAACTGAGCATGAAGGGGTTGACGATCTCCGCCTCCACGTACCGGCCCCGGCGCTTGTCCAAGGTGACCGAGGCCGGATTCGCCTTCAGGGGGTCATACGTGGCCGGGCCATTGTTGCGGTCCAGGCCGTCCGCCCGCCACGCGGAATCCGGATGGAACCCCAGCAGGTCCCAGCCCAGCAACGCCTCCGCCAGTTTCTGCGCGCCGCAGTAGTCCTGCCGGCCGCCCGGGAGGGTCGGATTCCACCAGCTCGACGGCGGGTAGTCCCCATAATCGCTGCGGAAGGCCGCCAGTCCGAGTTCGATCGACGTGAACTGGGCCTTCTGCTTGGTCTCCTTGGCCATCTTCTGCACCGTCTGCACCGCCGGCAGCAGCAGACCCACCAGCAGCGCAATGATGCCGACCACGACCAGGATCTCGATCACTGTCAGGCCTGACGTTCTCGTTTTCACGATATTCCTCTTTCCATGTCGAGGTGATGACTCCGGAGCCGTCCTTTGCCTTCCTCGACGGCTCGATCCAAGCAAGACATCCGCGGCGTCGCGCCGGCGCATCTGCCGCGCCCGCCGGGGAGACCCAGTGCTACTCCCGGTACTTCCACTCGAAGTTGCAGATGTCGTCTGCCGTGCCGTATTCGTTGTCCCAGCCGGCGGAGATCAGGATGAACGTGTCCGCCCGGAAAGGACGCATGGTGGTGCTGATCTGCGTGCTGCGGACATTGCGATAGAACCGCGCCGGATCGGCCATCTTGTGCACACTCCCCGCCTGGCCCGTCGCCCCGCTCGTCTGCCAGGGCTTGCCAAGCTGGACCAGGTCGTGATTGTCCCAGTAGTTGTAGATGTTGCCCCGGCTGTCCGCCCGGGTCATGGCACTGACGAAGTTCGGGTCGTGGTAGCTGTTGGCCGTATCCGCCCGATAATAGAGGATCGGCATGCCGGTCTTCTCGCCGGACCGCATCTGGCGGGCGTACACATCGCACAGCACGAAGGTGTTCGGAAGGTACTGGCCGACGTTACCGGTGCCGTAGATATCCTGCAACCGCCAGGCATTCGCGTTCTCCGCCTGCAGGAAGGGGCCTTTGCGAGCCTTGAGATTGTTGTCGCGGAGAGCCGGCGTCAGCGCGTCGATATTCACCGGGTACAGGAGCTGGTTCGCGGCATCGAGACCGTCGCGACGAAAGACGGAACTCGTGTGGAAGCCGAGCAGGTCCTTGCCCATCAGAGCCTCGCAGAGTTTCATCGAGCCGCAGTACGGCGCGCCGGTGGGATCCAGCGCGGTAGAAGGCGGATAGCCGTCGAATTCGTTGTTGAACAGCTCGACGGCCGCGTTGATGGCGTTGAACTGCGCCTTCTGCTGCACGTCCCGGGCGTAGCGGCGGACCTTGTTGAGCGCCGGCACCATCAGTCCGATCAGGATCACGATGATGCTCATTACGGTCAGCAGTTCCACAATGGTGAACGCCCTTTTCTTTCTGGCTTGGCTCACGGTCGGTTTCATGGTCTTCTCCTTCTTTTCAGATGCACCTTCTTGGATCGTGGGGAATCGTTCGCTTACCCAGCGGCACTGAGGCTGGTAATCACCTGGATCATCGGCAAGAACACCGCCAGCACGATGACCATCACCGTGCTGCCGAGCACGAGAATGATGATCGGCTCGAGCATGGACATGAGACTGCCGACGAGCACGTCCACCTGCTCGTCGTACTGATCGGCCACTTTCAGCAGCATCTTGTCCAAATCGCCCGTCTCCTCGCCGACGGCCACCATATTGGCGACCAGCAGGTCCACCGTCTTGGAGGCCCGCAGGGGTCCCGCGAAGGTGTCGCCCTGGCGAATGGAGTTGTGGACGTTGGCGAGCATTTTCGCGTAGACTTCGTTGCCGGCGGTCTCGCGGGTCACGTTGATGGCGTCGAGAATGGGCACGCCGGCGCTGATCAGCGTACCGAGCGTCCGGGTCCAGCGGGTGATCGAGATCTTGCTCGTCAACTGCCCGATGACCGGCAGCTTCAAGTTGATGGTGTCCAGCACGAACCGGCCCGGCTGGGTCTTGCGCACGAGGCGTAGAAAAAGGACAAAGCCGAAGGGAACGCCGCTGAGCACGGCCCAGCCATAGCGATGGGCAATCCAGTCGCTGATGGCCAGCACGGTCGTCGTCACGGGATTGAGCTTGCCGCCGACCATTTCCTGGAGCACGCCCTGGAAGGTGGGGATCACGAACGTCATCAGGCCCAGCACGATGCCGAAGGCCGCCGTCATCACGACGATCGGGTAGATCATGGCCCCTTTGACGCGTCCCTTCAACCGAATGGCCTTCTCCTTGAAGTCGGCGATACGGGCGAGGATCAGATCCAGCACGCCGCCGGCCTCTCCGGCGGCCACCATGTTGATGAACAGCCGGTCGAAGGCCCGCGGGTACTTGGCAAAGGCCTCGGAGAGGGTCGAGCCGCCCTCGATGTCGTCGCAGACGTAGCCGATGATCCGCTTGAAGCTGCCGGCCTTCTGCTGCTCTTCGAGAATACGCAACGACCGCAGAATCGGCAGACCCGCGTCCTGGAGGGTCGAGAGCTGCCGGGCGAACTGGGTGACGTACTTGACCTTGACCTTGGCGCCCGCCCCCCGCCGCCGCACGGGTTTGGCGCCCGCTTTCGCCGCCCCGCCTTTGACCGCCCCTTTCGGGCGGACTTTCGTGGGGAAATACCCCATGGTGCGGATCTTGCTGATCGCCTCTTTTTCGCTGAGGGCCTCGATTTCGTCCTTGATTTCCACGCCCTGGGAATCGAGCGCCACATACTGAAAGACGGGCATTATCCTACCTCACTTTCACGCTGTCTATTCCCACTCACCGGATCGGGTCCCCGGGGACCCCTTAGCCCTCGATCATCGTCTCTTTCGAGATTTCATCGATCGTGGTAATGCCATCGTAGATCGCGATCAGACCGTTGTCGCGAAGCTGCCTCATGCCGGTCTTCTGGGCCGCCACGCGCAAGACGTTGGTCGAAGCGCGATTCATGACCAACTCGCGGATTTCGTCGTTGAACACCATTATTTCGAAGATGCCGACTCGGCCCTTGTAGCCGGTGCCGTTGCACTTGCTGCACCCGCGGCCGTAATAGAATCTCTTGCCCTTGATCTCTTCCACCGTCAAGCGCAGATCCTTAAGCTGCGCCTCGTCCGGCTGAAAGGCTGTCTTGCAGTTCGCGCAGATCCGCCGCACCAGGCGCTGGCTCACGATTCCCTCGATGGTCGCGGTCAAGAGGAAGGGCTCGACCCCCAAATCCAGCAGACGGGCAATCGTGCTGGGGGCGTCGTTCGTGTGCAGCGTGGTGAACACCAAGTGGCCGGTCAGCGAAGCCTGGGCGGCGATTTCCGCCGTCTCCAGGTCACGAATCTCACCGACGAGGATGATATCCGGGTCCTGCCGCAGGATAGACCGCAGACACCGGGCAAACGTCAGGCCGATGTCGGGTTTCATCTGGACCTGGATCATGCCGTCCATATCGTATTCGACGGGGTCCTCGGTCGTGATGATCTTGCTGTCGATCGTGTTGAGTTCGTTGAGGGCCGAGTACAGCGTCGTGGTTTTGCCGCAGCCGGTGGGGCCGGTGACGATAACGATACCGTTCGGCTTGTTGATCAGCAGACGGATCGTCTTGATGTCGTTGGGCCGCAGACCTAGTTTCTCCAAGTCGAAGCTCACCTGGCTGCGGTCCAGAACGCGCAACACGACGCTCTCGCCGAACATCGTCGGCAAAACGCTGACGCGCAGGTCCACCGGACTGCCCTGCACCGTCAGCGAGATGCGGCCGTCCTGAGGCAGACGCCGCTCGGCAATATCGAGGCTCGCCATAACTTTGATGCGGGAACTCAACGCCGCCGCGATGTACTTCGGCGGCGGGATCATCTCATACAGCACGCCGTCGATCCGGTACCGCATCTTGTACTCGGTCTCGAACGGCTCGAAATGGATATCGGACGCCTTGTCGCGAATCGCCTGCAGCAGAACGAGGTTCAGCAGTTTCTTGACCGGGTTGGACTCCGAAAGCTCCTTCAACTCATCCAGGTCGATACTTGTGTTTCTACCGTCAAATTCGGCCAGAAACGCATCCGACTGAATCTCGTCGATCAGTTCGGTGATGTTGTCGTCCTGCTTGGTCTCGTAGTATTTTGTCAGCGCGGCCTCCAGGCTGTCACGATCGGTCATCTTGGCCGTCACGGTAAAGCCCATCAGCGTGCGCAAGTCATCCGTCGCACGGAAGTTATCGACATTATCGAGCGCCACCGTCAGCTCGTTCTTCTCCTTGTTGTATCCGATGGGAAGGATATGATAGGTCTTGGCCATCTGGGCCGGCACCTTCTCGATGGTCTCGGCGGCGATGTCCAAGCCGTCAATGCTGGTGTATTCCATGCCGCGCTTGGCCGCCAAGGCGATCTGGAGTTCGGTCTCGCTCACTAACCCCAGCTCCAAGAAGATCTGCCCGATGCGGACATTCCCCCCGCGCTGCTTCTGCACCTCCAGGCATTCGTGGACCTTCTCCCGGCTCAGGACGCCCATTTTCATGAGAATTCTGCCCAAAGGCCGGCCGCGGAGTTGTTCGACGGGCGGGAGCTTATCGAATGCCTTTGTCTTTCCCATCGCGATCACCCTTAAAGACCCGATAATCCAGTACGCTTGCATTGTAGCAAAGTAAACAATGATGGCAAAGAAAATTATGAATGAGACATCTGGTTAATGAGACACCGCCAAACGCCCCAAAACGGCGGGTACGCCGTGGGTGCCCATCATGGGATGGTACTGTCCCGTCCCCCGCCTCCATAAACCCCCGCCGCAGGTAGGAGTTCCCGGGCCCTTACGTCTTGAGGATCGGCCCGAGATCTTCCAGCTCCTTGGCCGCTTCGTCGGCCTTCTTCTTCATCTTGCCCTTGGCGCCACTGATCTTGTTCACCGCCTTCTGCTGCAGGGCGCCCGGCTGGCGGCCCTTCTCCAACATGCTCTCGAGGGTAATCTTGCCCGCGTCGTAGAGGCTCCACAGGTGCTCATCCAGCAACTGCATACCGAGTTTCTTGCCTGTCTGGATGCTCGAATCGATACGATACGTCTTGTTCTCGCGGATCAGGTTGGCGATGGCGGGCGTGACGACCATGAACTCATAGGCGGCACAGCGGCCGCGTCCGGTCGCCAGCGGACAAAGCTCCTGGCTCAGAACCGCGATCAGGTTACCGCTGAGCTGCGTGCGGATCTGCTCCTGCTGCTCGGTCGGGAACACGTCGATGATACGGTTGACCGTCCCGGCGGCGCTGGTCGTGTGGACCGTACTAAACACCAGGTGTCCCGTTTCCGCGGCACGAATCGCGTTACTGATGGTCTCCAAGTCGCGCAATTCGCCGACCAGAACCACGTCCGGGTCCATACGGAGCACGCGCCGCAGCGCCTCGGCAAAGCTGGGCACATCGACGCCGACCTCGCGCTGATTGATGATCGACTTCTTGTGGGGGTGATAGTACTCGATCGGGTCTTCGACCGTCACGATATGCCGGTCGAAATTCTCATTGATGTAGCTGATCATGGTGGCGAGGGTGGTCGTTTTTCCGCTGCCCGTAGGCCCGGTAACCAGAAAAAGACCGCGGGGCCGTCGGCACAGGGCCGCGCAGATCTTCGGCAGACCGATCTCCTCGAAGGTGAGGATCTTATAAGGGATTTGCCGCAAGACGATGGAGACATTGCCTTTTTGCTTGAACACGGAGACGCGGAAGCGGGCGGCCTCACCGAAGGCAAAGCCAAAGTCCGTACCGCCTTCCTCCTGGAGCTCCTGCTGGCAGCGGTCCGGCGCGATGCTCTTCATCAGGGCCATGGCGTCGTCCGGCTCGATGACCTTCGTCTCCAGGGACCGTAGGCTGCCGTCGATCCGCAACACCGGCGGCCGCCCCACACTGATATGAATGTCGGAAGCCCCCTGCGTGACGCACGCCTGGAGGAGTCGATCCATGTTCAAAGTGCCCATCTTGTTGTCACCCCTAAACTTGCCATGGCCGTCTTCCCCCGGGCGACCCCGTGTCTGCCTTTCCGAAAAGCCGGCGTCATTCCGTGATAACCCCCTCAATCTGCGCGGTGCTCGAGACCTCCTGGGGCGTCGAAATGCCTTTGAAGACCTTGAGGACCCCGTCCTCGGCCAGCGTTCGCATCCCGCTGGCCTTTGCCACCATCCGCAACTCACCGGTGGCCGCCCTCTTGTACGCCAATTCCCGCAGCTCGTTATTCATCTCGACCATCTCGAAAATGGCGAGCCGGCCCTTGTAGCCCGTGTTGTGACAGGCCGGGCAACCAAGCCCCTTATACACCGGCCGCTTCTTGGTCTCCGCCGGATCGATTCCCAGGAGCCGCAAATGCTGGGGATTCGGGTTCTCATCCACGGCCTTGCATTTCTTGCAGATCACGCGGATCAGCCGCTGGGCCATGATGGCCTGAATCGAGCTGGCCACCAGGAAGGGTTTGACCCCCATATCGATCAGACGGGTGATCGCACTGCACGCGTCGTTGGTGTGCAGGGTACTGAACACCAGGTGTCCCGTCAGAGCGGCCTGGATGGCGATGTTGGCGACTTCGTGGTCGCGAATTTCGCCGACGAGGATGATATTCGGCGCCTGACGCAACATGGCACGCAGAATGAGATCGAATTTCAGGCCGATTTCTTCCTTGACCTGGCACTGGTTCATGCCCGCGAACATGTATTCCACCGGATCTTCGGCGGTAATGATCTTCTTGTCCGGCTTGTTCAGCTCCTGCAGCGCGGCGTACAGCGTCGTGGTCTTGCCGCTGCCGGTCGGCCCGGTCACGAGGAAGATGCCGTTGGGCCGCTTGATGATCTGTTGGAACATCTCATAGTTGTCTTGCTCGAAGCCGAGCGATTCGATGCCGATGTTGACGGCATCCGGCCGCAAAATACGCAGCACCACGCTGGGACCGTGGACGCCCGGCAGGGAGGAAACGCGAAAATCGATGTCCGAGCCGGCAATCATCCGCTTGATACGGCCGTCCTGCGGCAGCCGCTTCTCGGCGATGTCCATGCCCGAGAGAATCTTGAAACGCGTCACCAGCGGCGCCTGCATGTTCTTGGGAATGTTGTCCTTCTCGAGGCAGACGCCGTCGACGCGATAGCGGATGCGGACCCGATCGGCCATCGGCTCGATGTGAATATCGCTGGCCCGCATGTGGTAGGCAGTATCGATAATGAGGTTCACGAGCCGAATGATGGGGCCTTCATTGGCGTCGCCCGACGCCTGGGCCCGCTCAGCCAGTTCCGCCACGGTGATATCGACACTGTGCTTGATGCCCTCGATGGTGTCCTTGACGTTCTTCCAGGCGTCGTCCTTGCTCTGAACATCGGCCTTGTCCTCCAGGGAGGTCTCGATGTAGGCGCGGATCTTCTTCGGATTGGCGACGTGATACTCCAGCTCCTTGTTGAGGCGAAGCCGGACCGAGTCCATCATGTCCAGATCCATCGGGTCGCTGATGACCAGCGTCAGACGGCCGTTGTTGACGCTCAGCGGCAGGATATTGTGCCGCTTGATGAGGTCCTCGGGCACGATCTTGGTGGCGTCGGGCGGGATGGTCACGTCATCGAGGTTGACGTACTTGAGGCCGAATTGCTTGGCAATGGCCTTGGCCAACATATCCTCATTGATCAGGCCGAGATCGAGCAGGACCTGGCCCAGGCGCTTGTTGCTCGACTTGGCCGTCTTGATCGCGTTAATCAACGCCTGCTTTTCGACCAACCCTGCCTTGAAGAGGATTTCCCCTAAGTGCATGCGTTGTTTGGTCATACGAACCTCATGTGCTGCGATTACAGGTCTGTATATTATATCACATTGAGACCGGACCTGTCAAATCCAGCCGCAAACGCAGGATATTCAGTGCCGTCTGCGCCGCCCGCAAACGCACGGAACCGCGATCGAACGAGAATACATGGCGCGACGTCTCCGTACCGTCGTGGTTGTCCACAGCAATGTATACAAGCCCGACGGGTTTTTGTTCGGTGCCGCCGCCGGGACCGGCGATACCGGTTATGCTGAGGGCATAGTCTGTGCCGGCGGTACGGCGTGCGCCCTGCGCCAGGGCCCGGGCCACCGGCTCGCTGACGGCGCCGTACGTCGCGATCGTCGCGACAGGCACCCCCAACGCGCGCGTCTTTGCCTCATTGCTGTACGTAACCCATCCATAGGTAAAATACTCGCTGGAGCCGGGAATATCCGTAATCAGCTTGGCCAGGAGTCCCCCGGTGCAGGACTCCGCGACCGCCAGGGTCCGGCCCGTTCGCCTGAGACGGTCACCCACCACCTCCGCCAGGGTCTGGTCCTCGACGCCATAGACCAAGGAGCCCAGGGCCGAACGAAGGGAGCGTTCCTCCCTTTCGGCCATCTCCTGAGCCTCCGTCTGCGTGTCCGCTGTCGCCACGACCTCCAGTGTGATCACGCCCAGATGGACGGTGCAGTTGACCAAGGGATTCCTGCCGCGCCGCATGACGTCGCCGATCATTTCGGCAATCGTGGACTCGCCCGCCCCGAAGCACTTCAACCTGCGCACGGCCAGGGCCTGCCCGCTCACCAGCGGCTGCAACTGGGGCAGGACCTGCGTCTCCAGCATGTGCCGCATCTCGGCGGGCACACCCGGCAACGCGAAGAGCAGCTTTCCGTCTCTCTCGGCCCGGATGCCCGGGGCCGTCCCCAACTCATTCTCGAGGGCCGCCGCCCCGCGGGGAATACAGGCCTGGATCGAGTTCCGGGTAGGCATCGCCACCCCGCGGCGGTCGAAAAACTGCTGGATCTTCTCCAGCAAGTCGGGACGGAGCACCAGCTCCACGTCCAGAAACCTGGCGAAGGCCTGCCGTGTCAGGTCATCATCGGTCGGCCCCAGACCGCCGGTGGCGACCACCACGTCCGCCTCACCGGCCGCCAAGCCCAGCGATCGCTCGATCGTCCCTTCTTCATCCGCCACGGCATGCACGCTGACCACGGGCAGACCGATGCTCCGCAGACGCCCGGCGATGTACGCGGCGTTCGTATCGACGGTCCGCCCGCTCAGCAACTCGTTGCCGATGCTGAGGATAGCGGCCTTTTTGACGTGCTCATCACCCACAGGAATTGCGGCTCACATCTCGATCATCGCTTTGACGACTCCATCCCGGTACCCGGCGACCAACTCGAAGGCCTCCTGAATCCGATCGAGCGGGAAACGATGGGTCACCATGAAGTCCGCCCGGACCTTTCCGGAAGACACCAGGTCCATGGTCGCCTGCGTGCAGCCGTTTTGGCGGCGGATGTTGACGATCGTGACCTCTTTGCGCCGTATCTTATCGATGGCAAAGGAGATACGGTCTTCGCGGGGGATGCCGACCAGGATCAGTTTGCCGCCGGGCCTAAGCAGATCGACCGCCTGATCGATCGTCTCCTGCTGGCCGGCGCACTCGAAGGCCACGTCCACCCCCAACGGCTGCCGCTCCAGAACCGCGGCCACCACGCCTTGCTTCAGCGGATTGCCGACCCAGGTCGCCCCGCCCTGGAGGGCCGTTTGCACCCGCTCCGGGATCTTCTCGGTCATGTAACAGGTCCGCACCCCTTCGGCTTTGGCACAGAGCATGCAACTGAGACCGATGGGCCCGGCCCCGAGAATCGCGATATCCGCCCCCGACGGCAGGCGGGCCTGGCGGACCGAGTAGAAACCGATCGCCAGCGGCTCGCAGAGGGCCCCCTGCTCCAACGTAAGGTTGCCCCTGCTGGGCAGGCAACACTCCTCGGGCATGACAAGCAACTCGCTCAGGCAACCGCCCCCCTGGCCGGGCGTGCCGAGAAACCGCAGGCCGAAACAGGTATTCTCGCGTCCCCTGCGGCATTGATCGCAGTCGTGACAGGGCACGGCCGGCTCGACCACTACCTGATCGCCCACTTTGACATGTTTGACCGCTTTGCCCACGGCCGCCACGGTCGCGGCACACTCATGTCCTACGATAAACGGGTACTCGACGACCTGGGACCCGATCCGGCCGGTCTCAAAATAGTGGACATCCGACCCGCAGACCCCCACGCGCTCAATTTTCAGCAGGACATCCGTATCCTTCTCGATCCTGGGCTCAGGGACCTGCCGGAGCTCCATCCGACCCAGTCCCGTCAATACCGCCGCTTTCATCGATGATCCCACTCCTACACGTTAAACCTGAAGTTGATGATGTCCCCGTCCTTTACCACGTACTCTTTGCCTTCGAGCCGCATCTTGCCGGCGGCCTTGACGGCCTTTTCGTCGCCCAGTGCTTTCAGGTCGTCATACGCCATGGTCTCGGCTCGAATGAAGCCCCGCTTGATGTCGGAATGCACTTTGCCCGCCGCATCCCAGGCGATTGTCCCCTTGCGAATCGGCCAGGCCCGTACCTCATCCGAGCCGACCGTCAGGAAGCTGATCAGGCCCAGCGCCGAATAGCAGATCTGGACGAATTTCTCCGCCGCGGACTCCTGGATACCCAGGTCCGCCTTGAACGTGGCCCGGCTTTCTTCATCCAACTGGGCCAATTCGTGCTCCAGCTTGGCACACATCGTGACCGCCGGCACCGCGCCGCCCATCACGTCCCCGAGATCGAAGGACTTGTCCAGATCGTTCTCTCCGACGTTGATGACGACCGCCATGGGCTTGAGCGTCAGGAAACCGAGCGACTTGATGGTCGCCAGCTCGTCTTCCGTTTGGATTGCCGAGCTGATGGGTTTTTCGGCCTCGATGGCCTCCTGAAGGCGTTTCTGCAGGGCCAATTCGGCCTTGTCCTGGGCCTGGGTCTTCGTCGGCCGGGTGACCTGCTTTTCCAGCTTTTCGATCCGGGTCGTCACGAGTTCCAGGTCGGACAGCAACAGCTCTGTCTGCAACTCCGCCAGGTCACGCTTGGGATTGACGCTGTTGCGATACGGCGGCACCGACGGATCTTCGAACGCCCGGACCATCAGGACCAGCATCTCCACGGTCCGGATCTGGCCGATCAGCCGCCGGGCGGCCGCCCGCCCGTGCTCGTCCGTGAAGCTGAAGCCCGGCAGGTCCAGGACATCCACCGTCGCGTGGACCCTCTTTTCGGGCTGGTACAGCTTTTCCAGCCATAGCAGACGCTCATCCGGCACCGGCACGATCGCCTCTTCGATGACGTTCAGACCCGCCGGCGGGATGGCCTTGCCGCTGAGCGCCGAGAAAATCGTGCTCTTGCCCGATTGAGAGAGCCCCAGCAACGCCGTTTTCATCTCATACTCCAGACAGGACGAGGAGTGGAATGATGGAATGTTGGAATAATGGCATGATGGGTAAACCACCACCGCCTTCCCCAACATTCCACTGTTCCATTATTCCAGTATTCCATTCCTTCTTACTCCGTACCTTCGCTCTGCAATTCGTTGTAGACAGTCCCGCCGACGGCATCATACGCGACCACGGCGGGGAAATCAACCACCTCCAGCTTGCGAATAGCCTCGGTGCCCAAGTCTTCATATGCAACGACCTCGGCCCGGACGATGTGGCGGCTCAGCAAAGCGCCCGCGCCACCGAGCGTGGACAGGTGCACGGCCCCATATTCCTGCAGCGCCCGGCGGACCTCCTCATTGCGGTACCCTTTTCCAATCATCGCCCGCAGGCCATGGGCGATCAGCTTGGGGCTGAAGGGGTCCATGCGGGCGGAGGTCGTCGGTCCGGCCGCACCGATCACCCGGCCCGGGCGGGCCGGCGTGGGGCCCACGAAGTAGATGATCGCGCCTTCGAGCTCGATAGGGAGGCTCTCGCCGCGGTCGATTGCCCGGCAGAGCCGCTGGTGGGCCATGTCGCGGGCCGTATATACGGTCCCGTCGAGGATAACTTCATCGCCTGCCCTCAGTTGACGGACATCCGCCTCCGTCAGTGGGGAACGCAATCGTTTCACGCCAGTGATCTCCCGAAGTCCGTCATTCCAACCCATCCACTAGTATCGCATTTCGCAGGCCCCAAGACTATAGGGTAGAGATTGCTTCGTCGCTGAAGCTCCTCGCAATGACATATTTGGGCACCCTATGTCATTGCGAGGAGCGCAGCGACGAAGCAATCTCCTTCCGTTGGCCGCAGGACTTCTGAAACACGGGACCAGGTTCGATATCCTCGATTTCGAGGCTTTGCCCTGCAGGCAAAGCCGGCCGAAGGGGGGAGTATACCATATCTGCCATTGCCTCAACATATTTTGGGAAGATTCCTGTCGCGTGGCGGCGTATCGGTCCGCTATAATCACTTGTATGGCGAAGTACCCGATATTCCTGGAATTGGGCGGCCGGCGGGCCGTGGTTGTCGGCGGCGGCGCGGTAGCCGTGCGCAAAGCGGCCTCCCTGCTGGAAGCCGGTGCCCGGTTGGTCGTAGTCGCCTTCAAGCCAAGCGATGCCATGCTCGATCTGTGCACCCGGCACGGCGCCGAGCTGATCCGCGACAAGTACGCCAAGCAGTACATTGCGGAGGCCGTCCTCGTCATCGCGGCGACCGACGATCCCACGGTCAACGAGCAGGTGTATCGGGACTGCCAGGAGCTGGAGATCCTCTGTAACGTGGTCGATGAGCCGCGGCTCTGCGATTTCTTCGTGCCCGCGGTGGTCAAGCGGGGCGATCTGCAGA
>Ga0194125_10001708_pt1 | contig 37091 bp, 21 predicted proteins | sample TA2KigC250mmetaG_FD_148626 | JGI IMG/M metagenome (GOLD analysis project Ga0194125, IMG submission 148626) | Freshwater microbial communities from Lake Tanganyika, Tanzania - TA2015034 Kigoma Deep Cast 250m | ecosystem: Environmental > Aquatic > Freshwater > Lake | place: Tanzania: Lake...
TACAATAAAAAGGACGAAGTATCAATCTTGTTGTGCATGTCGCTCTGGACAGGAATACCCGTTTCTGGCATGCTCTCTGAAATCACAGCCCCAGCTCAGTCCGGGCTTGCGTTCGTCTGATGTCGGTTGGTGGCACCCAACAGAGGAAACACATGCTATGCATATGGCCGATGCGTCTCTTTCACCAGCAGTTGGCGGAGCCCTGTGGGCGGTGAGCGCCGGGTTGCTCGCGCACTGCGCGCGCCGGGTCAGGCAAACCCTTGACGACACGCAGGTTCCGTTGATGGGCGTGATCGGCGCGTTTATCTTCACCGCCCAGATGATCAACTTTTCGATCCCGGCCACTGGATCGAGCGGGCATCTGGGCGGCGGCCTGATTCTGGCGATCCTTCTCGGGCCGCATGCGGCGTTCGTCACCCTGGCGTCGGTGCTGACTGTCCAGGCGCTGTTCTTCGCCGACGGCGGCCTGCTGGCACTCGGTTGTAACATCTTCAACCTGGGATTCTTTCCAGCGTTTGTCGCGTACCCGCTGATCTTCAGACCGATCCTGGGGCAGGCGAGGGGCGGCGTCCGGCTGTGGGCAGGGTCGGTGCTGGCGGCGGTCATTGGCCTGCAACTGGGTGCGTTTGGCGTCGTGCTGGAGACGACCCTGTCGGGACTGTCCGATCTTCCGTTTCGCTCGTTTGTGCTGCTGATGCAGCCGATTCACTTGGCCATTGGGGTTGCTGAGGGAGTGGCTACGGTGGCGGTGGTGTCCGTTGTTCAGCGAACCCGGCCGGCGTCACTGGCGGTCACGAAGGCGAGTCCGCTCGTGGCTCTCAACACAGGTCGCGCTGTGGCCGGCTTTCTCATCGCCGCTGTTGTGATCGGCGGCGGCATGAGTTGGTTCGCGTCGACGCGTCCTGATGGTCTCGAATGGGCGATGGACAAGATCCGGGGGAGCGAGGCGCCCGCACGCCTGAACGAGGGGGTCCATATGCGTCTGGCGAATGTTCAGGAGCGGATCGCGTTTCTGCCCGACTACGATTTTCCGGCGCATCCGACGGCCGCCGCCTCCGAGCCCGCGCGCTGGCCCTTGGTCAGCGCAGGCACGACGGTATCCGGTCTCGTGGGAGGACTGATCGTGCTGGTCTTGGCGGGATTGGCGGGATATGGGCTGCGTAGACGGCAGACGGCGGTTTAAGCGAATCGTGCGTGGAGTGGGGCACACATGGGATTTGGACATGATGCGGATGTCGGACGAATGGACGAACTCGGGCGTCTGGACTCGCCCGTTCACCGGCTTGACGCGCGTGTGAAGGCGTTGAGCACGATCGCTTTTCTGGTGACGGTGATGTCTTTCCCCAAGTATGAGGTGTCGGCGCTGCTGCCATTCGTCCTGTATCCCGTGACGCTCATGGCTGTGGGAGGAATCCCCCCCAGTTGCCTGTTCAGGAAGCTGCTGGTGGCCGCGCCCTTCGCGCTGGCCGTCGGCATCTTCAACCCCCTGCTCGACCGGCAGTCAGTCGCGATTCTTGGCGCACACACCCTTTCCGGCGGCTGGCTGTCTCTGGCTTCCATCGCCGTGCGCTTCATATTGACAGTCAGTACGGCGCTGACCTTAGTCGCCTGCACGGGCATCCACCGGCTCTGCGCCGGGCTGGAACAACTGGGAGCCCCACAGGTCTTCACGATCCAGTTGGAATTGCTGTACCGCTATCTCTTCGTCATCGTCGGGGAGGGCGCGCGCATGAGGCGCGCCGCCGAGCTGCGGTCTGCGGGCCGTGGCGCGCTCCGGTTGCGCACCGTTGGCCCACTCGTTGGCAATCTGCTTCTCAGGGCGATGGACCGCGCGCAGCGGGTCTATCAGGCGATGAACGCACGCGGTTTCGACGGGCGGGTGCGTGTGTTAGGCACCACCGCGTTACGCGCCGGTGATTTGGCCTTCCTGGCCGGGTGGATCGCATTCTTTGCCGTCGCCAGGAGCGTGAACATCGCGCGTGGGCTGGGGGCTTTCGTAACGGGGAATGGTCTGTGAGTCATCCTCCCATCATTGAAGTCCGCGACCTCGGCTTCGCCTATCCCTGCGGTGCAGAGGCGTTGCGCGGCGTGTCATTCCAAATCGCTCCGGGCGAAGCGGTCGGCCTCATCGGCTGCAACGGCGCCGGTAAGTCGACGCTGCTGCTGCATCTGAACGGATGCCTGGCCCCGACGCGGGGCGAGGTGCGGATCGGCGATGAACGGGTGACGCGACAGACCGTGGCGGCAGCTCGGAAAGCGGTGGGACTCGTTTTTCAGGACCCTGACGACCAGCTTTTTATGCCCACGGTTTTCGAGGATGTGGCTTTTGGCCCCCTGAATCAGGGACTTTCGGATGACGCCGCCGGAATGCGCGTCACGGCCGCGCTGGAGCGCGTGGGAATGGCACACCTGCATGCCCGCCCGCCGCACAAACTATCGGCAGGAGAGAAACGGGCCGTGGCCATTGCCACTGTGCTGGCCATGGATCCGGACATTTTGGTGATGGACGAGCCGTCATCCAACCTCGATCCGCGTGCCCGCCGCCGACTGATCCGATGGCTTCAGGGCTTTGCGCATACCCGCATCATCGCCACACACGATCTGGAATTGGTCGTTGAGGTCTGCACCCGCGTGCTCGTGATGGATGCCGGCCGGATCGTGGCAGAAGGGCCGACCGATGATGTGTTAAACGATGAGACGCTCATGCTGGCGCACGGCCTCGAACGCCCGCATAGCCTGCACCATCACCATCCGCATGAAAACGTTTCGCCGACTGGATCACGCCGTTTGTGATTTGACAAGTCAGCAGGCATGGAATATGCTCTTAAGGAAAAGCAGAATCAGCAGGTTCGTGTGTTCGCTGCTGACGCCTCGAAAAGGGGCAAAAGGGATCGGCTTCGCGTCAATTAAGGAGAACCGGACTTATGGCCAACGAGAAACAAAACGCGGATTTGGTGGCAATTGAGCGGTGTAAGGGTGCCTACGAAAGTATACGGCAGGAGGTGGGAAAGGTCATTGTGGGACAGAAAGACGTGGTGGATGATGTCCTGATGGCCCTGTTCTGCAACGCGCATATTCTGCTGGTCGGCGTTCCCGGGTTGGCCAAGACGCTGCTGATTGCGACCCTAGGCAAGGTCTTGCAGTTGGATTTCAAACGGGTCCAGTTCACCCCCGATCTGCTCCCCGGGGACATCACAGGGTCGATCGTGGTGGATGAAATACCGGGAACGGGGCGGCACGAGTTCCGCTTTGTGGAGGGGCCGGTGTTCACGAACCTGCTGCTGGCGGACGAAATCAACCGCACGCCGCCGAAGACCCAGGCGGCGCTGCTCCAGGCCATGCAGGAGCGGGAAGTGACCACGGGGCGCGAGACGCGTCCGTTGCCGCGTCCGTTTCTGGTGATGGCGACGCAGAACCCGCTGGAGCAGGAGGGAACCTACCCGCTGCCCGAGGCGCAGCTTGACCGGTTCATGTTCAACACGTTTGTGGATTACCCCAGCAACGCCGAATTGGTGAAAATCGTCCAGCAGACGACAGGCGAGCAGGCGCCAGTGGCTGGCGGCGTGCTGACAGGCGAAGAGATCATTGGTATCCAGAACATTGTGCGCCGGATACCGGTCGCCCAGCCGGTGGTGGAGTATGCCGTGCGGCTGAGCGCGGCCTCCCGGCCGAAGGATCCCTCGGCGCCCGACTTCGTGAAGAAGTATCTCAACTGGGGCAGTGGGCCGCGCGCCGCGCAGTATCTCGTGCTCGGCGCCAAGGCAAACGCCGTCTTACACGGCAACACGCATGCGTCGATCGAGGATGTGCGGCGTGTGGCCACGAGCGTCTTGCGTCATCGCGTGGCGTTGAACTTCAACGCCATGGCCGACAAGCTGACGGATGTGGAGATCGTGGCCCGGTTGCTCAAGGAAGTGCCGGCCGAAGGATGAAGGCGGTTTCAGGGTTCAGGAGCCTGCATGGGAACCTGAACCTGAACCCCTGAATCCGGATTCCGAACCCTGTCTGAACCCCGAACCCCGAACCCTGAACGATGTCAAACGGGAACAACAGTCTGACGATAGATCCGCGCCTGCTGGAGCAATTGAAAGGGATCGAGCTGAAATCCCGTTTCTTGGTGCGCGGATTCTACGAGAACCGCCACCGCACCCGGGATTTCGGCGCATCCAACGAATTCATCGAGCACAAGGACTACCAGCGGGGCGATGAGATCCGCCGCATCGATTGGCGTGTCTTTGCCCGCACCCGCCGTCTCTACGTCAAGCGCTTCGAGATGGAAGCCAACATGCGCGTCCACTTCATCCTGGACACGTCCGACTCCATGCGCGTGCCGGCTGAAGGGGGGCGCCCCACCAAGCTGGAGCTTGCCGCGACCATCACCGGCGCGCTGGCCATGATGGCGGTGTCGCAGCAGGATTCAGCGGGATTGTTTTGCATTGGCGACATGATCGATGAGGCCATTCCCGCGCGGCAGGGCATGCGGCATCTGGCGTTGCTTTTTCAGCACTTGGGGGTGCCGCGCGGTCAGGGCGGCGGGAAATTTGGAGAGATAGCCTGGACCACCTTGCAGCAAATCGGGCGGCGGGGGGTCACGTTTGTTCTAACCGATGCGCTGGATCCGCTCGATCCGCTTATTGAAACCTTGAAGGGTCTCATGGTGCGTGAACAGGATGTGACCCTGATCCAGGTGCTTGACGAGGCGGAGCTGACGTTCCCGTTCGACAAGATGACCGAGTTCCGTCATCCCGAAACGGGGCGGCGTATCATGGGTGATCCGCAGGCGCTCCGGGATCGGTATCTCGCGCGAATCACGGCACATGTGGAGAAAGTCCGCCTGTTTTGCATCCAGCACGGCGTGGATTATTTACGCCTCCATACCGGCGACGATTTGGCCGCCCTGCTCTCGTCGCATTTTGTGCAACGCCTGGTCAGGAGGAATAGCGCATGCTGAATCCGCTCATGCTCCTAGGTCTGGCGGCGCTGGGCATTCCGGTGCTGATCCACCTGATCAACCGGCGGCGGATGAAGCCCCGGCAGTTCGCGACGCTTGACTTTCTCGATCAGCAGGACGTGGCGAACGCGTTCGCTCCGGTTCCGCGCGACCTGTTACAGCTTCTGTTGCGGCTTCTGCTGCTGACGCTATTTATCCTGCTGATGGTCCGGATGACCGGACCCAGCCCGACGGTGGGACCGCGCGCGATGGCGATTGTTCTGGACAACTCGATGAGCATGAAACGGCTGACACCCGACGGCCGCCGCTTGGTTGACGTTCACCGGGAGCGCATCCTCGATCTCATACGCGGCATGAAGCAGGGCGATTTCTTCTCCTTCACGCTGGTGGGCGATCAGGTCTTTGACAGCACCGGGTTCACGAGTGATCGCGCGCGGCTCGAACAGGCCGTGACCAACGCGTGGGCGAGCGACGGCGGCGCCCGCAGCCTGATCGCGACGCTGGAAGACAGTTTGCGCGAACTGCGATCCCGGCGTGCGCCCAACACCGCCCTGATTGTGTTTTCCGATCAGCAGAGCCAAAACTATCGCTCGCAACTCGCCTCCCCGAGCTTGGCGCCGCTGCTTCGTGGAAGCCGCATCAAGCCGGTTTTCGTGCTCGATCCCCTGACGAATGCACCCAACGTGCAATTGAAGGGCGCGGAGTTCTACCCGGAGCGAATCTACCTGGGCGCGAGCGGTAAGGTGACTGCGCGCATGCACAATGCGTCGGAGACGCAGCAGGTGGTGACCGTGTCGCTGAAGAGCGGACCGGTGGCGGTGGAGACCCGGTCGTGCAACCTGGCCACCGGGGAGACCGCCCACGTAGAACTTCGCCAGTCGTTTGGGTCGCCCAATGACACGGCCTGGTGCGTGAGCCTCTCGGAGGACGGATTCCTGGCCGACAACGACGCCTATGCCACGGTGCGCATGCGCAGCCGGCGGCAGGTCCTGCTGGTCACCTCGATGCAGTATCCCAAGCCGGAGGGGCTGACTCTGGGAACCAGCGGTGCGGATCTATTGACCTGCGCGTTGAACCCCGCCGAGGCCACGGGGGAGGCCCGGGGCGAAACGTATATTTCCGTCAAGCGTGTGCCGATGATGGATCTGGAGCGCCGGGCGCTGTCGATGTACTCGGTGGTCGTGCTCTACGGTCTTGACCAACTCGCCTCGCCCGAGGTGGTCCAAGACCTGGCGGGCTATGTGCGCCAGGGCGGCGGCCTATACATCATCCCGGATACCACGGTCAACTCCTCGACGTTCAACCGGGAGTTGGCCCCGTTGTTGTCTGGATTCCAATTGGGGGATCGGCGGGATCCGAAGATCGCCGCGCCTCTCGACACCAACGAGAAAAATGTGGCGGACCCGCTGCTGACCGGGCTGATTCGCGGCGAATGGGGAACCGTCAACGACATCCGGTTCGCGCGCTATTTTGAGACGCTGGACATCGGCAGCACCCGGGCGGCGTTGAAGACGCAAGATGGCGACGTGCTTCTGGCGGTCGCCGAGATGGGGAAAGGGCGGGTGTGCATCCAGACCCACAGTTGGAATGTGGAGGACACCTCCCTACCTCGCAGCCTTTCCTTCGTTGGCGTCGCGCATGCCGTCGTGGATCACCTGTCGAGTCTGGACGCGGACACGGAAGGATACAGCGGCCCCGATCAGGTTTCGGCCGGGACTTCCCATCGAATGGGGCTGCCCCAGTTCCGCGGCCTTGGCGGGGATGTCACGCTGGAGGGCCCCCGGTCCTATGCCTTTAAGCTATCGTCGGAGGATGCTTACGTGACGGTGAAGGATATTTACGTTGCCGGCGCCTACCGCGCAACCCATCCCGCCAAGACAGCCGCCCGGGACCGGTGGTTGGCGGTGAACCCGTCCACAGACGAGTCGTCATCCGCGTTCATGAGCTCGGACGAGTTGGCGGGCCTGTGCGGTGTCGGACAGGTGACCGCGACGTCCGACCGGCTCGACGGGCTGTTCCGTCCCCGCCGCGAGCTGTTCATCCTGTTGTTGACGCTGGTTTTCGTGGCCCTGACGGCCGAGACGGCAGGCACGCTGCTGTCGCGCCAAAAGAAGGAGACGCATGGAGCAGGTGCTTAGATGGTTCGGGCTGGACCCGTTTACACAGGTTGACCGGATTACCGGGATGCGGCTCGTGACCGAGCCCGGTATGCCGCCTGCCATTGTGTGGGCGGTGGTCGTGTTCGGACTGGCCATGGCGGCGATCAATTTCCTGCCGGCGGTCAAGATGCGGATGCGGGTCCGCGTGCTGACGTTCCTGTTTCGCCTTGGGATGGTTGGCCTCTTCCTGCTGGTGCTGTTACGGGTGCATCTGGATCTGAATATCCGGCTGGCGCGCGATCAGTCTTGGCTGACGCTGGTGGATGACTCGGGATCGATGCGGACGAAGGACGTCAGGGACGGCACGCGGTTCCAGGCGGCCCTCGCCGACCTGGAGGCTGTGCGCCGGGCCGCTGGCCGCCACGTGACCCTCGATGCGGCCACGCTCAGCGGAGCACCGCTCGGCGAGGAGGCGGGGGAGAAGACCCCGACGCGTATTCACGCCGCCATCCTCCGGGAGCTGGCGGAGCGGCCGCGCCTGCAACGCTTGCTTCTGCTGACCGACGGGCGGGACGTGGAGCGGCAGGATTTTGTTGGGACCGGCGAGGCGCTGAAGTCGCACGGCGTGGCGCTGGATGTCGTGCTGTACGGCACCGACAAGCCCATGCAGGATTCGCAGATCACCGCCAAACCGGAGCGCAGCGTGATCCGGCTCGGCGAGTCGCTGTTCATTCGCGGCGCCCTGAAGGATCCCTCGGGGAAGTCGGCCTGTACGCTGACGCTTGAAGAGAACGGCAAGAAGGTGAGGGAGGTGTCGGTTCCGCGCGACTCGTTCGGCTGGTTCGAAGTCGCCTACAAGCCGGAAAAGGCCGGTCTGCACCGTTACACGCTCGCGATGGCGGAGGAGGACACCAACCCTGGCAACAACACCGTGTCCTTCTTTGCCGATGTGCTCGAGGAGAAGATCAATGTGCTGATGATCGAGGGTTTTCCCCGTTTCGAGTTCAAACTGATGAAGGTGGCGCTTGAGACCGACCCGCTCGTGAATCTGGTGACGATCTGCCACATGCCCGGCGGCGGGGTTTATGTGCAGGGCGGCGCGCTGCACGCCAATCCGGCCGTCGGCATCATTCAGAGCGAGCCAGACCTGTTCAAGTACGACGTCGTGATCCTGCGCGATGTGCCGCGTTCCCTTTTCCGGGCGGGCGATGACCAGTCCGAGACATCCATGAAGCTGCTGGTGTCCTTCCTGCAGAAGCGGGGCGGAGGGCTCATGGTCACCGGCGGGCAGAGTGTGTACCGGGCGGGCGGGTACCAAGACAGCCCGCTGGCTGCGGTCCTGCCGTTCGATCTGAGCGACCGGTTCTCGAAGGATCCGCAGTTTCCCGGCCGTTTCATCGTGAACGTCGTGAACGATCAGTACAACCACCCGCTCCTGCGGCTTTTGCCTGACGCGGCAGAGAACAAGGCCCGCTGGAACGCGATGCCCGAGCTTGACGGCTGTAACAACGTGGGATCCTTCAAGTCCATGGCCAAGCCGCTGCTGACCCGGCACACGCGAATCCGGAGCGCCACCGGCACCACGAACATCGTAGAGGTTCCGGTTCTGGCCTATCAGGACTTCGGCAACGGCAAGATTCTGGCCGCCTCCGTGGACACGTTCTGGTACTGGCAGTTGCAAGCTGATATTGACCCGCCGCCGCTCGAAACGCTGACGGCCAACATTGTCCGGTACATGGCTCCTGAGCCGGGCCTGCGGGCGGGGAGCGTCAATATTGTGGCGGAAGACCCGACGCCGACGCTGGGCGACACGGTGGTGTTGTCCACCGTGCTGCGTGACAAGAGCTACGAACCCGTGCGCGGGGCGGAACTCAAGGTGCGGGTCATAAAGCCCGACGGGCAGTCGCTGACACTCTACCCTTGCGATTTGCCGGAGCGGCCGGGCTATTATGAATACCGGTTCCCGGCCGACCAGCCGGGCGACTGGACCGCCACGGTCAGTTACGCGAAGACCAACCGGACCACCCGGTTCGTGGTGCGAAGCGAGGACGACGAGTATGCGGACCTCTCGGTGGACCGCGAGCGCATGAAGACGCTTCTGGCGGCGGCGGACGGGCGTCTGATGGAGGATCTTCCCGCCTGGGTGAAACAGGCGGACCGGCGGCCCGTCACGCAGCCGGCGGCGCGCGATCTGGAAGTGTGGAACAGCCCGGCTGTCCTGGTGTTGTTCATTTTGCTGGTGTGCGCGGATTGCTTTGTGCGCAAGCGGCAGGGACTGGCCTAGCGATGAGTAGTGAACCCATGAACGATGTTCAGCAACAGTTCAAGAGGCGGATCGACCGCTTTGGTCGCGCGCGGCGTCGGGTGGCGAACGGCAGGCAGGCCTATGCCGCTGGCGTCTCGATGCTTGGCGTCGGGATCACGGCGATGCTCCTGCTGAGGGGCTGGATCGCCAATCCATTCGTCAACTGCGCGCTGACGCTGATCGGGGGCGGCCTGCTGGTCTGGCAGTTCGTTCGCCTGGCGCGGCGATGGGAATGGCGTCGCGAGACGCTCTCCGAATCCTTCCGGCTGGAGGATCTGGCCGGCGACCTCAACAGCCGTCTGATCAGCGCCGTCGATTTTCTGAAGCGGCCCGCGCCTGTGGCGCCTTTGGTTGCCGCCCTGATCGAGCGGGCGTGTCAGGATCTGGATCGGCCGTTCGAGCATCTGATCGACCGGAGCGCGCGCAATCGCCTGCGCGTCCGGTTCGTGCTCCTGCTGGTCCTCTTCCTGCTGCTGGGGTCCGGGTTGATTTCCGGGTTCGGTTTCGCCAGGATGGGGCGCACGGTCACGCGGTCTGCGGTGGAGCTTCGGGAGATTTTGTTCCCGACTCGCTACGAACTGTTCCCGGGGACAACGGTTTGCCGGATCGGCACGCCGATGGAGGTGGGGCTTCGTTTTACCCGGTTCGGCTACCCAGACGTCACAATGCTGACCGCAGCTTCGGACCGGGAAGAGGTCGAGCGGAGCGTCCTGAAGGCTGACGCCTCGGGGCGCGTTGTCGTGACGCTGGAGTCCACGGTTGAGAGAGAATACCGGGTCCGGTTCGCCTTCGGAAAGCGCATGACCGAGGAAATGACGCTGGTGTTCACGACGACGCCCATGATCGAGAACATGCAGGTGGAACTGGTCTATCCGCTCTATACCCGGCTGGTGCCGAAGGAGTCGGAAGGCATTGTGGACCGAGTCACTGCGCTTGCGGGAACACGTGTGAATATGGGTTTCGTATTCAGCAAGGGGCTCAAATCGGCCGTGTTGACGTTCGACGACACGACGCGCATCCCGCTGGACGTGGTGGGACGCTTCGCCTCCTTGTCGTTTGTGCATGCGCTGGAGCGAGGAGCCATCCTCCAGGTCGAGGATATACACGGGTTCGCATTGGACAAGCCGCACGTCATCGACTTCGGCCTCACGGTGGACAAGCCGCCCAAGCTCTTCGTGCCCCCATTCCTGAAGGCGGACATGCCGCTGACGGCAGACGAATTGGGTGGGTTCACCTTCGGCGTGCGCGTGGAGGACGATTTCGGCGCGGCCAAGTGCGTGGTGAAGTGGCACAAATCCACCACGGACAAGCCCAACCAGGTTAAGGTGAAGGGCGAACCGATCGAACGCGTCTTCATTCCGCCCAGGCCGACGGTCGTGGCGGTCTTCGAGAATATCTTCCGCGAGCAGTCGCAAACGGCTGAGGGCGATGATCTCTTCACCTTTCAGATTGAGGCGTTCGACAACCGGGAACCCAAGGCTCAATCGACCGTTTCCGCCAGCTTCTCCATCTTCATCCGGGGGCAGGGGAGCGAGGGGGGGACGATCAACGATGGGGTGGATAATATCACGTCGAGGGTGAAGAGGGACGGCGGCCCGAGGGTGACCCGCGTGTACACGCAGGTTGGCGGATCGCGCGTGATCGGGATGCCGTCTAAGCTGGACACGACGGAAAGCGGCAAGAACGAGTTCAAGAGCGATCGGGTCACCGATAGCCGCCGAGAGGTCACCGGAGCGCGCGGCGAGACGGCCGGAGACTACGGGAAAGCCTTCTCAGGAGTCAAATGATGAAGAGCGTATTCAGATTTCAGGGTTCAGGTTTCAGCGGGGGCGCTGTCTCGGTGTCGCCCGATGGAACACGGCATGAGAAACGTGCTTCCCGCTGGGTGGGGAGCGCGTTCGACACAGCGTGCAACAGAGCCCTCCACACCATTTCTCAGACCGGGCGCCAGGTCGTCATGCTTGCGTTTTCTGTTCTTGCGTGGTGCTGCTCCAGTCTGGATTCGCACGCGGCGGCAACCTTCCGGTCGCACATGATTTGGGTGGGAGCGGAACCCCGATTACAAGTGACGGTCGATCCGGGATCGGCCGTGACCCAAACCGTCTGGATTGCCGTCAAGCCGGTCAACCAGCGCGGCGAGAGTCCCGAGGGCTTTACGACCGGTTGCGCCATAAAGCTGGCAGGGGACGGCAAGTCGGTGACGACGAACTTTCCGATATTGAATCCAAAAATTCCGCTGGAACGGCTCTGGAAGGCTCCGGGGCGGTTGGGTAAAGAGGACGTGATGATTCCCGGTGATTACATCCGGGTGACTGCGCGGGACGATGGGATCGGATTGGCCGGCGAGGTGCTCGTGTACCCCTTCAAGCCGGATTCGCCGCTGCAGTCCTGCACGGTGCGCCTCGCGGGCGGATTCAGTGACCGCCAGGCGTACTTTGCACTGCACTTTGGTCCGCACAAGCAGGGGATTGAACAGAAGGCCGCCGTCGAGTTCCATCTTCTGGATGCCGAAGGAAACCCCGTGTCGAGCGGCGATGCCGAGGTCGCCTTGTCCGACACCCAGCCGACTCATTTCGAAAAGGACGTGACGCCCAAGCGCGACATGACCGGCCCCTACACAGTCACGTTCACGGTGAACAACGAGACGCTGGGCATGCAGGTGGCCAGCGATGTTCGGTTTCCGTATGCCAACCTCCTGGTGCCGGTGTCCAGCATGGAGAGCGACACACTGGCCGACTGGCATCTTCCCGGAACGCCGCTGAGCGAAGGGGCTGCGAGATCGGTGCCCAATATCCTGTTCAGCGTCTACCAGCCGTTTGATCGCCCTTTCTTCGATGCCGAGGTGAAACACCAGGGCGCCCGGAGCCTTCGAATCGACTACCTGCCGACGGCAACGGCCACCATCGGCAGCAACGTGCGCCTGCCGGGTCTGCCCACGGCGGCGCGAATCTGGGTCAAGGGGAATAACACCCGCGACCGGCTGGTGATCGAGTGGCGAGATCCCTGCAACTTCACCGCTGCGTCCTACCAGCGTTTCATGAACGCTGCGGCCGTGGAGGTCTGCCGCTTGGATTTCTCGGACTGGAAATGTTTCACGGTTCCGGTGCTGGGCAACGGCCTGCTCGCGCGCGACAACCGATCCTATATGGCGGGGAATTCGGGCCTGGAGCCCCGGCATCCGATCCAAACTCCTTTTCATTGCGCCGCGTTGCGGGTGATTCCTGAGCCGCAGGGCAAGGCCGCCCCATCCAACGTCGCGCCGCGAAGCGTCTGGGTTGACGATCTCCTGGTGGAAACGCAGGCGCCCCGGAGCGAGCGGATGATGCTGGAGCTGCGTGGCGACACACCGGAGAGGCGACTGCAGGCCGACGCGAAGCTGATAGTCTCGGTCGGGAACGGGACGCCCTACGACATCCGCAACGGACGCATTGCTGTGACATTCCTCGATGGTGCAGGGGAAACCGTACCGGACGCTGACCTGACGGAGGGGCTCGACGTGGGCATGGGCGAGGTGGTGGTCAAGACCCTGTCGCTGGCGGCGGTCGAGGCGCGGAAGCCGCGCGGACCGGTCACGGCCGTCGTGACCGTCACGGGGCCCGTGGCGGGACAGCGGGTCCAGGGGCGCTTGGTGTTTAGCCGCCCGACGGGCGCTGGTTTGGTTTGGAATTTTGAGCGCCAGGAGCACTTCAATCCCGTGGCGCCAGCGTGGTATTACCAATCGACCTACCCCAAGCATTCGATGGTGCTCTCGGGCGGCAAGTATTACATCAGCCTGCAAGGCGGAAACCTGAACAAGAGGCCTCCGGGAGACAGTAAGCAGCCCGAGTGGGCGCTGGTCAGCACGCCCGTTGGCGCCGATCCGGTGGCGGGGGGCGCGGACGGCACGGCGCGGTCGCTGCCGTTAACGGTCACAACGAATATTCCGGTATCCGTGGTTTTGCATCCAGCCCTGCCCGGGGTTGTCGAAAGCGTCGAGATGCAGGTGTTTGGCGATGGCGTTCCCGTGATGCTGCAGGCGATTTTTGCGGACAGCGGATCTGCGGAGTTCGACATGCCGTATCAGCAGCACGCCAGTGAGCCGGTGCGGGTGGATTGGAAAGGGTGGAAAGCCTGCCGTTTCGCCGCGCCTCCCATCCCTCCGGCATACGGATCGTCGGACGGCAAAGGAAATCCGTTCTATGCGCCGCGGTATCCACTCAATCTGACCCTGTTGGCCTGGACCGAGAACGGGGGGCCTGCTGCGATCCGGGTGGATCAGGTCACGGTTAGCACGCATTTGTCGGCGAAGCAGGAACTGGTCGCCGAACTGGACTATCCGGACGAGACGATGCTGCTCGTTCCGGGGCAACCACTGAAGATGACGCTGGGCAGTATTTCAGCGGAGCCGATGTCGGTTGATGCCCGCTTCCGAGTGATCACGTCGGTGGGAATGGTCGCTCACGAGGGTGTGATCAAGAGGACGTTGCCCCCCGGTGCCCGAGAGACGGTAACGCTGGTGGAAACGCTGCGCGAGGGGTTTTATCGGGTGCGCGTGGAAGGATTGCCTTTCGACCGGGTCTTGGAGGTTGATGTCCAGGCTCCGGACCGTAAGCGTTTTTTTGGCGAGGCCATCATGACCCGGCTTGCCGATCTCAGGAGCCTGAACGGCGATCTCGGGCTGACGGAGAAGCGGATCGCGCTGGATTGGGATACCGCCGAGCCCGTTCCAGACCTGTATCATCACGGCTGGTTCCGCCGCAACGCGGCGTCCGCATCCGAGGGAAACCAGTATCAGGTGGTTCCGATTGTCGGGTATGCCGCCGACTGGGCCGGCCCGGAGAAGCAGCCGGTGGTTGACGATGGCACGTATACCCGTGATGTCGGCAGCTACATGCAGGCGCCTGTACGCTTGGCGGACTGGAATGCGTTCATGCGGAATGTTGGCCGGGAGCATGCCCGGGAGTCTGCCAAATGGGTCTTCTGGCAGAGCCCGGATATACCGGACCCGAACCCGGTCTATCTGCCGCAGGACAAGTACCGGAAGATGTTCGAGATTTTCCATCGGTGGATCAAGCAGTATAATACAAACGCCTGCATCATTGCTGGCGGATTCAGTTTTGAACGTGTGCTGGGCTATCTGGCCAACACCAACATGCTGGATCCCGCCACCTTGCCGTTCGATCAGTTCGAAGTGCGTGTGAATCCGGGCACTGTGTCGGCCGAGGAGGTCCAGATGGAGGATTTTCTGGAGGACTTGGACGCCCAACTGAAGCTGACGGCCACGGGCCGCAAGGCGTTGATCGCGGACATGGACTGGGTCACGGATGAGCAGTTTGCCTTGCTGGACCAGGCGGCTTACCATGTCCGGGCCGCCATCCTGTTGCATGCGGCTGGCGCGCTTCCGCACCAGTTTGTCAGTGTGAATGCGTATGGAACCCAAGACGGATTTGGGCTGTTGTTCCATCCGGTGTATGGGAACACTGCGATCCAAAGCCAGCGGCCGTTCTTTGTGCCCAAGCCCGCGTATTTTGGGCTCATCGAGACCCGGAAGATGCTGGCCGAACTCGATTTCCAGCAGCGAACTGGTCTGGCGGATCACGATCCGCAGGCCAACCGTGCCTATCTGTTCAAACAGCAGGACGGGAACATTTGCGCGGTGGTGTGGCGCGTGCGCGGCGCAAAGAGCTATCAGTTGCCTGCGGAATGGGCGACGGTCAAGGCGGTCGATGCGTTTGGGGTGCCGGTGACACTGGGCAAAACGCTGCCGGTAGGGGCGCTCCCTCTGTTCCTGCGATTTGCCTCCGTGCCGCTGGACCGGGTGGCGCACGAATTGCGGAATCTGAGGCCTCAGGAATCCGACACATCTTACGATCTGGTCCTCGACTTCTTCCCGGCCGAGGCGTGGGGGCGGCGTGCGGCTGAGTACACGGCTGTTGGGGGGGATACGACGGAACGCCATAAAGGCCGGCTCTTTGCGGGCGAACGAGTCAACGAAGGGTTTCTTAAGAGCGTCAAAGAAGAGCGGTTTGCGTTCACGCTTGACCAGTCCGGTGATGTGCTGATGAGCATGCTCTGGCACTTGGACGCAGCGGGTGACACGAACCGGACGATGCGGGTCACACTCAACGGGGGGGGCGAGCACACCAACAATCTGGCACCGATGATGGGTCTGGCGTCGTCCAACACCATTGATCAGGTCTATGCCTCCGGCTTGCGGCGTTCGGCGTTTGTGCTGCGGGGCTGCCAAGCGGGCCGCAACGAAGTCGTTTTGCGCCACCAGGCCCCATTGGCGGTGGGCGGCTTCCGGCTGACGCGCATTCAGAATGGCCGTGTGGATCTCACCGCATGCGGGCCGCTGGCGTGCCTCGATTCAGGCGTCCCTGTCCAAGCATTCCGGAACGCCTCGGGCGGACGTCTCACGCTGGGCAGACAGACCTATGCCACCGGGATCGGATGCATGGGGGAAACGGCATTGGAATACCCCCTCAACAAGCAGTTCTCGCGGTTTGACGTGACGGTTGGTATCGATGCGATGACGAAGGGCAGGGGCTCGGTCGTGTTCAGGATCTTGGTTGACGGCAAGGAGAAGGGCAAGACCGGCAAGTCGGGTTTGATGACGGGGATGACCCTGTCCAAAACCCTGTCTGTGGAGGGGATGGAGGATGCCGAGCGCTTGTTGCTGCTGATAGAAGATGGGGGCGACGGATTGGAGAACGACGTGGCCAACTGGGTGGATCCGGTTCTGACGGTGAAGGACGCGCAGAAGTGATGGAGTGATGGCGCGTGTAAGCGATGGTTAAGGAGAGGAGGGTATGGCTATGATCACGCTCCGACTCATGGATAAGGGGCTTTTTGCGGCGGTCTCCGCAACGATCCTATTGGCGGTGCCGTTCACTTGCGCGGCGGCCGATTCGGGCTGGCTGAACAAGGGTGTGTCGAAGGCTTTGAGCGTATATGACGGCAGCACGAAGATGGCAAAAGGTGATGATTTGATCGACCGGCGCGGCAAGGTGACGATTCGGCGGCTGATTCCAAAATGCCCGTCCGACTGGGGTAACGATCCCACGGCGCTGCCTTACTTGTTTTACCAGCTTTCGCTTCGCACCGACGGTCAGTTTCCGAGCTACGTCGACAATGCGGGACTGGAGATCACCAGCCCAGAGATCTTCAATTACCCGATCATCTACTTCACCAGCCACTTCCCGTTCAGCTTCACGGACGAGGAGGTGGAGAACCTGAAGAAATACCTGGAGCGCGGCGGCACGTTGTGGCTCGACGATTGCACCGGATGCGGCCCGTTCATGGATTCCGTGCCGCAGAACGTCCAGCGGATCGCGCCCGGTTCCGAGATGAAGCAGATGCTGCGGACGACGCCCGAGTTCTTTGACCTTTACAACATGGTTTACCCCTTTGACGGGGTGCCGCAAGTCGGCAAGGAACAGTTCTGTCGTCCGCTTCAGGCCGCATACGTCCGTGGACGCCCGGCAATCATCTTCTCCCCGAACGACTATGGCTGCTTCTGGGAAATTTCCACGCCACCGACGGCGCTGAATCCGATGGGGGAGGGCGCTCATGGCTATTTGGATGAAGGCGGGTTCAGGGTGCGCGATCTCGTTTATCAGTTCAGCATCAACTGGTTGATGTATACGCTGACGCACTAGGGGCGTGTCGGGTGCCCCGCACTCGACAAAGGCTCTGGTGGGCAGGCGTGTGGCGCGTGCAGGAGGTGGCCTGGACCAAGCGATGGAGTGCGGTGGGCGTGACTGGCGTTGGCCGAGCGAAGGACTATGACAATGAAGCAATCAATGGTTTTGAAATGGATGACCCTGACGGTCGTTTTGCTGGCGGCGGGTGTGGCGGTGTCGCAGGCGGTGTCACAATCCAACATCGTCGTGCGGATCGTGGCGGCGGATATGCCTGATCGCCTGATCAGCGACCTCGAGTCGCTGGCATCGGTCGAGGATCCCAACGTCGTCACGATCCTCCGGCAGACTCAGTCGGCAAAGTCCCTGGGAGAGGATGCGACGCTGTGGGTGGCGGGAGCGCGCGTCAATGGCACGAACACCTTCGAGCGCTACTACAAGGGCGTCTTCACCCGACGGACGTCCGAGCTGGAATTCGAACCGGGTCGGCTGGGCGTGGGCGATCATGTCATCGATCCGGGGCACCACGTATTCACGATCGACAAAGACGGGAAGATCTCGTCGACGGACCCGGATATCACCATCGAGGGCCGGACGGTGACTTTGAAGGCTTACCGGATCGAAATCATGAACGTGGATGCCGACAAGTCGGGCCCCCCCGAAAACCGGCTGCTTGGCCGGAAGTTGAACGTGTATGAGACCCTGCCCGGGTTCAACGCCGCCAGCAACCGGGTCGATGAAGCGTTTACGAAGAATACGCTTTGGTACTTTCGTGATTTCTGCCCGTTGCGGCTCTATCTGCCTGCCAACACCAACGCGCAGGCTTATCTGCTTCAACCGGGATCGCAGGCCTTTCGGGTGCTGCCTGGCGGGACCATCGAGCTACATGGGAAGACGAATGCGGCGGTCAAGGCCGAGGGATCGCGGCTTCTGGTCTCGTACCTGTCTTATTCCGCCTGGGTGAATACCAAGACCGGGCTGGGAGCGAATTTTGGAGGGGTTCCCGTTCCCCGGACGGATGGAACCCCCGCGCGCATTCGCGTGGGGCCAACCCTGGGTGAACCGGTCTTCAGCGCGGCCGTGGAGGGGCTCTCATCCTCGTTCGGGCTGACATTGTCTGGAGACCTCGATCGCTACCCGAACAAGTTCATGGTCGCGGAAAACACACGGGATCCCATGGCCGTCCGGATGATGGCTTTGGAATCCGGAATCTGCACCTTCGAGCGCGGCACTCCCGCTGTGGTGCGTCTGCAGTTCAAAGAGAACTTCGCGGCCCTGAAGCTGGACGCCCTCCAGAATCCGGGCGCCTTGATCGCGGCTCTGCGGAAGGCGAAAGCAACGAACAGTCCTCTGGCGAAGGACGATCCGCTGACGGCCCAGATTCGGCGTGTCTGCCAGTACGTGCTGACGACCACGGAGGCCGCCGATGCCGACACCTTGGACCAGTGGCTGGCGTCGGCGAATGCCACGAACCGGGCTAACATCCTCCAGAGCGGACTTTCGGTCTTCTCCCGTCTCAACAGTCTGATCAATGACAGGACGTTCTTCAGCGCGGCGGCGTTGGCCGATCTCAAGGCGGATGAGGCGCTCCGCGCCGAGGCGGCGCAGATGGCCACGCTGAGCGACGATGCGGTCCAGCGCGTGAACCGCCGCATCCTGGACGTGGTTTTCCCCGGCGTGTTTGCCCCGCTGGCTGCCGGAGAGCCGAGGCGTCCCGAAGTGCGGATGGCGTATTCGCCGTACGATCCGCTTCACTTCACGAGCCGGTCCTGGACCTTTTTCCCCGCGCAGTCCTGGGAAGGCGACACACTGACGTTCAAGACGCCGGACATCCCTTACGGGTTTTACATCTTCCGGGTGATGCTGTTTGGCCCGGAGGATGCTGGCACACTCTCCCCGCTGATGGCCGAGTTCGCCTGCTGCGTGATCGAGCCGAAACAGGACGGGACCGCCTGCTTTGTCAGCAACAAAGGACGTGACGCCTTTGTTGCTGGGGAGACGATCCGCCTGCAGGCCGTGCTCCGATCTCGCGGCGCGCGTCCGGCCGGAAGTCGGACGGTGGTCCTGACGCATCCCGATGGCCGCGAGGACCGCCTGACGATGGAGGATCCGGGCGGCAGGTGGCATAGCGGAGCCCTGAGCATCCCCGACAGCATCACCCGCCGCCTACTGCCCGGTCGTTATGAGCTGACGATGACGAATCTGCCGCCGGGCGTGGCGTGTTATCCGTTCCGGTTTGACATGGCCGCGCCGCGCGAAAGCCTGTTCCGAATGATCAAGACCTCGAAGTACACACACCAGACCTACGCCATACTGGGGTCGCAGAATGGGGAGAACCCCGTCGATATCGACCGGGCCATGGCATCGCTGGATGAGCTGGGGTACAATCGATTCGACTACCACACCTATAGCAGCGATCACCACAACCGGCGTGGCGAGATGCGTTCAGTCATTTCCGAGGCCGATGAACGGCTGATGCCGCCGGATGCGATCTACCTGCCATCGGGGCGGGACCAAATTCTGAATGCCTGCGTGCGGTATGGCCTGGAGTATGGCGACGTTCTGCACGGGGCGGGGGATAACGAGATCCCGCGGTATATTGACGCCTACATCAATGCGGGCGAGCGGTGGATCCGGCGCGAAGTGACGTCCATGCGCCACTCGCCTGCGTATGATGGCCAGTACCTTTATGAGGAATCGTACGAGCGCGGCCTGGTGGGCGTTCCAAAGAAGCACGATAACTTCTTCCCATCGTGGCGATTGATGCGGGCGAGGCAGACTTTCACCAACGTGACGCCGAACCAGATTCGCGCGGCAGGCAGCCGGAACGTGTCGAAGTTGAAGACCGCACCGGACACGTGGGACCCCCTGGCCATGGAGCGGTTTCTTGAACTGCGCAAGTGGGAGATGAACGGATGGGGCGATTTCAACACGCGCCTGGCCTCGGCCGGCCGCGAGCTGCTGCCCCGAGCCCGGATGGGCACGTATCATTGTAGCTTCATGTTCGTGCAGAACGGCTACGGCGCGATCTGTTCCGCTGCCGATTTCGACAACGGATACCATCCCAACGTGTTCGAGAATCTCGATATCGCCACTAGCCAACATTATCACGACGGTCCCACCATCGGCCACTGGGCACATGCGCCGATCATGATTCCATTGCTGCGGGAATCGCCCGTCGGCGGCAAGCGGCTCGTGTGGGCCAATATCTCGATGAATGCGGACGCGCGGACGCTGTCGGACGGCCAGTTGCAGCGGCAGATGGCTTTTGCCATGCTGGCGCAGGGTGCGGACGGCATCTCCACGTTCCACATGCACGAGACCTTCGCGGATGCGCCGAATCCCAACATGATTAAGAGCAAAGAGACGATCCGGTGGCTGAATCAAGAGATCTTGGCCCCGTACGGGGAGGTGTATTCGCGCGCCACGAAGCCGGGTTATCTGAAGGTCGGCATTGTCAATACCCTGGCCCAGCTCTCGATGAGCGAGTTTAAGTCGATCCGCACCGCCAACCAGATTGAGGAACTGTGGATTTCCTGTTGGCGTCTGGGGTACCCGGCGGTCTTCCTGCGTGAAGGCGACATGGAGCAGCCTCTCGACGGCTATCAGGTGATCTTCGTCCCCGGCATCCGGTTCCCCGGCGAGTTGACCGCCAGCGCGCTGGATCAGCTTCGCGCGGCAATCAAACGGGGCTGCAAAGTCGTCGTGGAGCGCGACAGCACGCTCGACACCCAGATTACGGGGGTCACCAAGATGCAGGACTTTGACCTGATGAACTATTATCTGGGGCCGGGTTTCAATGTGGCCGGCTATGACGCAGAGCTAGCCAAGGTGTTTGATTTGACCCAAGCCTGCACGGATTATCTTCGCCCCAAGATGGTGGAGTGGGGTGTTGAACCTACGGCGCGCGGCCCGTTTGCAATGGGCCCCAACTGGCGCGACGGGGGCGACATCCAGTATCTCATTATGGCCAACTACGATGATCCAGACTATGGTCAGACCTGTCGCGATATCATGTCCAAGCCGGTGCGCATGCCGCTCACGGTCCCGGCCCGGAGGGGAGAAGTCGCCTACGACCTGTTAGCGCGGACCGAGCTGCCGCTCGCCCAGACGACGAATAGCCAGGAGCGCTCGCTGGTGCTGGACAGGACCCGCGTGCAGGGTGCGATGGCGGCGTTCGTGCCCGAGAAAATCGCGGCCCTCCGGGTCGCGGCACGGCGCGATACTGCGGGATCCTCGCTGCTGTTGAGTGGCACGCTGATCGGCGAGTCCGGGAAGGTCCTGTCCGGTGTCTTTCCGGCGCGCATCCGCCTCCTCAACGGAAAAGGACAGGCTGTGTATTCCATCTACCGAGCGCTTCATTCCAAGGGTGAACTGGAGCTGGATGTTCCCTTGACTTCAGGCCGTGATCCCGAGATGTCGGTGGAAGTGATCGAGAACATCTCCGGGATCTCCTGCCGCATCCCGATCGAGACTCCGGCCGGGAATGAGGGTGTGCTCCACCTTGATGACGCGGTGGCTCCGCATGTGCCGTATCCCGCTGAGATCGCGCGGTTCCTGAAATCCAACACCAACGCCCTGCTCGTTCTGGGGCGCGGCCTTGAGGGTTCGAAGGCTGAGGTGGACCGCCTGATCGCCGGTCTTGGGGCGAAGGGGATGAGGGTGACCCTGATGCCCGAGAATCGAGTCTGGCGTCTGGCCTCCGGCGATTCGGGCAACTCTGCGGATCCCTGTGCGGACGGATTCCACTACTGGGCCGGGGGCCATGGCGGAACCGATGGCGGCATCATCGAACCTCGGTCGGTGGTGGATAGCCCGTTGATCATCGTGAGCGCGTCGCACGGGTCGACATTGCTGAATACGCTGACGGAGAAGGGGTTTGTGACGGAGCGCCCCATCGGTTCGCTCGGCTTGCCAGTCCAGCCGACGCTCCAAGTGGCGTCCCGCGGCTTGCATTGGAAATACGACACGCTTCTGCTTGTGGCCAACGACAACGCGGGCGTGCGCCGCGCCGTGAGCCGGATTTTGGACGATCCTGCGCTGACGGGACTGCCCCGCGCCGTCGAGGCCGCGTCAAAGTCGGCGTCTTACGGTCAGCCGGTCACGAAGGAAGGGCGGGAGACAGCGGCCCAGACAGCGGCCACACATTTCATGGGCAATAACGAGTATATCATCGACATGAAGTTCGACGCAGCCGGCAACCTCTACGTGATCACGTGGGGACACGGCGACAACCTCTACTCGCTGGATACCAAGGGAAACCTGCGGTTCTCCCGGCGCCTGCCGGAAATGGGCGCGTGCCGGTTGGACGTGGACACCGACCGTGTCGTGGTGTTCACGAGCTACGGCAGCCGCCTCTACCAGGTGGCGCTGGATGGCGTACCCCTCTCTCAGATGCGATTGACCCTGGACCCGGGCGTATCGCACAAGGGGCCAACCTACCGGGAGGTTCATACACAGGACCTCTTGAAACATGGGTTGGGCACGGGAGGACCTTTGTACGCAACGCTCTTCCGGTATGCCTACGTTCCCGGGAAACAGATGATCGTCTACTACGAACCGCTGCTGGAGACCATGCGTGCGCTGGACAAGAACGGAAACCTCGTGGCGGAGTGGCGAGGCGAAGCCAAGACCGATGCGGATGGGAATGTGAGCTACCGGGAACTGGGCGAGTTCGTGTGCAGCCCGGATGGCACGCGGGTCGCGGCGTTCGAGGACGGAATCCTGATCCTGCGTGACCTGACCGATACCACGAACGTCAGGAAATTGGCCGAACGCTACGGCGCCGGGAAGCCGCTGTCGTGGCAGAAAGGCGCACCCGGGCCCACCGCAGGTAGGACGCATTATGACGGCGATCTCGAAGTGGTCCGGGTCGATTTAGCCCCGCCCGTCGGCTCGGTCATCACTCTCGGGGATGCAGGCGGTTTGATTCCGGACGGTAAGGATTTCCGTCTGGTGCGCGGGGACACGGAGATTTCGCGAATGGGCCCGTTCCCGTGGACGCCGACCTTTGCTCAGATCAGCCCCGATGGGGCGACCGTTGTTCTGCTCGATGAGTACTGGAATGCCTTCGTCCACGAGGTGGCGACGGGCAAGCGTACCGGTCAGATTCGGTTGCCCGAGATGGGATTCTCTGTGACGTTCACGCCGGATTCGAAGTCTTTCCTTGTCGGCGGGCTCCGCGGTTCCGTGATGTGCTGCGACTTGAGCGCCCAGTTGTTGTGGTCCACGTCGCTTGCACCGCACAACCAGAGTCTCCAGAAGACGGCATTCCCGAACGTGGACGAGACCATCCCGGACTTCTCCGACAAGCTTTTCAAACAGGTCTCGGATGAGCCCGGCGAGCTTGACAAACGGGTCACCCTCGATCGCTGTCGGTTGGAAAACGGCGATTGCGAGGGGGCTGGCGGATGGCGGGTGGATACGAACGTTGATACGCAAGCCGTGGTCTCTTATGTCGACGGTGGTTACCAGAGCAAGCGCTGCCTGAAGGTCGGCAACGCGCCGGTGCAGCAGCAGGTCGAGGGGTTGATTGGGGATCATTTCACATGGGTGCTGGAGTTCTTCCATCGGCGGGCGACGCCGGAGCATGCCGTGCGACTCTTGGCTGGCGCGGAGTCGGAGAACCGGCACCCGGACAGCGTGGTGCGCGTTCTGGAATGCGGCCCGGATTGGGCGTTCGCCCGGATTGTGTTTAAGAGCGGATCCGATCCCAAGGCGCTGCGTGTGGGATTCCAAGGGCAGGGCGGTGATGCGCTGGTGGATGGCGTGAGCTTGCGCCGTATCCGCTTCCCCAGCGTCAACCACATGCTGTATCCGCCGCTGTACGACATTGAGCCGGTCATTCTGAAAAACCCGCTGTTCCTCAAGGAGTACAACCCGTTGGGCGTGTTGAGCGAGCAGATACCGAACGTCATCTTGTCGCAGCGGCCCCAGCAGATCGCCGATTCTTTGGTGGTTGACGCCTTCCTCCAGAATGGCCGACTCAACGACATCAGCAGCCAGTGGCACTGGTCCTATCTGGAGAACAGCGACACGCAGATTTCGATGGGGATCAAGAATCCCCGATGGGTCTCGATGGTGGCGGTTTATTTCAACGAGTATGACGCGGCCAATATCCCGCGGCACTTTGACGTGTTCGTGTCGGACATGATGCAGAAGAAGGTTGTGCGGGTGGCCGCAGTTCGGAACAACAGGAGCCTGTTCCGACTGATCACGTTCCCCGCGCGCCGGGCCGACGAGGTCCGTGTGACCCTGGTGAACAGGCTGCCGCGCGAGCAGACGGTGACGGAGCTGGAAGTGTATGGACCGCTGTCGGGCGGGGAGAAGGAAGGCGTCTCTGACGCGGCGGCGCAGAGCACGTACATGGGGTCGTTTGCGCGCGTCGACAGGCGGCGCTTGTCGCTGGCGTCCGGATACGAGTCTAGATCGGTCGGCGGATCGAGCTCCGTGCCACGCTGGGCAACGCCCGTGTCGCAGATCATGATGTCGGACAGGACCCTGTACCTGTCTCGTTCCCTGGGTTTCAACCAGCGGTACCCGCTCGATGTCCCGTCGTTGGACGCGCCGGCGGACACCTTCCGCACCGGAGGCATGGGATTCGGACCGGTCGTCACCTTGTCAGGGGGGGCGTTGCTGAAGCCCGGCAGCGACGGCAAGCTCTGGTGCATCGACCCGACATCCGGGCGGGCGTTCTGGTCCACCGTGATTGGCGAGCGGCTCACGGGAAGCCCGGCCGTGAACGGGATGGACGTGTACATGGCAACCGACGCAGGCACGCTCTACACGCTGGACATTGCCAGTGGTGCGATCCTCGGCGAAACGAAGCTGTCCGGCGCGGTTTATGGGTCGGTGGCGCTGGAAGGCGCCAATCTGTTTGTGATCACATCGGCCGGCTGGCTGCACGCCATCGAGATGACCAGCGGACACGAGCTGTGGAAGGTGCCGGTGGCGACGAACACGGAGTCCACGCCGGCCGTGAGTGGCGGGGTGGTGTACATGGCCGACCAGAAAGGCGTCGCCCGGGCGGTTCGGAGCGTGGACGGCACGGTGCTCTGGTCCCGCGAGCTGGGCAGCGAGTTCTGCCGCTGCCCGGTGGTGATGGAGCCCAATCTGGTCGTGTTCGGCTGCAGCGACGGCCGCCTGATGGCGCTGAACAGACGCACGGGCGACGTGGTCTGGCAGACGCAGGTGGACACGCGGTTTCTGAGGTACGAGCCGGTTGCCGTGTTGATGCCGCCGCCGCCGCCCCCTCCGTCCGCAACCAATAGCATCGCCATTTCTGCAGCCGCCACCGCCCCAGATGTCCCGGTGCTGTTGTGCCTGTCTGGAGGGAAGCCCACGCTGATCGACGTGGCGACCGGCAAGCCGGCTGAGCGGCAAATAGCGACTGGCTCCGTGCAGAAAGACGGCACGTTCAAGCAGGACGTTAACCCACCCTCCATCGGGGAGCTTACCGCCCCTATCAGCGTCTACACCGGTTACGTCGGGTTTGTGACGATCGAGGGTGACATCACCGATGGCCCCATGTTCAACGACAGTCGGTATCACAACATGGGGAGCGGATCGGCGAAGCTGCTGAGACCCATCGGGGACATCGCGCCCCGTTCGGCGAATGCGCCGCGCGTCATCGTGAGCATCGAGAACCCCGTCCGGCTGAACGGAATGCTGGCGGATGGCGAGTGGGGGATGGAGGCTCTTTCGCTTGACGGGCCGGACGATATCTTCCCGACAGAGCGCCGGGCCAAGAAAGGGGCCGATGGATCCATCGACTGGAACGGCTACGACGACCTCGGCGCCAAGGTGTACCTCGGTTGTGACAGCAACGCGCTGTACCTCGCGGCGGTGGTCACCGATGACACGCACCTCAATTCGAGTACCGGTGATGAGATCTTCAGAGGAGACGTGATGCAGGTGGGGATCGTCACCAAGAACGTTCATTGGAATCTGGGACTGGCGCAGACCCAGGATGGCCCCCAGCTCTATCAAGCGGAAGGCACCACCAGCCTGCCGAAGAATGCCGGTTTCGGTGTCACGCGTGAGTCGACGGCTACCTCCTACGAACTGCGGTTGCCGCTGGCCGACCTCGGGCTGGCACCCGGAATGGAGTTTGGAATGAATCTCGTCTTCCATGACGACGACAAGGGTAGCGGGCCGCGCTACAGGCTACAATTAGCCCCTGGCTTGGATGGCTTTGAACGGACGTCGGCTCCCGAGAAGGTGTACCCGCGGTTTGTGCTGCCGAAATGATAGACATGCGCGTTCGGATCACGACTCACAACAAGCCAGAGGGAGACGTAGCCATGAATCGTCCAGTCTCGTTGCATGCTTCGAGCCTCAGGCCACTGCATCCGGTTGCGCGGTTCGGTCTGCTGGCGATGGCAAGGAACCGGTCCGTCCGCAGGTTTACTATCTGATGGGCCTGCTTCGGGAGGCGCAGGAGCGCAAGAGCGAAGCCGCCGACTACTTCAAGAAAGCCCTTGAGAAGGACCCGGAGTATTTTGATGCGATGCGGGCGCTGCGCGATTTGGCAAGCGTTGTCTTCATGAATCAGGATGAGCGCAACGGCCTGATGCTCAGGATGCTGGCGCTGGATCCCCGCTGCAGCGCCACGGCCGCTATACCTCGGTGAAATGCTCATGCAACACGCATTGATGCGTGAGATCCTGCAGGTGCTCCAACCGTCCGGGGGATACGGGATCTACCGATGGGCCGGACACGGCTTGTCAGCCCGGATGCGGTTTTCGCGCAACCAGACCAGCCAGATGACGGCCTCGTAAAACACCATCAACGGGGCGGCCATCAGCACCTGGGAAAAGGGATCTGGCGGCGTCATCAGCATCGCCACCACCAAGAGCAACACGATCACCTGCCGCCGCCTGTCGCGAAGCTGGGCTGAACTCACGATTCCCAAGGCGCCCAGCATAAACACAACCATGGGAAACTGAAACGCGACACCAAACGCCAGCAGCAGCTTGCTTGCAAACGAGACGTAGTTTCCCGTCTCCCAGAATTCGGCCGGGGTGCCCATCCAGACCTCGATCTGCCGCATCATCTGAAAGGCCACCGGCAGGGTCCAACGATGCGCCATCCAAACCCCGATGATGAACAGCCCAATGGACGCGCCACCGCCCAGACAGACAAACCGGCGCTCCCGCTCGGTTAGTCCAGGAAAAACGAAGCGACCGGCCACCATCACTATAAACGGCAGGCTGAAAATCAGGCCCGACCAGCAGACCACCTGCGTCATGATATTAAAGCCGCCCCCTACCTGTGTCACGCGCAAGGCAACCACGTTGGCCAAACCTCCCCGAACATACGGATCCCGGAGCCAAGCCAGCATCCAGGGTGCCAGCGGAATCGCCGCCACCACGCCAATGGCCAGCAATGCCGCCGCCTGGATCAACGCCAGCCGTAGATCCTGCAGATGGTCCAAAAACGGCTTAATCAGCGGATCGAGAGTCCGAAGACCTTTCATCAGACACTCCCTCCTGAATTTCGGATCGCCGGATTTCCGGATTTTGTTCAGGGGGTGATTCCTCTTCCAGCGCCCTGAGCTGCTCTTTGAACTCATTCATCGCCTGCCGCAGCCTGTTTAGCACGAGTGCCAGTTTCCGGGAGGCCTCCGGCAAGCGCTTTGGGCCAAACAGCACCAACGCCACGGCGAGCACCAACACGACTTCCAAGAAGCCCACCGATGCGGGCAGAAAGGAGAGCGGCATCGCGTCAATCATGGCACAGATCCCCGAATAAGCCTGCATAACCACTCAGGATCGGTTCCCGAAGGCCTTCAGCAGGCGGGGCCGGACCTATCAGTGGGCTTCTGGGCTTCGGCTTCTTTCCTAGCCTTCTTGAATTCGGCAATGCTGGAGCCCAGCGCCCGGGCCAACTCCGGCAATCGTCTGGCGCCAAACAGAATGATCACGGCAAGCACTATGATCACCACTTCCCATATTCCTGGTCTCATCGCTACCTTCTCCTTTCCGTCTGCGCGTGCAGGCGTGTGTTGCGCGCCGCAAACCGAAAAGGCGCTTGCATGACCTCGGTCGTGTGCAGGCGCCCCAGCCGTTAGTACGCCGCATTCAATTCAAAGCGGAAGCAATAGGCGGTCTCATCGTTCTGTGTGTACAGGTCTCCCGGTATGAGCGCCTCGCCCAAAAGCGCGCCCTTGATCTCGCCGCGCGTGCCAAACAGGTTTTTGACCAGCGGGAAGTCATAGCGCAGCATCGTGAAGAACCCCTGCTCGCGGGATGTCGCGCCCACAGGCTTCTCGTCGTAATACAGCATGCCCGTGAGCAGGCGCGCCTTGTGGTCCTTGGACATGGCGATGCCCAGCTCGACATGCGGAAAGATCAGATTGGACCACTGCTCGGGGCGGGACCGGTAAATCAGCTCGCTCATCTGCGTGTCGCCGCGCGCCAGCGCCGGCTTCCATGCCGAGTCGTCGCCCTGGCCATCATCACCCGACAGCAGATAGACGGCCGCGCCCGCATAGGGTTTACAGGGGTGTTGCGAGGCCAGATCACCCGTGACTCCGCCATAAACCATGTAGGCCGAGATATTGCGTTCGGATTGCCACTCGCCAAACTGATAGGCGGTCTCCAGTTCGCCCTTCACGTGATCGCCGAAGGCGGGCAGCACCCGCATGCCACAGGTGTTCAGCCGGTCCATCGCCGTCTGGCCAAACACGCCGACATAATACGCTTTAAACGGCACCTGCTTGTTTTCCCCATTGACATAATACGCGCCCACGGCCTGTTCAACGCCCCATTGCGTCAAGAGCCTGTCTTGATCGCCGAGGGTCAGTTCGTTCTCCGTGTGCAGATAGGCATAAAACAGGTCGATCCTCGATTTCTCGGCGGTCTTGATCGTCGCTCGGATGGCATCGGCGAAAAATGAACGTGATCCGTCACCCGGTGTTGCATCCGCAAACACTCGTCCCGCTCCGAACTTCAAATCCTGCCGTCCGATGCGAAGCTGGGTGTCATGGTCCATTAGATCCAAACCTGAGAGGGTCAGATACAGATTGTCCACATACGCCTCATCGGCCCAGTGATAGCTATTGGGATCCTTGGCGCTGGGACTTACAAAATAATGCCTCCACTCGTTCGCCGCACGAAGATACAGCGCGCAATCGCCGTAGGCTGCTTCCATCCAACCCCGCGTCCGTGTGCGCGTGTAGACCACGTCCTTGCTGGGTCGGGCATTCCACCTTCCGGGCACCTGAACGAAATCGTCGAATCGAAAACGAACCTCGGCCCCATAGGTCATCGTCCAGGCCGGATTCTGGATTTCAACAGCTTTGTCAGGAATGGACTGTGAGACGGCCGTGATCGCGACACATCCCGCAGCCATGGCCGCAGCCAAGATACCTGTTCTCATGATGCGCCTCTCCTGTCGGGTTGCCGAAGGACTCTGACCTCCGGGTGGCAAGAACAACAGCCCACACGTATTCGCTTGGAGCGCGTGGATGGTGATCGTGTGAGTGCGTGTTTATTCGCGTCGATAGTATCACCAGTGACACGACCTAAGCAATTGAAAATGAACATCGATCAGTTGTGGGTAGGCGAACGTGTGGCGCTGTTTGCTTGTGGCTGAATTAGGCCCGGGCGAAGAGACGTCGCACAGCCTCGAGAATGGCCGCGACACCGCCGACCGTCAGTAGGGTGAAATAAAGGATCGTGAGCAGGTTGGCGCAATGGCCAATGAGAATGCAAAGGCCGTCTTTTTGCATGAGCCCAACGGCGAGAAACAGGATAGCTAGGGCTGGGAAGGTGTTGCTGAAGGGGATCAGACCGAAGGGCGCCATGAGCAGCGCAGCTCCCAGAATCAGGGCGCCGTTGTTAAGAAACGTCGCCGAGTGAGACGCGACCAGTCCATTGAGGCGATGCGGGCGGCTCACGCGTTCGAGGCGACGCACCCATTTGCTGCCTTGAATGAACGCCACGCGCAGTTTATCTGCGGGCAAGACGCGGTGTGCGAGGCGGCTTGGCATCCACACGGGACAGTTGAAAAGACGGCTGACGCCGATCATCAGGATCGCAAACCCGAAAACCGTGCTGACGCCCGGGATGGAGACGGGGACCAGAAAGATAAGCGTCAAAAAGACCGTGAGCAAGAGAAAACCATCCTGCCCAACAGAATCCAGAATCGTGGCCAGCGTCACACCATCTGGGGGCAGCCCGGCGATCAAGGTGTCCAACTTCTCGCCGAGGGGGGGGACGGGGGTTGGCGTGTGTGTGTGGGCATTCGCTGTGACAGGAGGCTGTGCGATCATAGGGGATTCCAATAAAGAGGTGCAGCGTGGGATTATCCCTCCAGCAGGGACTGCACGTCATCCCACGAGAGGGTGTTGAGAAAGGCGTCGTCGGTCGTTCCGATCGTCGCGTTGATGACCGCCTGCTTCTTCTTCTGCATGGCGAGCACTTTTTCCTCGATGGTGTGTTCGGCGATGAGCTTGATGCTGTAGACCGTCTTTTTCTGTCCGATGCGGTGGGCGCGATCCGTGGCCTGGTCCTCGACGGCAGGGTTCCACCACGGGTCAAAGTGGACGACCATGTCGGCGCCGGTCAGATTCAGTCCCGTGCCTCCCGCCTTCAGGCTGATCAGGAAAAGCGGAATGGATGGGTTCTGGTTGAAGCGGTGAACCTGTTCCATGCGGTCGTGTGTCTGGCCGTCGAGATAGCAGTAGGTCAGCCCGCGCGTGTCGAGCGCCTCGCGGATGATCTTCAGCATGGAGACGAACTGGCTGAAAACGAGAATGCGATGGCCGCCGTCGAGCGCCTCATCCAGCAGTTCGAAAAACTGGTCGAGCTTAGCCGACGGCGCTTCGGCCTTCTTGACCAGCTCCTCGGACTTGAGCAGACCGAGGTGGCAGCAGACCTGACGCAGGCGCAGCAGCATCGCCAGAATCTCCATGCGGCATCGGCCAAACCCCTTCTCGCGGACTAAGTCGCCGATCTTTCGCCGGGATTCCTGCAGCAGCGTGTTGTAGACCTGCTGCTGGTCGGGGGTGAGGATGCAGTACGACACCTTCTCGATTTTTGCGGGGAGATCCTTGGCGACGTCCTTCTTAAGTCGTCTGAGCAGGAAGGGATTGAGCTTGCGGCGGAGCTTGAGCTGCGCTTGCGTGCCCGATTCCCCGCCCAAGCTGATCGGCCCTTCGTAATGCGCGTGGAAGGTGTCGTATTCGCCGAGATAGCCGGGCATCAAGAAGTCCATGATTGACCACAGGTCGGCAACCGAGTTTTCGACGGGTGTGCCGGTGAGCACCAGCCGGGACGCCGCGCGGATCTGCTTGGCGGCGACGGCGTTCTGCGTGGAGCGGTTCTTGATGTGCTGAGCCTCGTCGAGAATGGCGACCGAGAAGGTGTGGTTCGCGTAGCAGGCTTCGAGATCACGGCGCAGCAGGGCGTAGGAAGTGATCACCAGATCGTGCTGGGGAATCTGTTCAAACAGCGTGTGGCGCGCAGACCCGTTGAGCACGAGGCGCCGCAGCTTCGGGACGAAGCGTTCGGCTTCGCGGTTCCAGTTCTCAACCAGACTCGTCGGGCAGACGATCAGGGCGGGCTTGCTGCGGACATCGGCCGCGATGCGTTCCAGACTGATCCAGACCAGCGTCTGCAGGGTTTTGCCCAGTCCCATCTCATCGGCGAGCAACCCGCTGAACCCCGATGCTTCGAGGAAGCGCAGCCAGTACACGCCCTGCTTTTGGTAATCGCGCAGCGTTTGTTCGAGCGTGTCGTCCCCCAGGGGAATGGGCGTGAGCTTCAGGTCGCGGTTTTGCTGCCGCGCAGAAGCGCGCCAATCGGGAGGCTCTTCAACGTCGATCCCGTCGATGGCCGCCAGCGAGGACTGGACGAAGGGCGCGTAGACCGTGGGCAGGCGGAAGGTTCCGGGGCGCCCGCCGTCGCGCGCGCGGCAGTCGCTGAAGACATCGCGCATCGACTCGATGGCCGAACGGTCAATGAGGACCGACTGGCCGTCGCGCTCGATGAACGACTCCCTGCGGTTGAGGGCGCGTTGGATGTCGGCGGGCGTCAGCGCCGGACCGCCGACGCATTCGAAATCCATGCCCACTTCGAACCAGTTCGTTCCAGAGGAGGTTACGACCCGGACCACCGGTGTGACCACCGGCATGGCTTCATAAAAGGCAGCCATGCGTCCCTCGGTGGCGACCTTCCAACCCATGCGCCTCAGCGCGGGGAGGTCGCTGCCGAGAAAGTTGAGGACAGCACGCGTGCCGATGATCGGATCGAAACGGTCGCCCTGATCCCCCGAAAAGCCCAGGGTGTTGAGGTGGCGGACAGCCCGGAGCTCCACATCGGGATTGCGCCTCCAATAATGAAGAAGATCATCGGGGTCGGGAATCGTAAAGCCCCCTGCTGTGTCGGGGCTGGCTGCGGCAAACGTAGTCTGTCCGTAGACGGCCATTAGCTCCACCGCAGCCGAGGCGGGGCTGCCCCGCACCACGAGGTGGAAGACCGGCTGGGCGCAGGAGGTGGTGAAGAGGTCGGGAGCGATCTCGCAAACCACGGGGATGACCGATAGCAACTGGGGTAGCTCGACCTCCAGGAAACGGAGGACGTCGGCACGCGGAATGGCCACCGGTTCCGCGCTCCAATAGAGTGCGTGGTAGGGAAGAGGAAGTGTCTGTTTCAGGGGCCAGAGGACGCCGTTGACCAGCGCCCAGCTTTTCTTGTTACAGGCCAGATAGGTCGGAAATTTCGTCGGGCTGGCGCCGGGGATGACGGTCTCGGGAAAGATCAGCAGTTCGCCGGTCTCGCGGTCGAGGTCGACGCGCAGCGAAAAGTCCAGCGGCGTGTCGCGGACGTGGACATCGGTGTTGTCGGTGACGGGCAGCGCGCGGCGGAGCGACAAATCGAGGATATTGAAAAAATCGGATTTGTTGACCGTGACGCGGGCCGGCGGGGTACCTTCGCAGATGTCCTCCAACACCGAGAGCAAGGTGTCATCAGCGTGTGAGAAAGCGTAGCCGCCGGGGTCGGTGAGCGCGGGCGACGGAAGGATCTGTGTGCCGATCTGAAAAACGCATCCGAGCTCAACCGCATCACGCGCAAAGGCATCGGTCCAGTCTGGGGGCAGAAAGATCAACAGCGCCGCAGGCGTCCCGCGGGGGTTGCGGCGAATCGGCGTGGCAGCCGCCCTGGCGGCCGTCGCGCGGGCATGGCGCTGTTCCTCTTGGTATTTTTGTTCTCGGAGCGGATCGGTGCGCCGCTGCATCACCAAAATCGCCAGAGCCACGACATGTGCACAGATCAAGTTCTGTTCCCGGTTGGTATAACAGGGGCAATGGCTCTCAACCGTTCCGTTCTCATTGATTCTCAGCTTGGAGACGAGGTTGGTGCCGCTGCTGCGGGCGACAATCCCCTCGAGCCACGGACCGTTTAAGTCCGCCCGCAGAACGCCGCCGCGTTTAACGAGGGCTTCTGCCTCGCGGTAAACGGCGGCGCCGCCCCAGTTGATAATCTGATTCTGGCTCAGCTTGATCGGCATATTGAACAGGCAATTTCTAATGCGGGCTCAATCCCACAACCCTTAGCCTGCCCTCTCCCAGGGGAGCGGGAGGAAACAACGTGCTTAGGAGTGGTCGTGTCGGCCGGTCAGGCACTCAAGCGTTGAGCCTCTTCCACCAAGAGACAAGCAGACGGAAGTACCATATCATAACTCCTTGGGTTTTGAATATCCCTTTCGCGATCATACCTAAAAAACTCCCTGTAGACACAGCCTTGCCGAAGAGATTATGATGATGCCCCTAAATGCGGCATATTGATTCTGAACGGAGGGCGATGAAAATTCGGCATGAAGTGGTCCCTTTTCTGCTCATTGCGGGCTTGGTTGCGTCGGGTGTCTGGCTGGTATTGCGGGTTCTGGCCCCCGAGCGTGCATTCGCAACAGCGGGTCTGCTGCTGCTTGTGATCGAAGGTTATCTGCTCTGGTTCTTTAGAAATCCCGTGCGTGTCTCCCCAATGGATCCGGATGCCATTCTTTCCGGAGCCGACGGGGTCGTGGCCCGAATCACGACGTTCTCACCGGACCGATTCAACGCCATCCGCATGCTCGCTGGCTTGAAGCCGGAGGACACCGTGCGGTTTCAGAATCGGGATGTGCTACGCATCAGCGTCTTTCTCAGCCTCATGGATGTGCATGTCAACCGGTCGCCTCTTTCGGGGAGATCCCGTTTTCTCGGCTATTTCCCTGGCAAACACCTATTCACGTTCACGGAGAAATCGTCCGATGTGAACCAGCATAATTCGATTCTGATTGAGAATCCGCGCACCTGCTGTCTGGTGAATCAGATCGTCGGCCCCGTGTGCCGCCGGGTCATCTACTGGCTGTCTCATACGGAGGGGGTGGCGGTGGCCGCGGGAGACGCTTTTGGCATGATGAAGTTCGGCTCCCGGCTGGACATGTATTTCCCGGCGGCGGATATCGCGATCCGGGTGAAAGAGGGTGATCGGGTTCAGGCGGGAGTGTCCGTCATCGGAAAGGTAATCTGACATGCAACAGTTACAAAAAAAACCGGCAGCGTTTCTGAATTGGCGGCAGATCATTCCGTCGCTGATCACGCTGGGTGCCATGCTCTCCGGTTTTCTGAGCATTGTCTATGTGGTGCAGGGATTTCAGGATGACGCGCTCGGCACTGAATTTCTCAACGCCGCGCGACTGATCATGCTGGCGATGATTCTCGATGGTTTGGACGGGAATGTGGCGCGCTGGCTGAAAGGCACGAGTGAATTCGGGGCCGAACTGGACACCTATGTGGACATGACCGCATTCGGCATTGCGCCAGCGATTCTGATTTTCGCCGTCACGATGAAGGCCGGAACCGATCCGCTGATCCGGGTGCTGCTGCCGTCGGCGGTCGCGCTCTCCGGGGTGGTCCGGTTGGCCCGGTTCAAGGTCGCCGATCCGCTGCGCGGGCAGGGCGGCTATGGCGGACTTCCGATTACCGCTAACGCCGGATGGGTTGCCCTGTTTGTGTTCATCAGCCAGTCGGCGTCCCCTCACAATCTGGATCAGGGGTCCTTTTCGTTGCAGCAAGGCGGATTTGCCACGCTCTTTCTGGTTGGCATTCTGACCTTCATCAGCCTGCAGGTTTCCAATGTGAGATACCCCAAGCCCACCAAGAAGGCGGTGATGTTTGTGCCCTGCGCCGTCCTTGTCTTTCTCTTTGTTCTGCTCCCCAAGGACTACTCGAGATGGGTCGCCCTCGTGATGCTGATTCTGGGGCTGTGCTACGCCGTGTTTGGCCCCATGATTGTCAGACACATGGCCGCGCACGACCGGGACTAGAATCACCGGATCTTGACCAGCAGCACGAAGAGCAGCGGCGTCAGAAATGACTGGATCAGCGCAAAGCGCATCAGCACCTGCGCATTGCTCCAGTGGAGATTGCGGCGGCAGTGGTCGTGGAGGGGAAAGCGCACACTGTGGAGCATCTTGACGAGGACGTGCTGGTCGGCGGCTTGTTCAGGCGTCGCCGTGTGGGGCGGCGTGGTATCGAAACCGATCCTTTTTAGCAGCCTCAGCAGAATCAGCTTGAGTAGGCCGGTGCCGCCGTTGACGAGCACAACCGGCGAGACAACGATGATCAGGAACGGGTTGCCCGCAGTCAGGGCCGCGACACCGACCAGGAGTCCCAGCAGGCGCGATCCGGCGTCGCCCATCAGTACGCGGCTGGGCTCGGCGTTGTACCAGAGGTAGCCGGCGAGGCCGCCCGCCACGGTCGAAATCAGAATCGCCCAGCGGGCTCCGTCAGGGTTGTGGGGGATCAGCAGGTATTCGGCCATCGGGCGATAGCCGATCACGCCGTAGAGCAGCGCCCCCATCGCGAAAAGCGAGAAGAGGGTCAGCGTTCCGGCCAGCCCGTCCACGCCGTCGGAACAGTTGGTGGCGTTGGTTGTGAACCACAGCACGGCCGTCGCTAGCGGCAGGTAGAGGGCGAGCGGCACGATGATTGCATTCTTGTACACCGGCAGCCAGATCGTCACGTCGCGTCCTTGGCTCAGGCAGAATGCGGCGGCGAGCGCCACAAGCAGGTCGATCATCCCCTTCCTCAGCTCGCCCCAAGGCGTCGCGCTGGCATCGTCGAGATAGCCGAACGCCATGCAGAGGTAGAGGCAGAGCAATACGCCGTAGCCCCACGCATCGAGCGGCGTGACGAGCAGGATCACCGGCAGGATCAGAAGGCCTATCGCCAAGCCGGCACCGGTCGGCTTGCCCGCCGAGCGCTGTCCGTCCTTGACCAGTTTTTTCCCCTTGTCTTGCGGCAGGCGGCCCCATGTGAGCGGCAGATAACGGTGCACGACCAACCCGGCAAGCAGCGTCCCCACAGCCAGCAAGATCAGGTGCGACCCCAGCAACCGAAACGGACCCCAGAGTCCGCTCAGCAGATTAGACATCCAGTAGAGCATGTTCGCCCCCCCCCGCTCAGATCAGTTCGCACTGGCCGCCCGCGCAGGCGACGGTCTGGGCCACGGTGGTGGTGTCGTGACGCTCCTGAAGCTGGGTGAAGTCGACGGGCAGGTAAGTACGTGTAAGGTCTTCCCAGAGCTTGCAGCTATGCACGCGCTTGAGGCAGCGGGTCATCTTGAGCGAATCACCGCCGAAGTAGTTCTTGGCGAACTTGTGAGCGCGGCGTAACCAATCCCGTTTTTCCTCGCGCACCGCCTCGATCGCCTCGCGCACCCGTTTGGGCGGGTTGCCGGAAATCGGAGCCTGGAGATCCTCACCGCGGCCGAGCACGCTGTCGCAGGCGGCCCAGAGGTTGTCGTCAAAGGCGTAGAGGCCATCGACAATCAGGCCGGAAGACATCAGCGCGCCAGCTCCGTAGAGTTCGACGATCTCGTCAGCCGACAGGATTTCGCAGAAGGGGGCCTGAGGATAATCGAGGTCTCCACCATCTGGGAGGAGGGAGATGCCAGCGAAGACGGCGCGGTTGTCGTAGATGAACTGTTCGGCGCCGCCCCACTCCTCGTCCTTGACGGAGATTGTGTTGGAGACGTTGTGCGAGAGCCAGGGCTGGGCGCAGAGCTCGGTGCGCTTGCCCGAATCGATCCAGTTTTCCTTGGTTATCTTGACGTAATTCAGAA
>Ga0194125_10001711_pt1 | contig 37077 bp, 36 predicted proteins | sample TA2KigC250mmetaG_FD_148626 | JGI IMG/M metagenome (GOLD analysis project Ga0194125, IMG submission 148626) | Freshwater microbial communities from Lake Tanganyika, Tanzania - TA2015034 Kigoma Deep Cast 250m | ecosystem: Environmental > Aquatic > Freshwater > Lake | place: Tanzania: Lake...
CCACTGGGCAGCTCCGAGTTTGTCGAGTCGCTCGAGACGAAGCTGGCCCGGTCCCTGGTTCCCCGCAAGCGTGGCCCCAAGCCCGGCACTGCGATCCGACCCCAACCAATTAAGTAAGGTGTCCCTAAAATAGGGGCAATCCCAGTCTGCAGGTGTATGACGTGACGGGCCGGACCGTGCGCACGCTGGCAAATGGGCATCAGCAGGCGGGCAACTACTCGGTAGGCTGGGACGCTAAGGACAGCCGTGGCAGGCAGGTGCCGCGCGGTGTCTATTTCTACCGTCTCGACACGCCGGGGTTCCGGGCGGTGAAGAAGGCGGTGGTGGCGCGCTAGCGCGAGAATGGAGAGTCGAGAGTAGGGAACAGCCGAATGCGAGCAGGGGCGGGCGTAAGCCCGCCCCTGATTCTGGGGCGAGATGCGACATCCGTCAGCCTGCGGCTACGGTGCCGGCGCGGGGACGTTGAAGACGTCGGTGCGTATCGCGGCGAGGAGCTCGGGCCTGAGACCGCGGTTCTGCCATTTCTCCAGCAGCACCTGGGCCTCTTTCGCCAGCGTTGGGCCGGAGATGGTCTGGCGGTGCGAGAGCTTGAAGAGCTGCCGGGCGAAGTCGAGGTAGAAGACGATGTACATGGTGTCGATGCCGCTTGAGTCCAGAACCTGCTTCGTCTCCGTTTCCATGGCACACAAGGCAACCAGCGAAGCCTGGTAGCGTTCCGCCATGTCGGCAAAGATGCGGGCAGTCGTCTGCGCCGCTATCTCGGGTGAGTACTTCGCCTTCCAGCACGAGGGTCGTCGGATTGCGTCGGACATGATACAACTCCTTTCCGGCTATCAGCCGGGTTACTGACCTTCACTGGTATTGGAGAGCCGAGAGCCCTCAAATGTAACATCCGATATAGTATCTGCCGACGGAAGCGCGAATCACGGACACGTCATTCGAGCCTGACAGGGACCGACCCCACGACCCAGAGCCGAGGCTGGAACGCTGACCGGCAGAGGGGGAGTCACTCCCGGATTGACTGCGCGATTCAAGACCGGACACAACGTGGCCATCAATGTGGCTGTCAATCAAGGACTTAGCCAGGCCGTCAGCCGCGCGATGAGTTGCCGGCTCAGCGCGGCCGTCAATGGCGACCAGACCGGGGAACTCGGGACCGCCGTCAGTGAGGAATCCAGTCCCGCGTTCAGCTCGGCGCTGAATCGCGCACCGAGCCTCGCAGCGAGTTCCGGCTTGACTTGCGCGTTCAGCCGCGAGTTGAGTCCGGCCTTGAGCCGCGCGTTCAGTCTGCGGTTCAGTTCGGCACTGAGCGCCGCAGTGATCGCGGCAGTTCTGGTGCGAGTGCTTTGACCCCCAGCCGGTCTCGTGCGCAAGCCCTGTCCCTGCGGAGTCACCAGTTCGCTGGACTCCTCACCCCGACCCTCTCCTCGGGGAGGAGAGGGAGAAGGAAAGGCCCTGATTGCCATCTACATGTAGTGGTGTACCGCTCTCGGACCACAATTCTGCCGCCGGGGGGATGATCCGGAGGCTGCCTGCCCCGTGGCCTTCGCCGCTGCAATGCGAGGTGCACTGAAGCCTGCAATGACCGGTGCATTGATTCGAGCTTTGAACCGAGCGATGGCGTGAGCGATGACGCGTGCCATGCTGCGAGCCATTCGGTGAGCTTTGACGTATGCGATGCCGCGTGCAATGACTCATGCAGTGCGCGATGCAGTTTGCTACGCAGTCGACGACGCACTCGCCGACGCAGTCCGCTACGCGGTGAACGATCCTCTGACCGACACTTTCCGGCGAGCAATGACGGGTGCTTTGACCGACCCGACCGCGCCTTGAGCGCGAAGTAGCAGTCAGGACTTCGTCACCAGGAGACAAAGGGACCAAGAGGACCTTTGGGTCCGAGGTATCGTCTGCCCTGACATCGGTGTCTAGCTGTGGTTCATCAGCTTCCATCGTCGTCGCGCCGGTTGCGCCGTAGTTCGAGGGACGACCGCACTGTTTGACAGGGGCCGTTGAAGCCAAGTCAGAAGTCAGAAGGCAGAGTGCAGAAGGCAGGAGTCTGGTCGAGGACTTACCGCACCACGAAGGCGCCGACTTCTGGACCCGATGGTCTGGTCTGCGAGGCGGGCGGGGTCAGGCTGCCGGATCCCGCCCGCGCTCAGTTACCACGGGCCTACGGCCGCTACCGCCTGAACCGGTGGCGGATGGCGAGGAGGCGAGATGAGAAGAGGCGATAGAGCGCCCAGAGAGAGCAGCGAGAGCGGGGAACAGACTAGGAGCCTCCGAGCCGTACCCGACGCGTGGTCCTCTGCGGGCCCGGCGGTTGGAGCTCCTTTGCGTCCGGTGGGCCCCCATGTCCGTTGACAAGCAGCGGGCGAAGCCGATAATCAGATGTCTAGGAATCCTGATGAAGTGCGCCTCATTGCTGTTGGTTCTTCGCTGCCTGGTGCTGGCTGTCCCCGCCCAAGGGCGGGAGGCGATGCTTCCGGGCGCATCGCCGAGGCCCAATTTCCGGGCAGAGGATGTCCGGGAGCAGGTCCGGGTCAATCGCGCCCTCAACCGTCTTTCTGCTCGTTCGACTTCCTTGCTGGACGATGGTGAGTTCGTGATTGACACGAGCATCGTCCATGTGCCTGCGCAGGGCAACCAGCAGGTTCCTGCTGTCGCCTTCGACGGCGCCAATTTCCTGGTGGCGTGGCAGGATGCGCGCGGTGGCCGTATATTCGGTGCGCGGGTGACGCCGCAAGGCGCAGTACTCGACCCGGTGGGCGTCACCATTACGCCGGCACCGGGTGACCGGGGCTATCCTGACTTGTGTTTTGACGGCACGAACTTCCTGGTGGTATGGGAAGAAGACCGCACCGGCACCAACTGGGACATCCTCGGTGCGCGGGTATCACCGCAGGGAGGGGTACTTGATCCTTCGGCTATCCCCATTTCGGCTACGGAAGCTGACCAGATGACGCCTGCCGTTGCTTTCGATGGTGCAAACTCCCTGGTGGTATGGGCAGACGACCGCAGCGACACCACCGATACCACCGACAACATCTACGGTGCGCGGGTGACGCCGCAGGGCACGGTGCTTGATGCCGCCGGGATTCCGATCTCCACCGTGGATGACGACCAATCGACGCCCGCCATTGCCTTCGATGGCAGCAACTTCCTCGTGGCCTGGGAGGATTACCGGGACACCAGCAGCAACGTCTACGGTGCGCGGGTATCACCGCAGGGAGTAGTGCTCGACACTCTGGGTTTTCCCATCTCTGCCGCTGCTAACGACCAGTTGGCGCCGGCTGTTGTCTTCGACGGCGCGAGCTTCCTCACGGTCTGGCAGGATGCCCGCAGCGGCAGCGGCTACGACATCTACGGTGCTCGGGTGACGCCGCAGGGGGTGGTGCTCGATGCCACCGGGCTGGCTGTCTCGCGCGCGGCCGGCAACCAGGGCTTTCCGACCGCGGGTTTTGACGGCACGAACATCATGGTGGCGTGGGGCGACTATCGCGGCGGCAGCGGCTACGATGTCTACTGCGCGCGGGTGACTCCGCAAGGTGCCGTGCTCGATCCTGCGGGCATTGTCGTCTCGCAGGCGGCGCGCGAGCAGTACTACCCTGCGGTGGGTTTTGGTGGGGCGAACCTGCTCGTGGCGTGGCAAGATGACCGGAGCGGTACCGCCTACGATATCTATCTGGCGCGGGTAACGCCGGCAGGCACACTCCTCGACCCCGCCGGTATTGTCGCTTCGCTGGGGGCACATGGCCAGAGCGTTCCGGCCGCAGGATTCGACGGGACGAACTTCCTTGTTGTCTGGGAGGACTATCGCGACGACGCTGCGGGTGATGTCTATGGAGCGCGGGTGACGTCACAGGGCGGCGTGCTGGACCCCGCTGGGTTTGTCATCTCTCAGACGACTCGCGGACAGCTCTCTCCTGCCGTGGGTTTTGATGGGGCGAACTTCCTCACGGTCTGGCAGGATGCCCGCAGCGGCAGCGGCTACGACATTTACGGTGCGCGCGTGACGCCCCAGGGAACGGTGCTCGATCTCTCCGGTTTCGCCATCGCGCAGGCGCCTGATGAACAGAGCGCTCCGGTCGTGGAGTTTGATGGTACGAACTTCCTCGTCGTATGGCAGGACTATCGAGACAGCGTGCGTTTTCACATCTATGGTGCCCGGGTAACGCCACAAGGTACGGTACTCGATCCATCCGGCATCGCCATCACAAACGTTCCCGGGTTCCACTACGCCCCTGCCGTCGCCTTCGACACCACGAGTTTCCTCGTGACGTGGCAAGACACGCGCAACGGCAGCAATTGGGACATCTATGGTGCTCGGGTAACGCCGCAAGGTACGGTACTCGACCCCGGCGGCATCGTCATCTCAAACGCGGAAAACCACCAGCGTTTTCCTGCCGTAAGTTTCAACGGCGCGAACTTCCTCGTGGGATGGCAAGATAGCCGCTACGGCTACGATCACGACGTTTTCGGTGCCCGCGTGACGCCGCAAGGTTCACTGCTCGATCCAACCGGCAGACCGATTTCGACCTCCCCGGGCGAGCAGTCGGCACCTTCCATTGCCTTTGACGGCTCGGACTTTCTCGTAGTCTGGCAGGACTATCGCAACTTCGGCGACTTCGAAATCTACGGTGCGCGTGTGTCGCCGGGGGGGGCGGTGTTTCAGGGCGGTCCGGTCGTCCGCCAGATCGGAGACCAGATGTACCCTCGGCTGCGCGGAGGTGGCGGGGGCCGGACGCTGCTTGTCTACCAGGGCTGGGCCGGTACCGTAGACGGCAAGAACTACAATACCGACAGGGCTTGGGGCAAGACGGACCCGAATCCGGCCATAGAGGAGATATCAGAGCCCGAGGTGCGAGGCGTGACATCAGCGCCGACCATCATCGCGGGTACTCGGGGTGTCAATCGTCTTGCATCCTGCGTCGTCTTCGATGCGATGGGGCGGATGGTGGTGAATCCAAGGTCGGGCATCTACTTCGTCAGGGACGAGGTGCGAGGGGCGGGGGATGCGGGCAAGATGCGGAAGGTCGTCCTGCAGCGCTGAGCAGCAGAAGCTAGAACCTGCCTCTTCCCTCGAACCCGCATCAAGTGTGTGATCTTCGGTGACTCCCTCCCCGCCAGCGCTTCGGACTTCTGACATCCAGATCCCTCCATCTGACCTCGATTGGCCGCACAACCCGCGTCCATCCGTGACTGTCCGTGGTCGTTGCAGCAAGACGGCGTCCGCCGGTGTTTGACAAGCAGGGGCTGGCCGTCTACCATCACTCTCCATATGTCGCACATCAAACACGTTAAGGACGAGTTGGCCAGGCGGAACAAGGCCGCGCAGGTGGGCGGGGGCGAGGAGCCCATCGCCAAGCAGCATGCGGCCGGCAAGCTGACCGCGCGCGAGCGCATAGATATCCTGCTCGACAAGGGCAGCTTCGTGGAGTTGGACCGGCTGCGTATGCACGACTGCCACGACTTCGGAATGGAGAAGCGCAGGATTCCGGGCGACGCGGTGGTGACCGGGCACGGCCGGATTAATGGCCGGCCGGTTGCTGTCTTCTCGCAGGATTTCACGGTGTTCGGCGGCACGTTGTCGCGCGTGTTCGGTGAGAAGGTCTGCAAGGTGATGGATATGGCCATGCGGACCGGTATGCCGGTTGTCGGCCTGAATGACTCGGGCGGAGCGCGGATTCAGGAGGGCGTGGACAGCCTGGGCGCGTATGCGGATATCTTCCTGCGCAACACGCTCGCGTCAGGGGTAGTTCCTCAGATATCGGTTGTGCTCGGGCCGTGCGCGGGCGGCGCGGTCTATTCGCCCGCCCTTACCGACTTCATCATCATGTCCGAGCGGACGAGCTACATGTTCATCACCGGGCCTGAGGTGATCAAATCCGTGACTAAGGAAGAGGTGACCAAGGAGAAGCTGGGCGGCGCCGGCACCTGCAATGAGACCTCAGGGGTAGCCCATTTCAAGGCGATTGATGACAAGGATGCGCTGGAGATGTGCCGCAAGCTGCTATCCTACTTGCCCCAGTCGAACCGCGAGAAGCCGCCTGCCGCGACGTCGCGAGACGACCCGAATCGGGCATGCGAGGGAATCCAGGAGATAATCCCGGACGATACGCGCAAGCCGTACGACATGACCCAGATAATCCACAAGGTTGTTGACCAGGGCTCCTTCTTCGAGGTGCAGAAGTTCTGGGGCAAGAACATCGTCATCGGCTTCGCGCGGATGAACGGCGAGGTCATCGGCATCGTGGCGAACCAGCCCAAGTTCCTGGCCGGGTGCCTCGATATTGATGCTTCATGCAAGGCGGGCAGGTTCGTCCGGTTCCTCGACTGCTTCAACATCCCGATTCTGACGTTCGTGGACGTGCCCGGATTTCTGCCCGGGACCAACCAGGAGTACGGGGGGATCATCCGCCACGGCGCCAAGCTGCTCTATGCCTTCTGCGAGGCGACCGTGCCAAAGGTAACGATTATCACGCGCCGGGCGTACGGCGGAGCGTATGACGTAATGTCTTCGAAGCACATCCGCGGCGACTTCAACTTCGCCTACCCGACCGCTGAGATTGCGGTGATGGGTTCGGATGGCGCAGTCAACATCATCCACCGGAAGAAGATTGCGGAGTCGGCCGATCCGGAAGGGACGCGGAAGAAGCTGGTGGAGGACTACGAGGAGACGTTCGGGAACCCGTTCAAGGCTGCAGAACTTGGGTTTGTGGATGAGGTGATTGAGTTCGAGGAGACGCGGCGACGGGTCGTTGAGTCGTTCGAGATACTCAGGGACAAACAGGCCTCGAATCCGCCGCGGAAACACGGGAACATACCGCTTTGAGGAAATGTCGAAGGTCGAATGACGAATGACGAATCCCGGAAGGGTGGTCCGGACGTCGATTTGAGGCGAGTCGTCGAGAAGTGGGAGCAAGAGACGGTAGCTCCTGTGCTTAAGAAGGCGCCGGAGAGGGCGGAGGCGGCAGAGACGGTCTCGGGACTGCCGTTGAATCGGGCGTACACGCCCGACGCATCACGCCTTACGCAAGACGCATTGCGCATCTATGCAGAGCAGCTTGGGATGCCGGGGGAGTTTCCGTTCACACGGGGCGTGCAGCCGACCATGTATCGCTCGCGGTTCTGGACCATGCGGCAGTACGCAGGATTCGGTTCAGCCGAGGATACGAACAAGCGCTACCATTATCTGCTCGGGCAGGGGCAGACCGGGCTCTCCGTCGCATTCGACCTGCCGACACAGATGGGCTATGACTCGGATTCGGCGATGGCCAAGGGTGAGGTCGGAAAGGTCGGGGTCGCCATCTCGTCGCTAGAGGATATGGAGACTCTGTTCGCCGGAATCCCGCTGGACAAGGTCTCGACCTCGATGACCATCAACGCGACTGCCGGGATCCTGCTGGCGATGTATTGCGTGGTTGCGGAGAAGCAGGGGAAGAGCATCGGCGGTCTCGCGGGCACGATCCAGAACGACATCCTGAAGGAATACGTCGCGCGGGGGACGTACATCTTTCCGCCGAGGCCATCGTTGCGGCTTGTGACCGACATCATCGCCTGGTGCGCGGAGAACGTGCCGAAGTGGAACACCGTGAGCGTCTCCGGTTATCACATACGCGAGGCGGGCGCAACCGCGGTGCAGGAGGTCGCATTCACCATTGCCGACGGGCTTGAGTACATCAGGGCTGCCCTGAGCACGGGGTTGGCAATTGACAAGTTCGCGCCCCGACTCTCGTTCTTCTTCGCCGCACACTCGAACATCATTGAGGAGGTCGCGAAGTTCCGGGCAGCAAGGAGGCTCTGGGCAAGGCTGCTGCGGGAGCGATGGAACGCGTCTGATGAATCCTGCAAGCTCAGGTTTCACACTCAGACCGGCGGAGTGACCCTGACTGCTCAGCAGCCCGAGAACAACGTCATCCGGGTTGCCTATCAGGCGCTAGCCGCGGCGCTGGGCGGAACACAGAGTCTGCACACCAACTCGCGGGATGAGGCCCTGGCACTGCCGAGTGAGGAGTCGGTGCTCATTGCCCTGCGAACGCAGCAGATTGTCGCGCACGAGTCGGGAGTCGCGGACATTGTCGACCCGCTGGCCGGATCGTATGCGGTCGAGTCTCTGACGGACGAGATGGAGGAGCGAGCGCGGGAGCTGATCGGCAAGGTCGAGCAGATGGGCGGGGTGGTCTCGGCGATTGAGCAGGGGTTCATGCAGAACGAGATTGCGGATAGCGCGTACAAGTACCAGCAGGCGGTGGAGAAGAAACAGCGGATTGTGGTGGGAGTGAACAAGTACACGGAAGGGATCGAGGGATCGAGATCTCAAGCGATAGAGGGCAAGCTGCTGAGAGTTGACCAGGCGCTGGGTGACCGGCGCGCGGCTGAGCTGTCCGCGTTCAGGCGGAAGCGGGAAGCGCCAGAGGTCGCTGCAGCGCTCACAGCCCTGAAGGACAGGGCTCGAGGCACAGGGAATCTGATGGAAGCGATAGTAGCGGCCGTGCGGACAGGCGGGACTGTGGGCGAGATCAGCGACGCCTTGCGGACCGAGTTCGGCGAATACGACCGGCAGAGATGAACGGGCTCGCCAATCGCCATTCGCCCTTCGCCGTTCGTCGAGGAGCGACATGAGGGACATACGGAACTACGACGTTTTCAGGCTGGCCGACCGGCTGGCCCTGATGGTCTACCGCATCACGGTTTCCTTTCCCAGTGAGGAGAAGTACGGGCTGGTGTCTCAGATGCGTCGGGCAGCCCTGTCAATTCCCATAAACCTGGCAGAAGGCGCAGCCAGAAGCGGCGCGCGGGACTTCGCGCATTTCGTCGACATGGCGTTGGGTTCGTGCGAGGAAGTACGCTGCGAGGCCCACGTCGCCAGCGAGTTGGGCTACATGAGGACTGCTGATTGTCGCCAACTCGACAGTTCGTACGAGGATGTAAGCAAGATGCTGAACAAGCTCCGCTGCAAGATCCGCAACTCAGACCCGCGGTCCGGGGGCGAAAGGCGAAAAGCGGAGGGCGAAAGACGATCCACAGCGTCAAAGGAGGAGGCGAGCAATGGTCCGTAAGGTATCCCACATTGCCATAGCCGTTCCCAACGTGACCGAGGTCGCGAAGTTCTATGAGGAGAAGCTGGGCTTGAAGCTGGTTGGCCGTGAGGACGTGGCGGGCTCAAAGGTCACGGTCGGTTTCATCCCTGTAGGGGAGACCCGCCTCGAACTCGTTCAGCCCGCCTCTCCGGACTCGCCCATCTCCAAGTTCCTTGAGACGCGTGGGCCGGGTCTGCAGCATGTTTGCTTTGAGGTGGACGACATCGCGGCCGAGCTGCAGCGGCTGGAAGCGGCCGGAGTGAGGCTGATTGACAAGATACCGCGTCCGGGAGCGCATGGGACGATGGTGGGCTTCATTCATCCCTCGGCAACAGGCGGAGTGCTGGTGGAATTGAGCGAACAGAAGTAGACAGTGGAATTCAAGGACTACTACGAGGTGCTTGGTGTGCCCAAGGACGCGGACGAGAAGGCCATCAAGGCTGCGTACCGGAAGCTGGCGCGCAAGTATCACCCTGATGTCTGTGCGGACAAGGCCGAGGGCGAAGGAAGGTTCAAGGAAGTCAACGAGGCATATGAGGTCCTTTCCGACAAGGAGAAGCGATCCAAGTACGACCAGTTTGGCGCCGACTGGCAGAGAGCCCAGCAGTCCGGGCAGGCCGGCGACTTCGACTGGAGTCGCTATCAGGCCGGACAACAGCCGGGCGGATACTCGAGGTACACAACCGAGGATCTGCAGGACCTCTTCGGCGAGGGCGCGCCATTCTCGGACTTCTTCACGCATCTCTTCGGAGCGCAAGCAGCGCAAGCACAGCCGCGCGCGGGCCGGGGACGGGACATCGAGCAGCCCGTTGTCGTGACGCTGGCCGAGGCCTCCAAGGGCACTACGCGCAGGCTCAAGCGGCAGGGCGGTCCCACGATTGAAGCGAAGATACCACCCGGGGTAGACAACGGGACACGCATGCGGTTGAAAGGGCAGGGCATGCCCGGCAGGAGAGGGCAGCCGGGCGACCTGTGGCTGGTGATGACGGTCGAGGACGATCCCAGTTTCGCCCGGGACGGCAACGACCTGCACACCCGGATACAGGTTCCGCTGTACGTGGCCATGCTCGGGGGCGAGGTCACCGTTCCGCTGGTTGAAGGTAGGGCCAAGACCAAGATACCGCCCGAGACGCAGTCGGGGTGTGAATTGAGGCTCAAGGGCCAGGGGATGCCGGTCTATGGCGAGCCGGGGAAGCGCGGCGACCTGTACGCCACAATCGAAGTCCGTTTGCCGTGCCGCCTCTCTGAGAAGGAACGGGCATTGTTTCGTGAGTTGGCCAAGTTGCGGCCCGAGGAGAAGTGATCCGCTCCACATGGAGTCTCGTCCGGAGGGATTCCGCACTTGGGCGGCCCGCTCTAGTGGCCGAAGTCACGAATCTGGTGCTATATACGATAAGTCTAATAGTGGTTTGATGTACGACTCAGGCAACAGCACAAATCCGAGGAGAATATCAACATGGCGCTCAAGGGAAGCATGACCGAGAAGCACCTGTTGGCCGCCTTCGCTGGCGAGTCTCAGGCGCGTAACCGTTACACCTACTTCGCCAGTCAGGCCCGGAACGAGGGACTGGTGCAAATGGCCCTGATCTTCGAGGAGACTGCCAACCAGGAAAAGGAGCACGCCAAGCGGTTCTTCAAGTTCCTGGAAGGCGGCGACGTCACGATTCAGGCTTCGTACCCGGCCGGCAAGATCGGTACAACCCTCGATAACCTGAAGGCAGCGGCCGCGGGTGAGATGTTCGAATGGGGCACGCTGTACCCTGACTTCGCCAAGACCGCGGAGCAGGAGGGTTTCAAGGACGTCGCGGCCGTGTTCCGCAACATCGCGGTGGCGGAGAAGCAGCATGAGAAGCGCTATAGGGATTTGGCGGCGAACCTTGAGGCGGGCAGGGTCTTCAAGCGTGGCAGCAAGGTTTTCTGGCGCTGCCTCAACTGCGGTTACCTGCACGAGGGCCCCGAGGCCCCTGGCCAGTGCGCAGCTTGTGCCCACCCGCAGGCCTACTTCGAGCTGCTGGGCGAGAACTGGTGAAGCCCGTTCTTGCCGCGCTGGCACTGATTCTGGCTTGCGGTTCGGGTCCCAATGTCTCAGCTATCAAGGAGAGCAAGATGATTGAACGTCCCGGTGCAGTGCTGTTCGGTGGCAAGCCGGCGACCCTTGTCGGTCCGGAGTTGCGGGCCGGTGACGCGGCGCCCGACTTCACCGCGGTCGGCAACGACATGAAGCCGGTGAAGCTGGCGGATTTCAGGGGCAAGGTGGTCGTCATATCGGCAGTGCCGTCGCTCGACACGCCGATCTGCGACATGGAGACGCGACGCTTCAACTCCGAAGCCGCGAACCTGGGTTCGGGCGTGGTGATACTCACGGTGAGTATGGACCTGCCGTTTGCCCAGAAGCGGTGGTGTGGAGCTGCCGGCGTGGACCGGGTCATCACGGTATCAGATCACCGCGACGCATCATTCGGGACCGGCTACGGCGTCCTGATCAGGGACGTGCGGTTGTTGGCTCGTGCCGTGTTTGTGGTTGACCGGCAGGGAGTGATACGCTACACGCAGCTGGTCAAAGAAACCGGCACCGAGCCGGACTACGCTCCGGTGCTCGAAGCCGTGAAGCAACTGCAGTGACCATGGGTCTAGGAAAGGACAAGCGATGACGGCAAGGCAGCAGGTATACAGTTGCAGCGTCTGCGGGCAGATTGTGGCCGTGGTACACCAGGGCGGTGGCAGGCTGGTATGCTGCGGCAAGCCGATGATGCTGGCCGGAGAGGAAACGGCGGGAGAGTCCGAGGCCCGGCGCACGATAAGGCAGGAACCGGTCGCCGCGAAGTCGGTGCCGGCAACGGCTCCGCACTGGCAGTGCAGCAAATGCCACTATGTCATCCAGGCGGAACAGCCGCCGGAAACATGTCCGTCGTGCCATGAGCACTGTCAGTTTGTCGATGTGACATGTTACATCCCGGAGTGCGGGTTCAGCGGTGTAGATAGTCGTCTGATCGGGTAGGGCGAGCGCCCTGCCAACTGGAGGAAACGAATGGCAAAGAGAATGGAAGTCTACCGGTGCGAGGTGTGCGGGAACATAGTCGAAGTTCTGGACGGCGGAACCGGTCAACTGGTTTGCTGCGGCAAGCCGATGAAGCTGTTGGTCGAGAACACGACCGATGCGTCGAGAGAGAAGCATGTCCCGGTGATTGAGAAGGTAGCGGGCGGATACAAGGTGAAGGTCGGCAGCGTCCCGCACCCAATGGAAGAGAAGCACTACATCGAGTGGATCGAGCTGGTGGCCGACGACAAGGCATACCGGCAGTTCCTGTCGCCGGCGCAGGCGCCCGAGGCGTTCTTCTCGCTTGAGGCCAAGAGCGTGTTCGCCCGAGAGTACTGCAACATCCACGGTCTCTGGAAAGGAGCATGAGCGTGGTCCCCAAGAAGATCGAAGAGGCCTTCAGCGAGCAGATCAAGCACGAACTGGAGTCGGCCTACATCTACCTATCCATGGCCGCGTACTTCGACGCCGACGGTTTTCCCGGTATGGGCACGTGGATGCGGGCACAGGTGCAGGAAGAGCAGACCCACGCAATGCGTTTCTACAAGCATATTGTCGAGCGGGGCGGGCACGTGAAGCTCCACCCGCTGGCGATGCCGCCGCAGGACTGGAAGTCGCCACTCGCCGCCTTCGAGGCGGCCTACGAGCACGAGAAGTTCATCACCGGCAAGATCGACGGGCTGATGAAGCTCTCCCTGGCTGAGAATGATCACGCCTCGCGGAGCCTGCTGCAGTGGTTCGTTGACGAACAGGTCGAGGAGGAAGCGAACACGTCCAAGGTTGCGCAGGACCTCAAACTGGTCGGGAACGATGGTCGGGGTATCCTGATGATGGATCGTGAGCTGGGCACGCGGACGTTCGTGCTCGCGCCGGAGCTGGCTGCACTGTACGCGCAGGCGGCCGCCGGGGCATAGGCCGAGCCGGCATCGATATGAGCGGCAGCGGCTTCTCAGCGGTCAAGGTCAGCGAGCACGTCTGGTGGGTCGGGGCGATCGACTGGGCGTTGCGCGACTTCCACGGCTACTCGACACAGCGTGGCTCTACCTACAACGCCTACCTGGTGATGGGCGACTATCCGATCCTGGTCGATACGGTCAAGGCCCAGTTCCGTGACGAGATGCTCGCGCGGGTGGCATCGGTGGTGAACCCGGCTGACGTGAAAGTCGTAGTCTCGCACCACGCGGAGATGGATCACTCCGGTTCGCTTCCGCAGGTGATTGACATCATCAAGCCGGACAAGGTCTACGCGTCGCAGATGGGGGTGAAGAACCTGCACGATCAGTTCCACGGACTTGGCGAGGTCACGGCAGTCAAGGATTCGGAGACGCTCAAGTTGGCCGGACTGACCTTCACCTTCCTCGAGACGCGGATGCTCCACTGGCCGGACTCAATGATATCCTACCTGCACGAGGATGAGCTGGTCTTCTCACAGGACGGTTTCGGCATGCACCTGGCCACGCCGAGGCTGTTCGCGGACGAGAATGACCCGGCCGTTATGCTCTACGAAGGCAAGAAGTACTACGCCAACATTCTGCTGCCCTATTCGCCGCTCGTTCTGAAACTGCTCGACCGCATCAGGTTACTGGGTATCAGCATCAGAACGATCGCCCCGGACCACGGGCCGGTCTGGCGAAAGGACCTAGGCACCTTGCTGGGCTGGTATGCGAGGTGGGCCGAACAGAAGCCTGAGAACCGCGCGGTTCTTGCCCACGATTCCATGTGGCAGAGCACCGCGATGATGGCCCGCTCCATGGCCGATGGACTGCGTGAAGGAGGGACCGATGTCGCGGTGATCCCGATGAGTTGCATGAGCCGGTCGGATGTCATGACAGAGCTCCTCTGTGCCGGTGCTTTTTTGGTCGGCTCGCCGACCTTGAACAACGGCATGTTCCCGACCGTGGCCGACGTTCTCACCTATGCAAAGGGTCTCAAGCCCAGGAACCTGATCGGTGCCGCGTTCGGTTCACATGGTTGGAGCGGCGAAGCGTGCGCTCAGATTGAGACTGCGTTGCGCGAGATGGGAGTCGAGATTGCGCTGCCTGCCATGAGGCTCAAGTTCGTGCCGGACGCAGCCGCGCTCGACCAGTGCCGCGAGTTCGGCAGGGCAGTCGCCGCAAAGCTCCAGGAGCGGGTCGGCATGTGATTGAGCGGGCCGGAACCGGTGCCCACTGTACGATCGATCGTTCAAAGATCGACCTGGCCGCATTCAATTCCATCACCTACGGTCTCTACGTCGTTACCGCGCGCGACGGCGAGAAGCGAAATGGATGCATCGTCAATACGGTAGTCCAGGTAGCAGGCGAGCCCTGCCAGATCTCGGTCAGTGTGAGCAAGGGCAACTTCACGCACGACATGATAGTGAAGACCGGGCAATTCGGGGTCGCAGTGCTGGAGCAGGAAACGCCGATGCCGTTCATTGGAGTATTCGGATTCCGCTCCGGCCGCGACTACGACAAGTTCGCCCGCGCGCAGTTCCGGGATGGAGCTACGGGATGCCCGTTGCTTGTCGAGCACTCGCTGGCGGTGATTGAGGCAAAGGTGAGGACCGCGGTTGACTGCGGGTCGCACACCACATTCATCGCCGACGTGGTTGCCAGCGAGTTGCTGCGGTCCGGCAACCCGCTGACCTATGCCTACTATCATGCGGTGAAGGGCGGCAAGACCGGCAAGAACGCGCCGACCTATGCGGCGACAGTGACGGCGGAGAAGTCTGAGCAAAAGGAAAGGAAAGAGACCGTGAAGAAGTACGTCTGTGCGGTGTGCGGTTACGTCTACGACCCGGCCGCCGGCGACCCGGACAGCGGTGTTCCGGCCGGCACGCCGTTTGAGAAGATCCCGGCCGACTGGGTCTGTCCGGTCTGCGGCGCGAGCAAAGACCAGTTTGAGCCGGAAGCCTAGCTGGAAGTCAGAGGCGAGAAGCCGGAATCCGGAAGTGAGGACGGGGAGCTAGAAGAGAACTACTGAGCTTTGCGATGCAGCTGCCTGAGAACGTACTCAGGCGGCTGCTTCGCTCGAACCGTTCCGTCGGTGATGATGCACTCCTCGACATCCGTGCGCGATGGCAGTTCGAACATGATGTTGAGCATCGTTTCCTCCAGCACAGAACGCAAAGCACGGGCGCCGATTTTGCGCGCGGCCGCGAGTTCGGCAACCGCGCCGAGAGCTTCCGGAGTGAAAGTCAGCTTCACGCCTTCCAGCTCGAAACAGAAGGCAAACTGGCGGGTGAGGGCGTTGCGGGGTTTGGTCAGGATGTCCACCAGCGCTTCCCTGGAAAGACTGTGCAGTCCGGCTACTACGGGCAAGCGGCCGACGAGCTCCGGTATGAGTCCATACTTGATCAAGTCATCCGGCTCAACCAGCGGCAGCAGTTCGTCGCTGGTTCGCAGCCTGCGTTCGGAGATGTCGGCGCCGAAGCCCAGCGTGTTCGAGCGGATGCGGCGCTCGACAATCCGCTCAAGACCGTCAAACATCCCTCCGCAGATGAACAGGATGTGCCTCGTATCGACCGGGGTGTACTGCTGCTCCGGGTGCTTTCTGCCGCCCTGCGGTGGCACGCTGGCTATCGTGCCTTCGAGGATTTTCAACAGGGCCTGCTGGACCCCCTCGCCGGAGACGTCGCGGGTGATGGACGCCGAGTCGGCCTTCCTGCCCAGTTTGTCAATCTCGTCCAGATAGATGATCCCCGTCTCGGCTCGGCGTACGTCGCCGCCCGCTGCCTGTATCAAACGGAGCAGGATGTTCTCGACGTCCTCACCCACGTAGCCCGCCTCGGTTAGAGGCGTGGCATCTGAGATCGAGAATGGGACGTGTAGAAACCGGGCGAGGGTCTCGGCAATCAGGGTCTTGCCGACACCGGTTGGGCCGAAGAGGAGGATGTTGGACTTTTCGACCTCAACATCTCTCCGGGTTGAGAATACCCGCTGGTAGTGATTGTAGACCGCAACCGAGATGACCTTCTTGGCATGCTCCTGACCGATGACGTACTCGTCGAGGAACGACTTTATCTCGGCCGGCTTGGGGACTTTGGCGGGCGGCTGGATCGGGGGTGCGTTCCTTTGCTCGCGGAAGAGGCCGGAGACCGTCGCCGCGCAGCGCTCGCAGATGCGGCCGGTCCGGCCCTGGACCAGTTTCAGTCCCGGGCCGGCCTCGAGTCCACAGAACGAGCAGCGGCTGCGGGACGTCCGTCGCCTCGGGCCTTCGGTCACTTCCGCTTCTCGATCACTTCATCGATCAGACCGTAGGTCTTGGCTTCCTCGGCGGACATGAAGTAGTTGCGGTCCGAGTCTGCGACCACCTTATCCATCGGCTGTCCGGTGTGCTTGGACAGGATCCGCGACAGCTCTTCCTTCAACTTGAGTATCTCACGCGCATGGATCTCGATGTCAGTTGCCTGGCCTGAGATGCCGTGGGCCGAGGGTTGATGGATCATTACGCGTGCATTGGGCAGGGCGAACCGCTTGCCCTTTTCGCCGGCAGCAAGCAGCAGCGCGGCAATAGAGGCGGCTTCGCCGACGCAGGTGGTTGAGACCCTGGCCTTGATGTAGCGCATCGTGTCATAGATAGCTAGGCCGGAGGAGACAACGCCTCCCGGCGAGTTGATGTAGAGGTTGATGTCTTTCTCGGAATCCTCAGCTTCAAGGAACAGCAACTGGGCGACGACGAGATTGGCGACGTTGTCATCGACGGGCGAGCCCAGGAAGATGATGCGCTCTTTCAGCAGTCGGGAGTAGATGTCGTAGGCACGTTCTCCGCGGCCGGTCTGTTCGATAACCATTGGAATCAGCACTGGTACCTCCATGGGTTCCTCATCGTGAGATTTGAATTCAGGTCTGGCAGGGCTAACTGACACTCGCTTTGTCCACGACGAGCCGCAGGACCTTTTCGCGCAGTAACTGGTTCTTGTATACCGCGCTGCCGAGCATAGACTCGACCTCTTCGATCGGTCGCTTCGATTCCTCGGCCACATCCTGTGCCTGCTGTTTCAGCTCTTCGTCGGTTACGGTGACGCCTTCCTTATCGGCAATCCTCGCTACTATGCAGTCGAACTTGGCCCACTTCTGCGCAACCGGCATCAGCTTCTCCCGGGTCGCGTCGTCTTCTGGCAGGTTGTACTGCGTGCGCAAGCGTTCCAGCGACGACTCAACCCAGGACTCGGGGGGCTCGAACTGGTGCTCGGCCGTCAGAAAGTCGAAAGCCTGGTTCTTGAGTCCGTTCTGTTCCAGGCGTTTCCGATCGGCAAGAATTGACTCGTTGATCTCGATGCGGAGCTGGTCCATGCTGTCATATCCGAGGTCTCTCGCGAGTTCTTCGGTCACTTCCGGCAGTATGCGCTCCTTCACGTCGCGGACGGTGAACTTGTAGGTCAGCGTCCTGCCCGCAAGTTCCTTGTCACTGTGGTCGGCCGGGAACTTGGTTTCGGCGGTTCGCTCATCGCCAGGCCGGGCTCCGATCAGGGCCGCATTGACTTCGGCGGAGTTCAACCGGTCGCCGAGTTCCATCATCACACTGGTGCGCGGCTTGGCGACCTCCTCCTCACCGATGAACGTCCTTCGGTCCACCACAACGAAGTCATGCTCCTGGGCCGGATGGCTGACCGGCTTGAACGTCGCGCATCTCTCTCTTCGCTCCTGCAGTCGGCGCTCGAACTCGGCCTCGAATCCGGTCGGTTCTTCCTTCTTCAGCGCGAGGCCGGCGTATTCCCTGAGCTGGAATTCAGGGATAACCTCGTAGGAGAGCTGGAACTTGATGGTCTTGTCGGGCGCGATCTCGAGATTGGTGAACTTCGGCTCGGTGACCGGCCTGATTGCATCATCGGTCAGCACTTCCCGGATTGCGTTCTCGACCAGTTCCTCGGCCGCAGCGGTCTCAAGCTGGTTGCCGATGCGGCGCTCCAACACTGTGCGCGGCACGTGACCCACCCGGAACCCGGGTACCACGGCCTTGGGTTGTAGCTCGACGAGTGATTCCTCGATCTTCGCCTTCAGCTTGTCGGGCTCGAGCGTTACGTCAATCTCGCGCAGCCATTCTTTCGGTGACCGGACTGTCTTTTCCAAAACAGAACTCCTTTACAAATTCGGCCGATATCATCCAGAAGACCCAGATTGCGCGCATCGAATCCTGACAGCACAGGCGGAGTCTATGGCAGAACGGAGCTCGATGCGAGGAGGGGGAGTTGAACCCCCATCCGGTTAGGGACTGGATCCTAAGTCCAGCGCGTATGCCAGTTCCGCCACCCTCGCATGGCCGGTCAGTATAGCCAAGGAGAAGTGGGAAGTCAAAAAGGGGGGGCTTGGGTGAAGGCGGCGCCCTACGCTTGGGCTGCGGCTACTCGCGTAGCGAGCCAGATTCAGCGGTCCATCTGTAGCGAGGGCAGAAGCGAAGTGTTACCCGGCCAGGCCGGCGAGCTGGCCGCAGCCGGCGAGGATGCTCGCGCCTTTGGAGCGCCTAACTGTGACGGCAGGGACGTGCGGCCAGAGCTTGCGGGCAAAGGTCTCGACCGATTCAGGCGCGGGCGGCGTGAGTTCGCAGCCCGCGAACGGGTTGAGCGGAATCAGGTTCAGCTTGCAGGGAATGCCTTTGAGCAGGGCCGCGAGCTGCTTCACGTCTCTGTCGCGATTGTTGATACCATCCACAAGCACGTACTCGAATGTGACGCGCTTGCCCTTGGCGTCGGTGTAGTCGCGCATTGCCGCCATGACGTCTTTCAGCGGGTGTATCTTGTTGACCGGCATGAGCCGGGAGCGGGTCTCGTCGTCTGAGGCGTTGAGGGAGAGGGCGAGACGGAACTGCTCTTCGACTCTGGCGAAGGCGCGGATGCCGTCGGGGATGCCGGAGGTGGAGATGGTTATCCTGCGCGCGCCGATGCCCAGGCCGTTCTCGGCGTTTATGGTCTTCGCGGCCTCAATCGTCGCGTCGTAGTTGAGGAAGGGCTCGCCCATGCCCATGAAGACAACATTCGTAATGACGAAGTCCGAATGACGAATCACGAATGAGCGGACGGCCAGTACCTGGGCAGCGATTTCGTGCCAGGAGAGGTCGCGCCTGAACCCGTGCGTGCCGGTGAAGCAGAAAGTGCAGCCGAGCTTGCACCCGACCTGGGTGGAGACGCAGACCGTCCGACGGGCAGGGGTTCCGGCGTCCGGGGGTTGGCCACGGAGGCCCCTGTCTGACAGTGCCGGGGTTCGGGTCATGGAGCCAGGACCCTCGAACCCGAGAACCCCTGAACCCTCTCCTATCAAGACGGATTCGATGATGTTGCCGTCAGCGAGTTTGAACGTGAACTTGGTGGTTCCGTCGTCGTCGCTCGCTGTAGAGAGGAGGGAGGAGAGAGGAGGGAGGAGAGAGAAGCGCTCACTGAGCAGGGCGCGACGCTCCTTGCTCAGGTTCGTCATCGCGGCGAGGTCATCAACGCCCTTCTGCCAGAGCCAGGTGAAGACCTGAGCCGCAGTGTAGCGGGGCCAGCCGAGTTCCGCGCACAACGCCTGGAGTTGAGCGAGCGTGAGGGAGCGAAGATCAGGCTTCACAATGACGAATGACAAAACCCGAATTCTGAATCAAGTCCGAATGAAGGAGAATACCGAACTGCATCTGGGATTTGGTCATTCGAGCTTGAATCGTCATTCGGACTTCGGACTTCAAGTTTGTCCTCATTCGGGCCTCGATATCACATTGAGGACGAGGCCGACCATGAGGAAATTGAGGAGCAGGGAGGAGCCGCCGTAGCTGACGAAGGGCAGGGTGATGCCGGTGATGGGCAGCATACCGAGCAGCATGCCGATGTTGACGAACATCTGGTAGCCGATGATGGCCGCGAATCCGACGCAGAGGAGCGAGCCGGTCGAATCGCCGGACTGGCGTGCCGCGAGCAGTATCCGCCGCACTAGCCAGAAGAACAAGCCCAGCAACACGAGGCAGCCGACGAGTCCGAGTTCCTCACCGAGCGAGGAGAAGACGAAGTCGGTGTGGCGGTTGGGCAGGAAGCCGAGCCGCTTCTGCGAGCCCTGGAAGAGGCCTTTGCCAATGAGACGGCCGGAGCCTATGGCAATCTGTGACTGAATCGCGTTCCAACTGATGCCGTGAGGGTCGAACCACGGCGCGAAGAAGCTCATGATGCGCGCGCGCTGGTAGCCCTTGAGTGAGGCGAGCACCACTGGCGAGAGCAGGCCGAACCCGGCGCTTACTCCGAGACCGACGAGCGCATTCCTCACGCCCGCGCGGAAGAGCAGGATTATCCCCATGACTACGAAGAAAGGTATCCAGGTGTAGAGCGAGAACCCGGCCGCGAAAGACAGGGCAGGTGAGAAGAGCAGCAGGATATGGAGCGGCCGCATGCCCTGCCAGTAGAGCATGGCCGCGAGCATGGCCGCGAAGATGAGGGAGGTGGAGAGGTCGGGCTCGACCATGACCAGGAGGGAGGGGACAGCGGCTATGGCCGCGGGCAGGGCGAGGTCGCGGAAGCTGAGGCCGATGGTGCGCTTGTAGCTGAGATGCTTGGCGAGGAGCAGGACGGTAGTCAGCTTGGCGAACTCCGAAGGCTGGACGTACACCGGGCCGAGCACGAACCAGCGGTGAGACCCGGGGCCGGTACCGGCGATGAGCACCGCGATGAGCATCAGCACGGCCAGGCCGTATATGGGCTCGGCCAAGCCGTAGAGAATGCGGCGAGGTATGAAGACGGCAGCAGCCGCGGCGCCGATGGCAGCCGCAAGGAAGATGAGCTGGCGGAAGAAGAAATAGGAGCCGCCGGATGAGTAGATCGCAAGCAGGCCGAAGGACGCGAGCAGCAGGGTCGCGGCAATGAGGCCCGGGTCGAAGCGCTTCACAGGAAGGGGTCCTGGGGTTCAGGGGTCCCCGGGTTCCGGCCGAAGCGGCTCGGGAACCCGAACCGCCGAACCCTGGAGCCCTTGAACCCTGTTGTCATCTACTCGTGCTGCGGCGCTGCCGACGTATCAGCTGGCTGCGATGCAGGTATTGAGTCTGACTCCGGAGGTGAAAAGTAGGCGCGGATGAGTTGGCCGGCAATCGGGGCGGATACGGTGCCGCCGTGGCCGGCATTCTCGACCAGCACAGCGAAGACGACTTCGGGTTTGTCGGCCGGCGCATAGCCGACAAACCAGGCGTGGTCGAGCCGGGGCGGGTTCTGGGCCGTGCCGGTCTTGCCCGCGATGTCTATCTCCTTGACCCGGGCGCCGGTTCCGGTTCCCCACTCAACAACCCGCTCCAGCCCAAGCTTCACCACTTCGATGTCCTGCCGGCGCATCGGGAGTTGGCGGAAATCGGGCACGGTTGTACGGATCGCTAGTCCGGCCGAGTCAACCCGGGCTACAAGGTAGGGGCGAACCGCCCGACCACCGCTCGCGATCGCGCCATAGAGCACCGCCATCTGCAAAGGCGTGGTGGTGACTTCCCCCTGACCGATGGCGAAGTTTAGAACCGACCCGGCGCCCCACTTGTTCTTGCCATAGCGGGAATCGAGCCACTCGCGCGAGGGGATGTTGCCGGGTCTCTCTCCGGGCATATCGATTCCGGTCAAGCGGCCCAGGCCCACCTCGCGGGCATAGGCGGTCAGGCTGTCCAGCCCGAGCCGGAGACCCGCCTGGTAGAAGTAGGTGTTGCAGGACTGGGCGATGGCGCCGACGAGGTCGAGGCTGCCGTGAGCTGCGTTGCACTTGAAGGTGCGGTTGCCGTACTTGTAGCTCCCTAGGCATGTCTGGAACCGCGTGTCGCGGTAGAGTGCGCCTTGTCGAAGCGCCCCAAGCGCAACCACAGGTTTCATGGTGCTGCCCGGCGGGTAGCCGGACGTCAGCGCCCGGTTGAAGAAGGGCTTTGAGGGATTTGAGGTGAGCGAGTCCCAGGTCTCGGCGTCGATCGGCGTCATGAAGATGTTGGGGTCGAAATCGGGCTTGGATACGAGGCAGACGATGGCGCCGGTCCTTGTTTCCATCCCGACCACTGCCGCGCGGTCATAGGGAGCCAGTAACTGGCACGCAAGCCTCTGAATCCGGTCGTCGATGGTCATGACCAGGTTCCGACCTGGCATCTCGGGTTCCGGGTGCTTCTCCCGCAACGTGCCGATTTCCTGTCCCCGGGCGTCGACCTCGGCGTATTCCGACCCGTCACGGCCGCGCAGCATGGACTCGTATTGAGCCTCGATGCCGGCCCGGCCGACGAAGTCCAGCCGTCTCAGTGAAGTATCGTGCTTGAGTTCGTCCTCACTAACCTCGCCGATGTGGCCGAGGACGTGGCAGTAGCGGTTGGCGGTCGGATAGCGGCGCACCGGGTCGACTCTAACGTCGACCCCGGGCAGGCGGAAGCTCAACTCCTCAATTCGAGCGACCTCCTCTATTGTTACGTCTCGCTTGACGTTGACCGGCGAGGCGAACATCGCGACCGGCGCTAGCTGCGCTTGCAGGGTCGATTCAGGGACGCCGAGCATGTGGGCGAGCAGGGGCAGAGCCGAGTCGGTGAGTTCGGTCGGTACCACCGAGACGGTGAAGGACGGCCGCGTGTCCGCCAGCAGCACGCCGTTCCGGTCGAGGATGCGGCCGCGCGGCGCCGGCAGAACCAGCTTGCGTATTCGATTCCGGTCGCTCAGGCGTGCGTACCGCGCGCCCTGGATGACCTGTAGCTGGATAAGTCGGGCGGACAAGACGCCGAGCAGGATGAGCAAGACCTGCGTCAGCCGGGTTAGGCGGGCTGCCATCCGTGGTAGAGGAGCCGGGTCAAGCTGAGTTCAGCCAGCGGGGCGAGCAACAGGGTCAGACCGGACGACACGAGCAGGACGGGTAGTTCGGGCAGGCCCGTGCCGAGGAGTCCGACGGCGCCCCACTTGAGGGCCAGGGCCATGGCCATGAACAGGAGCGTGGCCCAGCGCGCCCGATAGAACAGCGTGCGCAATACCGCCACACCATAGCCCGTCGCTGCCATCGTGAACAGGTGTGTGCCGGTGAAGGCCGGTTTGGTGACGTCAAGGCACAGCCCGGCAAAAGCCCCGGCCAGGGTGGACGCAATGCGGTTCTCGTGCAGCGAGATGACAATCAGTCCGAGCAGGATCAGGTCAGGCCACCACGGATTCACACTTGCCTGTATCAGGAAAAGGAGATAGAGCAGGACGAACGCGACGAGGGTTCTCACTGGCCTGCCGGCTGGCCCGGGATAGTGATCTCTGGTGGGACTGTGTTCTCAAGCCAGACGGTCCCGGTGTCGGACTCGGGGTCTTCGGGCAGAGAGATGACGAAGACCCGCTCGACCCGGCTGACATCGGCAAATGGGCGGATCATCACCGGCTTGAAGAGTGCTTCTGGTCGGTCCGGGACGTTCGTGACTTCACCGACCCGCAGTCCCTTTGGGAAGATCGTTCCCAGGCCCGCGGTCACCATGGTGTCGCCGGGTCTGAAGTCGGAGTCCTTGGGCGCGTAGTCGAGTACGAGCTGGCCGGAACGGTCGGGGCGGGCGAGGGCAGGGACCCGCGACCGGACGTTGAGCACTGCGATCCGCGATTCAGAGGCTAGTATAGTCTGGACCAGGGACTGGTGTGTGCCGCAGGCAACAACCTTGCCGCAGACTCCGTCCGGCGTGATTACAGGCGCGCCCGGCCTGATGCCGTGGAGCGCGCCGCGGCTGATGACGAGCCAGTGCTCGAACGTGGTGAGGTCGCGACCGATTACCGGCGCCCGTATCAACGCCACGTTGTCGGGCGGTTCCGCTGCCGCGGACCGCGAGCCTGACTCGATGCGGGCATTCTCCACCGCGAGCCGAGCGGCAAGCAGGGAGAGCCGTTCGTTTTCGGCCCGGGCATCGTGAAGCGACCGGCTGACCGCTGTGCTGAGACGCAGCGGGGCGAGAAGCGCAACTTGGAACGGTTCCATGGCAGCGACGCGCAAACGATGGGGGAAGAGGAGTGGGACCATACCCAGCACGATGACCAGCCAAGCAGCGCGGTCGTGCCAGGCGGTAACGATGGGTCTGAACAAGACCGACTCAGTCGAGCCAGACGGCTGCCGATGTCATGAGATGGAACACGGCCATCGGGCCCGTAGTGGTTCCGCTACTTGGCGCGGAGTACGAGTTTCTCGTTGACGCTGATGTTCTCCAGGATGCGGCCGGCGCCGCGCACCACGCTCTCGAGCGGGTTCTCGGCTACGAACACCGGCAGGCTGGTCTCTTCCTTGATGAGCAGGTCAAGCCCGCGCAGGAGCGCACCGCCGCCGCACATGTAGATGCCGCGGTCGACGATGTCGGCAGCCAGCTCCGGCGGGGTCTTCTCCAGGGCAAGGCGAACCGCGTCGACGATCAACGTAATCGGTTCCTCGAGCGACTCGCGCACCTTGGTGCTGGTAATACGGATAGTCTTGGGAATCCCGGAGACAAGGTCCCGGCCTTTGATCTCCATCGTTTCCTCTTTGCCGGTCGCATAGGCCGAGCCGATGGCAATCTTAACCGACTCGGATGTCTGCTCGCCGATTATGAGGTTGTAGTTCTTCTTGATGTAGTTGACTATCGCGTCGTCCATCTCGTCGCCGGCGACGCGGACCGAGGCGGCGTTGACCACGCCGGAGAGCGCGACCACGGCGATTTCGGTCGTGCCGCCGCCGATGTCGATGATCATGTTGCCGGTCGGCGCCTCGACCGGCAAGCCGACGCCGATTGCCGCGGCAATCGGCTCGGACACGAGGTAGATCTCGCGGGCGCCAGATGCCTCGACCGAATCGCGCACCGCGCGTTTCTCCACCTCGGTGATGCCGGAAGGCACGCAAACGATGACCCGGGGCCGGACGAAGAGTTTCTTGCGCTGCACCATGCCAATATAGGTCTTGAGCATGATTTCGACGATACCGAAATCGGCGATGACGCCGTCTTTCATCGGCCGGATGACACGGATTCCCTCAGGCGTTCGGCCCAGCATCCTCTTGGCCTCGGTGCCTACCGCCACGATTTCGTGGGTAAGCTCGTCGATCGTGACGATCGACGGCTCGCGCAGTTCGATTCCCTTCCCCTTGACGTAAATTAGGGTGGAGGAGGTGCCAAGGTCAATCGCTATGTCGTTGTTGAAACGCTCGGTGATGCCTCTGAAAAGGGAGTTCACTGTCACGTCGATAGCGTATCCTAAACCGTCGTCCAGTCAAGCGTAGCCGGTCAGAGTTCGCTACGAAGCGTACGTGTCGTCGCCGAAGACCACGGGGTGGGAGGTGAAACTCGCGGAATCTGAACTGCGTAGGACTGTGTTCCAGTTTCGAAGCAGCGCTCGACTTGGCCGCTTGACTTGCCCTGATGTGAATCTAGAATGGGCATGATGATACACCCCGGCGACTATGTGATTCTATACCATTCCGACCGTATGAACTACCTGGTGGCGGTCCAGCCCAAAGGGGCGTTCTCGACCCACCGCGGGCAACTGCCGTTCGACCAGATCACGGGCAAGGAGTACGGCGATTCGATCCGCACCCATCTGGGCTTTCTCTTCTACCTGCTGAGGCCGGGCCTTGCCGACCTGGCGATGAAGGTGAAGCGCGCGACGACCATCGTCTATCCGAAGGACGTGGGCGCGATGCTGCTCTCGGCCGCGGTCTTTCCGGGCGCGCGGGTGATAGAGTGCGGGTCAGGGTCGGGCGCCCTCACGACCATCCTCGCCAACTTCGTCCGGCCCGGCGGGAAGGTCTATTCGTATGAGCGCAGGCCCGAGTTCAGCGCCAATGCGCGGGCCAACGTCGAGCGGTACGGGCTGGCTTCGTTCTGCGAGTTCTTCGTGCGCGACCCGGAGCAGGAGGGGTTCGAGCAGTCGGGTGTGGATGCGGTGCTGCTCGACGTTCCCGAGCCGTGGACACTGATAGCGCCGGCACACAAGGCCCTGAAGGGCGGCCACACCCTGGTGTCGATAATCCCGACTGTGGAGCAGTTGCGCCGGACCGTGTCGGCCATGGAGATGCAGGGGTTCGCGAGAATCCACGTGAAGGAAGTGATGGAGCGGGAGATGCTCGTGCGGACGACCGGTATCAGGCCGGCGGACCGGATGGTCGCGCACACGGTCTACGTGATAACGGGGAACAAGGTGAACGAGCCGGGGCTGGCGAACGTGGCGATGCCGGAACCGGTATCGGAATCGCCGCGAGATGAAGAGTAGCCTGGGGTTCCTCGGTTCCGGGGTTCGGGGGTTCGGGTCGGCAAATGGCCTGCGGAGACTGGTGTCCATCTTCCTGATGGTCGCCGGGTGCGGGCAGAGGCAGGCATCCGAATCAGAGCTTCGGGTTGTGTCGCTTGTGCCGAGCGTGACCGAGATCGTATACGCGGTGGGCGCGGGAAAGGCACTCGTGGGCAACACGAATCAGTGCAGCTTCCCGGAGGCGGCCAGGAGCGCGTACAAGGTCGGGGATTTCATGAGCCCGGACCTGGAGCGGATCGTCGCGCTGCGGCCGAGCCTTGTCTTTCTTACTCTACCCATGCACCGGCAGTTGCTGGATAAGTTTGCCGAGCTTAAGATACCCACCTACGTCTCCCGGCCGGGTGACATCGAAGCCGCTCTTAGGGAGATAGATACCGTGGCGCAACTGCTGGGACACAGGACAGCGGGGGAGAGCCTTGTCGCCGGAATGCGACGCCGACTGGACTCCATTGCGCCGTCTGCGGACACGCCGCGCGTCTACGCCGAGATCTCCGGGACGCCTCTGATGACTGCCGGCGGCGGCACGTTCATCAACGAACTGCTGGTGCGGGCGGGCGGACGCAACGTCTTCGCATCGTCCGCGCAGGAATACCCGGTGGTCGACCCCGAGGCTGTGCTTGCGGCTGACCCTGAGGTCATCCTGCTGCTGCACCCGGACATGAGTGCGCGTGACGTTGCCGCCCGCGTCGGCTGGGGCGGTATCAGCGCGGTGAAGAAGGGCCGCATCTATGAGAAGCTCGACGAGGACCTGCTCTTCAGGCCGGGACCGCGGATCGTTGACGGCGTGGTCCTGCTCGCGAGGCTGCTGCATTCAGAAACCACGAGGAGCTAGAATTCAGGGATTCAAGGAATCCAGGATTCAAGTGGTCACTCGAATCCCAATCTCCGCGGACAGGTGATGCGGCGACCTTCGTTGGCTTGGGCCGGCCTCATCCTTCTGCTCGTGTCGGCCGCGGCGCTCTCGGTAGCCATCGGGCCCGGCGGATTCAGCGGGACCAACCTTGGCGCGGTGATGAACCTGCGCCTCTTGCGGCTGGTGCTGGGAGTCGTCGCCGGCGGGGTGCTCGCGGTCGTCGGCGCCTCACTGCAGGGCCTGCTTCAGAACCCGCTCGCGGACCCTTTCACCATGGGCGTGGCAAGCGGTGCGGCCCTGGGCACGAGCCTGACCCTGGTGCTGGGCAGGACGGCCGGAGCGTTCGCGCCGGTCGGCGGGTTCGCTGGAGCGCTGGCAACGATGCTCCTCGTGTACGCGCTCGCGCGGGTGCGGGGCCGGGTCACGGTCACCGGCCTGGTGCTGGCCGGGGTCATCACGAGCTTTCTTTTTTCGAGCCTCGTGATGCTCGCGATGATACTAGGGCGGCGTACGCTGGGCGAGGCAGTCTACATGATGATGGGGCACCTGGGGCCGGTGTTCACCGGCACAACCGTGTGGATCTTTGGAGCAGTCGCGGTCCTCTCCATTGCCGGCTGCGCCTGGCTCTTCTCGATGTCACGGTCGCTCGACATCATGTCGTCAGGCGAGGAGGCGGCGGAGACGCTTGGGGTCGACACCCAACAGGTCACCAAGACTGTGTTCGTCATCTCCTCGGTGCTGGTCGGTATGGTGGTCTCTTTCACCGGGGCGATCAGCTTTGTGGGTCTGGTCGTGCCGCACCTGGTGAGGATGCTGTTCGGGCCTGAGCACCGGCGGGTCCTGCCCGGGTCGTTTGTCGCGGGCGCGGGAATCCTGCTGCTCTCGGACGTGCTGGCGCGGAACATAGTGCCCGGCGGCCTGCCGCTCTCGATTGTCACCGCGCTCGTCGGCGTGCCCTTCTTCATCTACCTGCTCAGGAGCCGGTTGTGAAGGAGCGTAGGGGACTGTCACCGCTTTCGTCTGACGAAAACGGTGACTGTACCCAATCGCAGGACGGCGACTGTACCCAGTCCATCCACAACGCCATCGAGCTCTCGGGCCTTTCCTTCGGCTACGGCGAGTCGCTGCTATTCGAGGACTTTGATCTCGATGTGGCCTCAGGCGAGTTCCTCGGCGTCATCGGGCCGAACGGTGCGGGCAAGTCGACGCTGTTGAGGCTCGTGTCCGGATTGCTCAGGCCGGCAAAGGGCTCGGTCCGGATTCTGGAGCGCGACCTCGGCGCGTTGGGCCGGCGAGAGGTCGCGCGGACCCTCGGTGTGGTGCTGCAGGAGAACCCGTTCGCCTTCGACTACTCAGTCTCAGACGTCGTGATGATGGGTCGGAATCCCTACCTCGGAAGGTTCCAGAGCCCGGGCAGGCACGACCGGGAGGCAGCGAAAGCGGCGCTCGAGTTCGTGGATGCCCTTTTCCTCAAGGAGAAGCGCATCAACTCGATATCAGCCGGTGAGCGACAGCGAGTGGTGCTGGCGCGCGCGCTGGCCCAGGAGCCCCGGGTTCTTATGCTCGACGAGGCGACATCTCACCTGGACATCGCGCACCAGCAGCTCATCGCGCGCATCCTCTCGGAGATGAATCGGCAGGGCAAGACGGTTGTGTTACTGTCGCACGACCTGAACCTGGCCGCGCTCTACTGCTCGCGAATCCTGCTGCTCGACCGCGGCAAGACAGTGGCCTGCGACGTGCCAGAGCAGGTCATCTCAGCCGAACTGATTCGAGCTGTCTACGGGGTAGAGCCGATTGTCACCCGGCACCCGGAGAGCGGCCGGCCCCAGGTGCTGCTACCCGCGCCGGCGCTCAAGCAACAGTAGGCTCTTCGCCCGCAGTCCGTGAATCGGTGAAGGCCGGCTGCCTGATGCAGTCGGCCTTCGCTATGAGAACCTGTCCGGCCTAGCGCGGCGTCTGCGCCGAGTCGGGTTTGTCGCCGAGCAGCTTGCGGGCCAGCATTGCGGCAGAGTCGGGATTAGCCAGCCAGTCGCGGCGATGCCTCCGCTCTTCGAGTTTGTGTCTGAACTCGGTGATATCGTTCAGGATTCTGCGTTCGCGGGCCTTGCGGCGGCCGATGCTTATCAGCCCGTTGGGACCGGCCAGAAACCAGAAAGCGAACACAACGAACACTGCCAGCACCGCTAACCTGACCAGCCGCTGCAGCGGTGACGAGCCGGCGTTCATCGTTTCAGGGTATGCATCCCGGCATAGCGCAGGACGTCGTCTTCCTCGATGCGAATGAGCCGGTTGTACTTGGTCACGCGCTCGCTGCGACAGGGCGCTCCGGTCTTGATCTGCCCGGAATTTGCCGCCACCGCAAGGTCGGCGATGAAGTGGTCACTTGTCTCCCCGGAACGATGGGAGATGACGGTGCGGTACCCGGAGTCGGTTGCGACTTTGACGCAGTCCAGGGTCTCGCTCACCGTGCCGACCTGGTTCGGCTTGATGAGCACGGCGTTGGCGATGCCATCGCGGATGCCCTGCTTCAGCCGGTTGGTGTTGGTCACGAAGATGTCGTCACCAACGAGCTGAACCCGGCTGCCGAGCCGGTCCGTCATCTTCTTCCAGCCGGCCCGGTCGTTCTCGGCCAGCCCGTCCTCGATAGATATGATCGGGTACTTCTTAGTCCACGTATCGTACAGATCGATTAGCTCGCCTGACGTCAACGTGTGCTGTTTCGGCGTGCGGAAGTGGTAGAGGCCTTTGCTGTAGAACTCGCTTGACGCCGGGTCGAGGGCGATGAAGACCTGCTCGCCGAGGCGGTAGCCGGCCTTCGTCACCGCGCGCTCGATGTACTCCAGCGGTTCCTCGTGGTCGCGGAACATCGGGGCGAAGCCACCTTCGTCGCCGACTGAAGTCGGTTTGCCGGCAGCGTGAAGCAGCATCCTCAGGTGACGGTAGATTTCGGCCGCGGCGCGCAGTGCCTCGTGGAAAGTCGGGAACCCGGCCGGGACAACCATGTATTCCTGGACGTCGAGGTTGTTGGAAGAGTGGGCGCCGCCGTTGATGACGTTCAGAAGTGGCGTCGGTAGCACCATAGTGCCCGCGCCGCCGAGGAAACGGTAGACGCAGATGCCGGCGGTGATTGACGCGGCCCGGCACACTGCGAGCGACGTGCCGAGTATGGCATTGGCCCCGAGCTTGCCCTTATTCGACGTCGGGTCGAGTTCGATCAGTGCCTGGTCGATCCGGTACTGGTTGGTGGCGATCATCCCGACGAGGCGACGGCGGATCGTGCTGTTCACGTTCCTGACCGCCTTGAGCACGCCCTGGCCGAGGAACCGTTTCGGGTCGCCGTCGCGCAGTTCGCAGGCTTCGTACTTTCCGGTCGACGCGCCGGAAGGAACCGAGGCACGGCCCATGGTTCCGTCGGACAGGATGCAGTCCACCTCGATAGTGGGATTGCCTCGCGAGTCGAGTATCTCGCGGGCTTCGAGGTCGGCGATGAGTGGCGCGGGCATGTGCTACTCCTCGCCGGCGAGCGTCTTGTACTCGGCCCGGCGCTCGGCGTAAAGCGGGAAACCTTTGACCAGTTCGGCCACATCACCCTTGACCTTCTCGAGCTCAGCTTCGTTGTCGCGGGCGGCGACCGCGCGGTCGATGAGGCCGGCGATCGTCTTCATCTCTTGTTCCTTCATGCCGCGAGTGGTGAGCGCGGGCGTGCCCAGCCGGATACCCGATGCGATGAACGGCTTCTCCGGGTCGTAGGGAATCGTGTTACGATTCACAGTTACGCGTACTTTGCCCAGCACCCGTTCTGCGTCGCGGCCGGTTATCTGTTTCGGCCGCAGGTCGACCATCATCAGGTGATTGTCGGTGCCGCCGGAGACGATGCGGAAGCCGCAAGCGGTCATGGCTTCGGCCAGTGCCTTGGCATTGGCCAGCACCTGCTTCTGGTAGGCCTTGAAATCGTCGGACAGCGCTTCCTTGAACGCAACCGCCTTGGCCGCGATGCAGTGCTCGAGCGGCCCGCCCTGGTTGCCGGGAAAGACCATCCTGTCAATGTCCTCGGCGTACTTCTGCTTGCCCATGATGATGGCGCCGCGCGGGCCGCGCAGGGTCTTGTGAGTGGTCGTAGTCACGATGTCGGCGTGGGGGACCGGCGACGGATGGAGACCGGCTACGACCAGCCCCGCGATGTGAGCGATGTCGGCCAGTTGGGCTGCCCCGGCTTCATCCGCAATCTCCTGGAACTTGGCGAAGTCAATCGTGCGCGGGTAGGCGGACGCGCCGGACACGATCACGCGCGGTTTGTGCTCCAGCGCCAGGGCGCGGATGGCCGCGTAGTCGAGCGTTTCGGTCTCTTTGTCGACCATGTACGGCACGACCTTGAAGTAGCGTCCGGAGAAGTTGAGGGGGTGTCCGTGCGACAGGTGCCCGCCATGGCTGAGATTCAGGCCGAGTATTGTATCGCCGGGCTTGGCCAGGGTGAGGTACGCGGCGATGTTGGCCGAGGTGCCGGAGTGGGGCTGGACGTTTGCGTGGTCGCAGCCGAAGAGCTGCTTGGCGCGCGCGATGGCCAGGTTTTCGGCAACGTCAACCCACTTGCACCCGCCATAGTAACGCTTGCCCGGATAGCCTTCGGCATACTTGTTGGTCAGGACCGAACCAAGGGCGGCGAGCACGGCCTCGGAGCAGAAGTTCTCCGAGGCGATGAGCTCGAGATTGTTGTGCTCGCGGTTCGTTTCTTTGCTGATTGCTTCAAACACTTCCGGATCGGTCTTCGCTAGCAGGTCGGATTTCATTCAGTGGTCTCCTTGAATTCTACGCGGCCGGCAGTCGAGGACGGCAACAGACGGTGGATACGATTGTATTCCGGTGTCTTCGGCACGCGGGCCGCTAACATCAGGCTAAAAGGTAGCGGCGGGCGTGGAAAAGTCAAGGAGAGAGGAAAGGGGTCAAGGAGCCGAGGGGTTCAGGATTCAATTGGCGCTCCGGTCAGCACTCGAACCGCAGATTCCTTGAATCCTCGAATCCCGTCCGCTAGACTCGGGCGTGTTTTCCGAGCTACTTGAGGTCGTCCGCCTGCTGCGCCGGCGTTGCCCCTGGGACCGCAAACAGACGCTGGCCTCGACCCGGCCGATGCTGCTCAATGAGACCTTCGAGCTCGACGAGGCCTTGCGCCGGCAAGACAAGGACGCCATCACCGAGGAACTCGGCGACTACCTGTTCATGGGCTTGTTCCTTGCCGAGGTCGCGGGCGCAGAGCTTGGCATATCGCTTGAGGATTCCCTCAAGGGCATCGTTGCGAAGCTCAAGCAGCGCCACCCGCACATCTACGGCTCGACCAGGGTGCGTGGCGCGGCGGACGTGCTGGCCAACTGGGAGAAGATCAAGCGCAAGCAGAAACGGAGTGGGGGGCTGCTTTCGGGTGTTCCGGTTGCCATGCCCGCCCTGCGGCAGGCGCAGCTAGTCCAGGAGCGGTGCCGCCGGGTCGGGTTTGACTGGGACCGGCCGGAGCACGTACTCGACAAAGTCGAGGAGGAGATTCACGAGCTGCGGCAGGTGCTCGCTCGAGGCCGCAAGAGCCGGGCGCGCGTACCGGAAGAGCTTGGCGATCTGCTCTTCGCGCTGGTCAATCTGGCGCGGCATCTCGGTGTTGATGCCGAAGGTACGCTCAAGGATGCCAACGCCAAGTTCCGGGGACGCTTCCGGCTCATCGAGGAGCATTTTGCCTCCCGGGGCAGGGAGCTGGGCGAAGTGAGTCTGGATGAGATGGAAGCTGCCTGGCAGCAGGTGAAGCACGCCCGGTCCAGAGCCAGAGGGCCGAAGGACAAGGCAACCTCGAAGTCAGGAAAGGGACGAAGCAGGACGGCCTGAGGCGCAACTTCGTCGCCCGCCTTGGCTGTTTCGCCGCTAGTGGCTCGGAATTCGAACTTTCGGCTTCGGATTTGCCGCGATGGCCCTACTCGTCGTCGAGGTTGATCTTCAGGTCGTCCGACTCGTCCGAGTCCTGGTCCTCCTTCAAGTGTTCCTCGTCGACCTCGGTCTCCTCATCGTACGTGCGAGTCGTATCGACGCTGCCACAGACCGGGCACTCGGCTTCGAGTTCTCCGTCCTCGTCGTCGGAGTATACCTCAAAGGTGTGGCCGCATTCGAGGCACATCAGTTCGCGATTAGCCATTTTCGGTTTCTCCTACCACCTTTTTACCGGCAAGATTCCGCTTGTCAAGCACTGCGTCGCGCGGTGTCGCGCGGAGAGGCGTCCGCACCGACTCCACAAGCCTCTCACTATCTGATGATTGTGCAGGTGCAGCCGTGAGCCGGCTGCTCGCGGCTTCACCCTATGGGAGAGAGCGAGAGAGCAATACGTCTGTTTGACTCCGGCCGTTTGGGCACTATCCTACGAAGTGTGAACTCGCCAGTTCCTGCCGTCGCTACGGGCTTCAGGCCGGCCCTTGCCCGGGTCGCTGTTCTCCTGCTCGTGTACTCGACTGTTGCCGGCTTCGCTGTCTCCGAATTCATCCGCTATCCCGGCCTGGCCAGCGTCAAGCCATGGCTGGGCGGAGAGAGTTTCTTCGGCGACATGGTCTACGGCCGCGCGCCTCAGCCGTACGTGACCCGTGTGCTCGTGCCCTGGCTTGTGCGGACGGCGGTCGCCGTCACGCCGTCAACCGCGAGGTCGCAGACAGAAACTAGCGCTCGGCACTCGCTCACCAGTAACGGCAGGCCACTGTGGCTGCATCAGTATCCGTTCGAGTTTACCCTTGCCAAGAACATCCTGCTGCTGTTTGCCATCGGGTTTGCTTTCGCCTTGTGGTGGCTGGCGCGCCTGACGCTCGACGTGCCCGCGCCCGCGGTTGACGCCATTCCGGTCGTCTCGCTGTTTGCGCTGCCGGGCCTGTACGGCTATGGCAGCATGCTCTACGATCTACCTGCGCTGTCGTTGTTTACACTGGGGCTCGCGTCTATCGCCGCGCGCCGGCAATGGCCCTACGCGCTGCTGTTCGCGGTCTGCGTGTTGAACAAGGAAACCGGGCTCCTGCTGACGCTGGTCTGGGCGGTTTCAGAAGCGCGCAGGCGCAAACCCAGGCAGTTGGCCGTCGGCATCGGATTGCAGGTCTGCTTCTGGCTGGTGACGCGGGGTCTCCTGTTCTGGTACTTCAGAAACAACCCGGGCGAGCCGCTAGCCCTTCACCTACTCCGCAATGCCCAGGTCCTTGCAGTTCCCGGCAACTGGTTCCTGTTCCGGCCGGTCACGGACTGGTTGATTCTGCCGAGGGGCTTCAACGTCCTCTATCTCTTCGGCTTCATCGCCTCCCTGTATGCGCTCCATCGGGCCCCGCAGTTCCTGAGGGACGCGTACTGGGTCGTGCTCCCGGTCTTCGTCCTGACGTGGTTGTTCGGCAACGTTGATGAGATGCGGGTCTACTACGAACTCCTGCCGATAGTCACTCTGGTTCTGTTCAGCGGCCTGTACCGGTTGATGGGCTACCGGCCGCAGCCGGCAGCGTCCGCTGCCACTTGAGCCGGACCGCGGTGCATTTCGCGGCTCTCCACTTGAGGCTAGGCCGTCATCCCAGCAGTCCGCCTTTCCGGTAGATCTCGATCTGGACCGGTGGGAACGGTCGACCCTGCACTTTGACCCCGGTGGCCTGTATTTCAATCTCGCCGCTCGCCAGGTTCACCCGAAGGTGCTCGCCGTCTCTGAGTCCGGATGCCAGCAGGTTTGCGGTCATGACCGGGAACCCGGAGTTTACCGCGTTGCGGAAGTAGTTGGCCCCGAATGAGCCAGCAATCAGCAGGCCGATACGCAGGCTCCTGAGACAGTCAACCGCCTGCTGGCGTGAGGATCCTGTCCCAAAGTTCTTGCCGGCCACTATGATGTCGCCCGGCTGAGCGCTCTTGCTGAAGTGTTCCAGGCCGGGGACGCTGTCGAAGGCGTATTGCCCCGTCTCGCGGAGGTCGGTGACGGCGAGGTGGCGGCTGTGGAATATCATGTCAGTGTCGACGTTGTCCTTCGAGATGAGCCAGATTCGGCCCTCTACCACTAGGGGCACGGCCCGAGGTGTGCGGTGCTCGTGTGAAGCCCTGGCCATGGGCTTCGGCTTGAAGAGCGCGGGCCGCACCGGAATTGCCCCGGGATTGACGATGGCTCCGGCAACCGCAGATGCCGCAGCGGTTTCGGGCGAGACCAGGTAGATATCACCCTTGCCCTGCTTGCCGGCGAAATTCCGGTTGCCGGTAGCAACCGTCACCTCGCCCGGGCCGTTCTGGCCGATCTGGCCTGCCGCGCAGCCGGCACATCCGGCATTGGCGACCAGTGCGCCGGCCTGCTTGAAGGTCTCGATGATTCCGTTGCGCATCGCCTCGTGCCAGATGGCGTCAGTCGCCGGCACTATCTTGAGCACTACGCCGGGAGCGACTTTGCGGCCCTTGAGGACTTCGGCCGCAGCCTTCAGGTCATCCATGCGGCCGTTGGTGCAGGAGCCGATGAAGGCCGAGTCGATCTTGCGGCCGGCAACTGAGGCGACAGTGACGACGTCCTCGGGATGGCCCGGCCGTGACACCAGCGGCTCGAGGTCAGCGATGTCGACGCGCTCGGTTCGCTCGTAGGTTGCATCCGGGTCGGCTTGGACCGGGTCGGCCACGCGTCCGGTCTTTGCTTTGCAGTAGTCCATGATGATCTGGTTCGGAGGGAAGAACATTACAGTAGCACCCATCTCGGTACCGAGCGAAGCAACGGTCATCCTGGCGTCGAGGCCGAGTTTGTCCGCGTACTCACCGTAGACTTCGGCGGAGAGGCCGAGCAGTCCGTTCGCGCCGAAGTGACGTAGCAGGGCGAGTCCGATGTCCTTGGCGGTCGTGCCGGGCTTGGGTTGGCCGACCAGTTCGATCTTCACCGTGGCCGGTACCTCCAGCCATACCTTGCCGTATGCCCAGGTGTGGGCGATGTCCCGGTCTCCCATGCCTTGGCCGAACGCGCCGATCGCCCCAAGGATGTTGGCATGCGAGTCGGTCGAGACAAACGTGTCGCCGGGACCAACCAGACCACTGTCAACCGCCAGGTGGGTGCCGATACCGGCGTCAACATCAGAGACCTTGATGCCGTGGTTCCGGGCGAATACGCGGCAGGCCTGTTGACTCGCAACGTACTTCTGATCGGAAGCTGTCGGGTTGCAGTCGAACGTGAAGACGGTCTTGGCCGGGTCGGCCACGCCCAGACCGTTGTCTTCCAGGCTCCTGACAACGTTGGCCCCACCGAAGTCGCGCGCTACCCGTACATCAATCGCGAGTTCGACGATGTCCCCGGGGCTGACGTTTCTCCCCGAGGAGTGGGCAGCGATTATCTTCTCCACGACGGTGGCCATGGCTAGATGAGGAGCCGCCCCTTGTGCATCAGGACGAGGGGGTCGAGCAGCTCGAGGTCGGTCAGATGGACAGTGACGGCACCTAGCACCTTGCGCGCCATCGCTCTCTCGGGCATGAAAGCGATGGTGTTCACGATGGCGTCGGGCATGGTCGCGATTGCTGTCTCAGCCACATCTCATTCCGAAATCTCACAGGTTTTTCCTTATGCCGGCCTTTCGCCGAGGATTATAACGCTGGGGTTCGCGTGTTCAAGGCTCAAGGCAGGTGATCGCCTGTTTGGGTCCGTTCCGGGTCTGTGGGCTCGTATCTGGCTCGCCCCTGTTGCCTCATATATGGATCTACTCCTACGCGCCCCGTTGCCTCAGAATAGATTTCTACTCCTAGCATCGGTCTTGTCCAGCTTGGCTTGGGTCCGCCACCGCGGTCTGCTCTGCGACTTCCTTGAGCAACTGCCGCTGTAGCCGCTCGCACCGCCGCTTCAGTTCGGCCGGGTTCAGCTCTCGGTATTCCGTCGCCAGTCGCTGCCTCAGCGATGGCTCCAGTTCTTTCCACACCAGCAGCCGCTGGTAAGGCGTCTTGGCAGGCTCATACT
>Ga0194125_10001714_pt1 | contig 37041 bp, 34 predicted proteins | sample TA2KigC250mmetaG_FD_148626 | JGI IMG/M metagenome (GOLD analysis project Ga0194125, IMG submission 148626) | Freshwater microbial communities from Lake Tanganyika, Tanzania - TA2015034 Kigoma Deep Cast 250m | ecosystem: Environmental > Aquatic > Freshwater > Lake | place: Tanzania: Lake...
CAGCGTTTCCGCTTCCGTCTTGGCTTGAGTTGCTGTCCCATAGAGGGGTTGGGTTTTACCAGAGCGCCGTCCGGCGTGTCAATCACTCACCGATTTGCCGTGTTGGCAGCGCCATGGGTCGTTCACGAGGGAGGTGTGAGCACCCATCGTCTCGCGTGGTCGCGTTCCGCCAGGCGCAGGCGGTAGGCTTCGACATCCATCCGGGGTGCCGCGCCGGATGCAACGGCGGCCGCCGCAACGGCATACGGCACTTCGATGAAGAGCCGGCGATCGAACGGTTTCGGTATGATGTATCCACGGTCAAGTGCATCCGGCATGCCCGGATAGAGATCGAGCAACTGTTGCGGCACCGGCTCCCTTGCCAGGTCTGCAAGCGCGTTGGCCGCTGCAAGCTTCATCTGCAGATTGATCAGGCGCGATCCGCTGTCGAGCGCGCCGCGGAAGAGGAAGGGGAAACCTAGAACATTGTTGACCTGGTTCGGGTAATCGGACCGCCCTGTGGCCATCACGTAGGGGCGGTTGCCCATCGTCTCAGCCACGATTTCCGGCCTGATTTCCGGATCGGGGTTGGACATGGCGTATATTGCAGGATAGTCCGCCATGGCCGCCACGTCCTCCGACTTCACGCAGTCGGCCACGGATACCCCGATGAAGACGTGCGCACCGCGGATTGCTTCCGAGAGCGACCGAGCGGTTCCGCCCGCCGCGTGTTCCCGCTTCTTGGCGTTCAGGTCCGTCCTGTCCCTGTGCACGACGCCCTTCGTGTCGCACAAGGTGACCGCCTCGGCCCCCGACGCCTTCAGCATTTCCGCGATCCTGATGCCGGCTGCGCCCGCGCCGTTGATGACGATGCGCAGGTCGGGCAGTTTCCTGTCGGAGAGCAGAGCGTAGTTTTTCACGGCGGCGAGGGTGATGACGGCTGTGCCCCACTGGTCGTCATGGAACACGGGGATGTCGAGCAGTTGTTCGAGCCTGTCTTCGATCTCGAAGCATGCCGGCGCAGCGATGTCCTCAAGGTTGATTCCGCCATACATCGGCGCCAGTGCGCAGACGGTGTCTATGACTCTCTGCGGATCGGTCGGTCCCGTGTTCTTTCCTTCGCGCCGGCAGAAGTTGAGCGGAACGGGCCAGCCGTCAACATCGCCGAAGGCCTTGAACAGGACCGCTTTGCCCTCCATGACAGGGATGCTGGCCTCGGCGCCGAGATCGCCCAGTCCGAGTATCGCCGTGCCGTCCGAGACCACGCCGACAAGGTTGGCCTTGGCCGTGTACTTCCATAGGGTCGACCTGTCACTGGCGATTTCCCGCACCGGCACCGCCACGCCAGGCGTATAGGCGGTGCATAGAGAGCGCAGGTCGGACAATTTCTTCGTCAACCTCAACCCCACCTTGCCGCCAAGGTGATAGGAGAGTATTTCGTCGCGATCAATAGGAGCGGTCAATCGGGCCTCCTCCGAAGTTGCGGGCACCGCCGCAAAGACGCCGGATAGTGTACGAGCGGCCCATCCAAATCAAGCGCAAGTTGATGCGCCGCCGCTTCGAGTACCGGAATGAAGGCGCAGCGCGGAAGCCCGTCAGAGGGATGCCTTTTCCAAGCCTTCGAACGTCATCGTTATCTTCGTCCGGCCTTCCTGTCCGGGCAAAGCCGCGATTCTGAGCGTTGTCAGCCGCCACGGCGGCCTTAGAGTCTCGCAGTTGAGAGCGCGCTGCAGTGCGCCGGGGGCATCGATTGACTGGAAGACGATCTCCTCAATCCTGTGCGTCCACCCGTCCGTCAGCTCCTTCCTGTCGCTTCGGACTGTTTCAGCGGCGGGTAACGCGCCGCCGGGCGACAGTGCGGACCTGATATCCCGGAGCCTGGCATCAGGCAGACTTTCGAAGGCGGCACGGGCGGAGTAAACAAGCTCCATGCCTGCGGCCAGTTCCCGAAGGCGCCTCGTTTCTTCGGCGCGCGCCGCCATGGTTTCGCGGGTATTGCGGAGAAGTTCGGCGGCGTGGACGGCAAGGATGATGCCTGCCGCAAGCGGCAGGTATGCGCCGGCTATCTGCAGCTTTTGAGCAAGACGTTCGGGCTTCACCTGTCGGCGCCTCCGGCAGAGACCACGGCGAACGGAATTCGGCCGTCGGGACCGGCGTTGCCGGTCTTGACGGCCACGGCATACCCGCTGTCGCCAAGTTGGCGAACGAATTCCGACCAAGCGTTCCATCGCGGAGCCATGCCCGATGCGTCAACCGCCTTGCCGGAAAGGTTAAGCGTTGCGAGGCGCAAGCCGTCCCGGTCGGCGATCTCGGTCAGGCGGCCGGCAAGCGTGACAAGCGAAGGGGTGAACGTGTCCCGGAACGGCCTGGTATTCTCCTTGCGCGTTGTGAGTTCCGCGGCGACCACGCTTATGGCACGCTCGCCCTTCACCGGCAGACTGTAGCCGAGCAGACTGTCGCGCAGTGAGGCGAAGGTTGCGTCGGCCTCGCGCTCCATCCTGCCTGCTTTCAGGACGGCAGCCGAGGCGGCGGCGCAGAGCAGTAATCCGGCGGCTGCCACGAGCCAGAGGGCGCGGTTGCGGTCTCTGCCGGCGCGTTTTGCGGAGTCCGGGTGTCTGAATCTGACTCCCCGGAGGTCCACACGGAGAGGCCCGCGCAGCAGCGCACGGCACGCAAAGGCGCGCGCCGCAAATTCGGCCGGTGATTCATGGACGCAGGAACTGCCGACCCAATCATCAGGGAGTGCGGAGAGAATCCTGGCAGCTTCCGTCCGGTCGGCTGCCTCGGCGCCGCAGAGGGCCCAGAAGACAGGGACCGGAGCCGCGCCGAGGCGGGTTCGAAGCGCGCGCGAGAGGGTTTCTGTCCCGATTCCGGGCAGCGTTTGTGCGCCGATGAAGCTGCGGCCCCTGCCTATGACGAGGACGGACCTCCCGGGGTCTGCGCGCAGCACCGCTCTGAATGCGTCGGCAGACGCGGCAGGCGTTTCGGCGAGGCTCTGAGTCCAGATGGCGAGCCCTTCATGATCCAGTATCATGGGATCAAAACCGGCATCCCTGCATCCGGCAAGGCGCGCCTCTATGTGTGAATGTCTTGCCGCGACGGCAAGTGCACGTACATTGCCGCCGGCCCCGCGCTGCGGTTCGAGGAATTCCACTTCACATTCCTCGATGGGGAATGGCATGGCGATGTCCAGCAAGGTAGGGAAAACACGTTTTGCGCGTGAGAAGGACCGGTAGGGGGCGTCTATCCACTGGGCCATACATTCCGTAACCGGCATGCAGGCGATTGACGGCACGGTGGCGCCGCGCCGGCGGAGTTCATCCATGTCGGACGGGCTGGTTACTATCCTCTGGCCCCGGCGCTCGGCAAGGAGGACAACCGGCTCCCGGGCGGTCATGTCTACGGAGAAGCATGAACTTGCCCAAGGAAGAGCCCGCCTGGCACTCCCTCGTCCCGCGTCTCCCCGCTCGGCTGCGGGCGCTGTTCCGGAAATGGCAGGCGCACTCATTCGAATAGCCAATTCTTCCCGATCGCGGTTAAGCATGCAATGGTGGCCGGGCTCTGCCCGGACGGCTTTCCCTTGATACCGGATGCGGCCGAGGAAGTCAAACAGGGCAGGATAGGGCCATGAACGCGGTTGCGTTCACACTCATGTCGGGCTAATCTCGCCCGCATGAGCACGTTGATCAATGCCGTGCGGACGATTCGCCGTGTGCCGGCTTGCGGGGCCATTGTTGCTCTGGCTGCGATGATCTGGCTTGTTGCCGGCGCCGGCGCGCAGGACATGGACCGGATAAGGGATGCGCCTGCTGTCGGCACCCCGGCTGCCTTCAGGTTCCGCGATGCCGACAGCATCCGTCTGGAGGCGGACAAGGCCAGGGACGCAGGGGAGACATCGAAGGCGATCCAGCTCTACCGCGCCGCCGCGGAGGACTACTCACGCCTGCTCAGGGATTACCCAGCATGGGAGCCTGCGGTGACGAGGTTCAGGGCCGCCTCTTGTGAGAACGAGGCAAAGAGACTCAGCGAGGAGATGTCTGTGCCAAAGCCGCCGTCGTCTCCTTCGGCCCGTCCGCCCGCGGATGTGCGTGCGGACTCAGACGGACTGATGCGCGAACTTTGCGCCGCGGCATCTCTCATGCTCAGGTCGGGGCAGTTGTCCGAGGCCCGTGCCCTGCTTTCGCGCGGGCTCAGGACCGACCCGGACAACGTTTCCGCTCGCGTCCTGATGGGGATCGTTCACTGCAGGGAACGCGGATACGACAATGCCATATTTCTTCTCCGGCCGGTTGTTGATGAAGACGGCGCCAACGTGAAAGCGCGCATGGCATTGGCCGCGGCGTACTACGCGGTCGGCCGCGTTCTGAGCGCCGAATCGGAGCTGCGTCGGGTTCTCGAGACTGACGAACGCGTGCCTGAAGCGCACTACAACATGGCGCAGGTGCTCCTCGCAATGGAGCCTCCGGACCTGGCGCTGGCCGGGCGGCACTACCGCCGCGCGCTTGCTCTCGGGGCGGCTGCCGACAAGAGCATCGAGGCAAGACTGGCTGGTGCCGGAAACGCGGCTAAGCCCGCTTTGTGAGCATCTCGCGCGCATGCGCGAGGGTCGTCCTGGTCATGCTTCTTCCACCCAGCATGCGCGCTATTTCTTCCACGCGCACGTCGCCGCCGACTTCCGTCACCGCGGTTCGAGTGCGGCCGTCCTCAACCGTCTTGCTCGCCACCAGGTGGCGTGTCCCGCATACCGCCACCTGCGGGAGATGCGTAATGCAGATGATCTGGTGATGGTTCGCGACGGCCTGCAGTTTGGCTCCGATGGCGACGCCCATTTCTCCGCCCACGTTGGCGTCAATCTCGTCGAACAGGAGCAGGGGTATCCGGTCGTGAACCGCGAGTACCGACTTGGTGGCTAGCATGACGCGGGATATTTCGCCGCTCGAGGCGATCAGCCGCAGCGGGCGTGAAGGTTCGCCGGCGTTAGGCGCAAATCCGAACTCAATATCGTCCATGCCCGCGGGCCGCGGTTCGCCGGGCGTGAGATCGACGGAGAACGATCCGTGCGGGAATCCCAGGTCTCTCAGTTCAGCGGTTACGGTCTTCGCGAGAGAGGCGGCGGCTTTCCGTCTTGCCTCACCGAGCCTGGAGCCGGCTGCAGCCAGCTTTTTTTCTTCGGCCTGCAGTTCGCGATTGAGGGCCGCGATCCGCTCGCCTCTTGATTGCAGGTCACCCAGCCTGGTCCTGGCGCGTTCGAGCAGATCGAGTATTCCTCCGATCGTGGGGGCATACTTTCTCTTCAAGTCGCGCACAAGCGCCATGCGGTCCTCGATCTCCTGCAGACGCGCCGGATCGGCTTCGACGTTCCCTGCGTGGGAGGCGACGGCGGAATCCAGTTCCTGAATCTGGATGGCGGCCGACTCGGCTTCCCTGAGCCACACCCCGGCATCCGGGAAGAATCGCTCAAGCTGGGTCAGCGCGCGCACTGCGCCGGCCATGGCGTTGAGTGCCGAGCTTTCGCTTTCCGCCAGCGCCGCGTGTGTTTCCGACGAGAGCCGGATGATCTCGTGTGCGTTTGCCACGCGGGCGTGTTCCTTTTCCAGCTCGGTCTCCTCGTCCGGATCGAGTTTTGCGCGTTCGATCTCCTCGATCTGGAAGGAGAGGAGGTCGATCTGTGCGGCGACCGCATGGTCGTCGCAGTCCAGCTCGGCGATGCGCTCGCGCAGGTCCCGGATGGAATCGTAGACGGTCTCGTAGTCCTCTCTCTGTTTCCAGAGGCGTCCGAAGGCGTCGAGGAGATCAAGCTGCGATGCTCGGTTCAGGAGGGACTGGTGATCGTGCGGGCCGTGCATGTCGACAAGGAGGTCGCCTATCCTCTTCAGAGCCTGCGCGGTTGTCGGCGAATCGTTCACCCAGTTCCGTCCGGCGCCGGATGCGGAAAGCGACCGCCTGAGGACCAGCGCGCCGCCGTCGCAGAGAGGCAGGCCCAGCTCCTCAAGTGCCGCATCCGTGTCGGAAGAATCGGCAAGATGAAAAGCGGCCTCGACCGAGCAGGTGTCGGAGCCGCTGCGGATCATGGATCGGTCCGCGCGTTCGCCCAGCACAAGGCCCAGGCCGCCGGCGACGATGGACTTGCCAGCCCCGGTTTCGCCGGTGATGACGTTCAGCCCGGGTCCGAACTCGATTTCCAGCGCCTCAACGATGGCAAGGTTGCGGATTCGCAGCGTCTGCAGCATGGGCGGAAGGTTACTATTTACGAATGCCGGTGGGCAAGAGGCTGCGCTGAAGAAAGGCAAGCATGCCTGTTAGGGGAGAGCCCGGGCTTCCTTCTCGGCCTTCGCGGCTTCATCCGCGCGGCCCGCCTTCCTCAGGCAAGCTGAAAGGTTCATGAGGATTGTGGCGTCTTCCCGCGGCGCGGCGTTCGGATTGTTTCTGCTCAGGGCAAGAGCCTTCAAGAGCGTCTGCTCGCACGGTTCCAGTTTGCCGCGCCGCAGGTATGCCATCGCCAGGTTGTTCAGGATCAGCACGGTGCGGGAATCATCTTTCTCCGGAGCGGATTCGTTGAGGGCGAGACACTTCTTGAGTGTGCTCTCAGCATCCTTCAGTTTGCCTGAATTGAGATAGATTAGTCCCAGGTTCAGGCGGCAGGACAGCGCGAGTGGATGGGATTCGCCCGACTCGGAGCAGAACACCTTCAGCGCCTGCCTGCAGAGATCCTCTGCCTGCGCGTATCGTTTCTGAACCGCGTTCAATCCCGCCAGGTTGTTCTGCGCGACGGCGAAGTGCATCCGTTCCCCGCGCGCGGCCCCGGCCAAGGTACTGGCCGCGGATGAAAGGCACGTTTCAGCTTCGCCGAGGCGGCCGGCGGAGAAATAGAACATGCCAAGATCGTTCAGTGAGACACCAACCCTGGGATCTTCGCTTCCAAGCGCCTTCCGGCGAATCTCCAGGGCCTCCTTCATGGCGGCTTCCGCGTCGTCCAGCCTGCCTGCGCGTCCGGCCTCAAGCGCTTTCGTTGAGAGTGCGATCGCTTCCGGCGGGTCAGCGGGAGTACTTTCGTCCTCGCCCCGTGTTCGGGTGCGCCGGAAGAGCGACAAGAACCCGACGCCGCTGCGCGGCTGCGCATTGGACGGTACGGGCTCTTCAAGCTCACTCGGTTCGGACGGCCTGATGTTCAACCTTGCGATTTCAGAACGCGCGGCGGCCAGTTCCGATTCCAGTGCGGCGCAGCGCGCCAGGGCAGCGTCGAGCGCCGTCTGCAGGTTGCGATCGCTTGCCTCTGACTGAATCCGGACTCTCGCGGAATCCGAACGGCTTTGTGCGAGTTCTGACTCAAGGCGCCTGATGTCGGAGTCCTTTTCCTCCAGAACGGACGATGCTGATTCGTCCTGGCAGGACGAGAGTCCTGCTGCACCCGGACCAGCGGGGCCTGTGGCGGGAGTTTGGCACGACGAGAAGAGCAGTGCCGGTGCAAGCAGAACAGCACACCGGGCATCTCGCTTTGACATCAGGCTTCTCCGGAGAGTGAAGAAAGAATACGCCGCCGGAAAAGCGTTGTCTTGACCGGCGGCGTCAGCACACTCAGAGTCCGACGGGTACCGTTCCCGTCACGGGCTCATTACGCGGGGAATGAACCCGGCGGCTGCTGCGCCAGGCACCAGGATGTGCCCTATCGGCATACGCTTCGGGATCACGATCACGAGCCCGTGCGCTTGCGGGCGGACACCGCTACGCGCCCTGAGCAGACGCATGTCTATCCGCACAGGTCCGGCCGTCACATAGTGACTGCCTTCGTCCAGACTCGGAAGCTCAAATACTCCGTCCTTGCCCGTGCGGGTCTTGAACACGACCTTCTCACTATCGGAATTCCACACGGATACCCGTATGCCATCAGCTGGCGTCTTTCCGTCCGGGTACAGCATCACACCTCGGAATGTGGATGGCAGCACCGAGAGGTCAGGGGCCTGCTCGGCGGCCAGTGCGGCAACAGCCGAGGCAATCATGAGACCCAGAATCGGCAACATCAGCTTCTTCATCGCCTCTCCCTCCGATCCGACAAGCCCGAAAACAGCAGCAGCGCTGGAGGTCAATAGTCTCCCTTCGAACGAAGATATTATCGCGGCCGGCGCCTGCAGGGTCAATAGGAAACGGTGGAAGAATTACGGTGAATTGGGTTGTCAGGAAGAAGGCGCGGTACTATTTTTGAAAAGGCGCGTACGTTCTTTCGGCATTTCGTGGTGTTGAAGGGGAAGAACAGGGAAGGGGGGCAGTGCGGTGAAGAGACATGGAGTTGGGATTCTGGTCTCGGTGCTGGCGGTTGGCGTTCTTGCAGCGCCTCTGTCTGTGACTGCGGCCGAGGCCGCAGGGGGCGAAGCCGAGCAGGCCAAGCCCGAACTGCAGAAGGAAGCCGAGCAGGCCAAGCCCGAACTGCAGAAGAAGGACAAGGCTGAGAAGAAGGATCGAAGCAACGTTGACTTTGTGGTCACAGCGTTGCCGGCCTCGCTTCTGGTGGACGTGCAGGGCGAAAAGCTCACAATTGCCGGCGAGCGCATGTCGAAGGTCTACATGATGCCGAACATCATGGCGGGCGTTGGCATGGAGTTCGGCGACCTGTACGTTGATCTGCAGGGCGGAGTCGGGATGATCGTGAACGACCAGTTCCAGTCATTCCTGCTCGAGGCCGTGCTCGGCGCCAGCTACGCGTTTACAGATTCCTTCAACTGCGGGCCGCGCGTGGGGTTGCTGTACCTCACGGATCCGGACTATACGGAGGATGACACCGCCGATTTCGACGAGGCGGCGGGGTTGCTGGTCGGGTTCCAGATGTCAATGGGCGACAGGATTGCATACGTCGTTTCCGTTGACCTTGTGATGGCCTCGATGGACGTGAACGCCGATGAGGGAGTGGTAACCAGCAAGGACAAGCTGGAAATCTCGTCTCTCGCGTTCCAGTTCGGTGTGCGCGGAGAGTTCTGAGAAGCGAGGTCCGGACTACCGGATAACGACTTCTTTCGGGAGCAGGATCAGAAGGACTTTGGCTTCCTTCTGGTCCTGTCTCTCTTCGGACTTCGGAATGACCGTAAGCCGCAGGTCGAGCTCGCTGATCGTCAGCACGTAGTCGGCTTCCGCGAGAAGCGGAAGATCAAACATCCCGAACTCGTCGGTGGCCGTCTCGTGCAGAAGCTTGTCCTTCTTGAGTTCATCCTCGGTCTCGCCCGGCTTGGACGACCACACCTCGACCTTGAGGCCTTCAAGCGTCTGGCGGTCCGTGCGTCGGTCCTCAAGCACTATGACCTTGCCGCGGACAGTGGCGGTTTCCATGACCACAGGTATGCCCAGTTCGGGACTGCGGGACCGGGCATGCGATGTGATCGGATTGACGGATGCGCACAACGTGGCGATCAAGAAGCAAAGCAGCGTAAATGCTCGCGAAGTCTGCATGGCCATCTCCTCCTCCTCCAGGCTGCCGCGTACCCGAAAAAGGTAACCTTCGGCAAGAAACACAGCTCATCCCAAAAGACCACGCTTATTTACCCACCGTCCTCGATCGACTTCAATGCTAAAACAGGATATTTCTTTGGCCGCTGCGGTGCCTGGGCGGCGCGGACGGCGACAGGGCGTTCCGTTACCAGACCAGATTGCTGATCGAGCGCTGGACCCATTCGACCTGCTGACGCAGACTGCTGTGCGGGAATGCGCGACGGAACTCATCGCATGCCGCGTCGGCTTCCGGATACCGTTTCATCTCCACGAGCAGGTCTATCGCGTCGGCAAGCGCGTCATCCGCATCCGGGTTGTCCGGGTACGCGGCCGCGAGCCTGCGAAGGGCCGCGACCGCGGCCGCCGTGTTGTCGAGCCTGTCAATATACAGGCGGGCGGCGGCGCGCAGGGCGCGGGCGCCTGTTGCGCGTTCCCCCGGGTACTCGTCAACCTGGAGCGTGTATTCCCGCGCGGCGAACTCGAAGTTGCGCACGATTTCCTCGAAGTGCCGGCCGCGTTCGAAGTGACGCACCGCCGGTTCCAGCCTCGATATCTTGAGGATGTCGTCGTAACGTGACCGCTCCGAGGCCTCCCTTTCCCACTTGTCCGCCATGAACCGGCTTGTTCCGGTCGGGATGGAGTCGGCCGCGCGTATGCGCAGGTTGCGGTTGACCGTGATCGCCTGCTCCCTCAGAACTGCCAGGATGGGCATCTGCGGCTCAAGGACCGTGCCGCCGACGGGGCAGTCGGCTTCTATCGTGCCGTCGCGCTGGCCGATCAGGAAATGCCAGGAATTGAACGACAGGTTCAGCAGCCCGGTTCCGGCGGTGCGAACGTTGGGTTGTATCCGCAGCCCCGTGGTTTTCAGCGACGTGATTCCCGACAGCCTGCCTGACCTGCAGCACGCGTTGATGAAATAGTCGAACTCGCCGGCGCGCGCGGTGAACGGCGCCACGGCGAGGAGGAGCGGGTTGATCTGGCGAATTGGAACGCCGCGCATTTCCAGGTCCAGATCAGCGTCGAGCTCGGAGGGGGACAGCCTGTCCATTGCGCATCTGCCGGCTCCACGGAAGGATGACAGTGCGTTTGAACTGACGGCGAACCTGCCTTCGAAGGCAAACGAATACGGGACAACGGGGTTCGTGTCGGAAGCCTGCCTCAGAAGGAACACGGCGTTCGTCAGAAGGACGGAAACCTCGTCGGCGTCAGGCAGGGGGCGGAATCGCACGGCCGAGGAGACGTTGGAGACCAGCAGGATGCTGAGCCGGGAAAAGTCGATCTCGACCGGGAGGGGGGTTGGCTTCATGTGAACCAGACTGTCCGGCAGGGGTTCGGACGTTGTCGCGACGGTTCTCACGCCGTCCACGACAATCTCGGAGGGTGCCAGCCGCCGGTTGAGCATGTGCGGAAGACTGTAGCGGACCACGACCGAGTTTACCCGTGACTCGATGGCGGCGCCGGCGGTTATCTTCATGTCCTCCGCGCGGAACGAAGCAAAGCCCGGCTCAAGGCCCATGCGGCCGAACCGCACGTCGACGCCGGAGAAGTCCAGCAGGGCCATCTTCACCGCTCCGTAGTAAAACAGGCGGGAGAACGGAGACCGTATTGAGAGCAGCCACCAGGGTGATGTGGCGGCGGCGAGTATCAACAGAGGGATGCCGAAAAGCAGCGGGAGGAAAAGTCGCCTGCGGATGGCCATCTCTCGCCTGGATCCCGGTTCCGGCATGGACTCAGGGCGTTCTCGCGTACTTGAGCGTTCTCGCCTCGATGCGTTCGATTTGCGTGAGCAGCGAACTGTGTGGAAACCGCCTGCGGAATTCCACGCAGAGCCTGTGCGCCTCCGCGTAGTTGCGCAGGTCGGATTCCGTCAGCTCGATCGCCTTCGCCATGGCCCTGTCCGCCGTATCGCTGGTTGTGTACTGTTCCGCGACCGCGAGGTAGTCGGCGGCCGCCTCGTTGAACATGCGTTCGCGGTTCCTGATGCCTGCGCGCGCCATGAGGGAGTCATCCGCCACGTCGGACTTCGGGTATTTCTCTATCACCGTGGTGTAGCAACGGATCGCCTCGCCGGCATTCCTGATGTTCTCCTCGAACACCTTCGCGCAGCGGTAATGGGCAAGAGGCGCCACGGGGGCGGCGGGGTAGGCGGCAGCCGTATCGGTCCATGTCTTGACCGCCCGGCCCCAGATCCTCTCGTTCGCGTAGAACTCGCCCTTCAACATGCCGGCATCCGGCGCGAGCCGTCCGCTCGGGAAGCGCTTGCCGTGCAGGCAGAGCGCGGTGAAGGCAAGAGAACGCGACTCGTAGTCGTTGATCTTCAGCAGCACCTCGGCGGACCGGAACAGAGCTTCCTCCGCTTCCGGCCCGGATGACGTCTCGGCCGCCTTGCCGAGGGTCTCCGCTGCGCGGTAAAGCAGCTCGCGGCTCATGGTGCGGTCGGTGCAGCGTTCGGCTTCGGAAAGAATTTCCATGCCCGCCGCGAGGTAGGAACGAGAGAGTGACTGGTCCTGCGCGAGCGATTCGACGGCTGCCGACAGCAGGGCCGACAGGGCGATGGCGATGTGTCTATGGAACGGCAGTCTCATGTTCGCAATGCCCTGTGGGAAGCCGTGCCCTGATGGTTGGGCCGGAACTTCCCGCGGCCGACTTCATCACAACAGCGCGGCCTGAACAAGCAGAAACACGGTTCCAATCGCCGCGCCGGGGCGCGAGGCAGCGGAATCCTTGCCGCACGTCCAGCCGCTCTGGCATATGGCCGCCCGTGCGGTGTGTTTTCGCATGGCTGACGGCCATCGGGCTCCTGCTCGTGAGGAACGTCCATTCACGGCGGCAGCGGGCGGCGGCGGGGAGTAGCCAGTCAATCAACCGCCGCCGGCTTCTCTCGCCGCGAAGTAGGCTTTCTGAGCTTCGATATAGACGCGGCGCGCTTCTTCCATGGCGGTTTCCTTCGCTGGGTCCGACATGGACTTCGTTCGCTCGCTTCTCGCTTCGTAGTAGCGCTCGCGGGCGTTCTCATATGCGCGCCGCGCCACTATCTCGGCGGCGTTCTTCGGATAGCCCGGCGACACGATTCTCGACAGCGCAGGGACGGACGAGGCCTGGAACACGGCGCGGCCCTCGCCCGAGAAGATGGATATCACCACGCCGTACAGCTCCCGGGCGGCAGGCGCCGCGCCAGTCAGGCCGGTGTCCGTTCTCGGTGCAGAGAGATTCACGGCCGGGCACTCGATGACCGCGCCGTCCTGCGAGATGGACGGGATGGCGGCCAGGTCTTCGCAGGCCCGCATGAACCGCCCCGAATCGCGGTCTGAAGATTCGCGCGCGTAGTATTGAACCAGGATACGCGGGTCGCTGAGGTTCAACGTAGAGGCCGCCGAGGCCGGTCGGACCGACACGCGGAGGTGATATGTCCCGCTGCCGCCGGGGGCGATTGAGTTGCCTGCGCCGGGAGGCGCGAACCCAAGTTCGGCGCCGACCGCGATTGACTGGCTTTCACCGGAAGAAGCGGCGAGGTAGAGCTGAACCGGCTTGAGCGCGACGCCCGGTATCGGAGGCGGAACGCCGCCGGAGAAGACGGTGAACGGACCTGCCTCCGTGCGCACGAGAGAAGGCGCCGGCAAAGGATCCGGATCCGCGCCAGCCCCGGTTGGCGCGGCGGCGTCCGGGTCGGTGAGCAGGACTGGCGGCTCAGGCTCCGCGCTCGCGGTTCCCGTGCCCTGGACACGCCTTATTTCCTCGTTTACCTTCAGCGCTTCCGGGATTTTTCCGGCCTTGGTAAGGCCCGACTGCAGCCTGCCAAGTGCGGAGACGTACTTATCATTCAGCGCGGTTGTCTCGGAATTGCGGGCTGCCAGCAGCTTGGTATCGCTGTCCTGGTAGCGTGACTGTATCTCGCGCAGCAAGTCCGGCGTGGCGACCAGGTTGGGCGCGCGGACCTCCCGATCACGTTCGAACCGCTCCAGCTCGGACTGGATGGCCATCCACGCTTCCAGGTCGCCGGCGGTCTGGGCGCGTTTCTGTATTGCCGCCAACTCCCTTACGTAGAGCTTCGGCCATTCCGCGAGTTTCTCGTCGTAACGTTTCCCGATCTGCGCCAGGTTCTGCTCGTAGATCGTGAGGTACTGGCTGAGAACGGTTTCCGTGGTGACCTCCTGCGCGCGGCAGACGGACACCACCGCGAGCGCCATGGCCGCGTACCTGAAGCACAGTTTAACCGGAGACGCCATGTGTTTCATGCGTTGGGCGAACCCATACCATGCCGCCGCGCCGAAATCAACCCGCGTGCTCGAAGACGCGCGCGGGGCCGGTCATGTCGCCGGAGGAGGGGGCGGAGGCGCGAACAGAGGCGCCAGTTCCTGCTGCTCTCCGGCGGGCGCCCATTGGGCCATGCCGGGGCGCCACACGAGCGATTGCGCCGACAACGCGCCGGTCGAGGCCTGCTGCCGCAGCGCCTCCAGGTCGAACGGGCCCGCCTGCTTGCCGCCTGCAGCCACGTGAAAGAGCGGAACCGGCGGCGGCGCCTGCGGCGTTTCCGGCGCCGCGTTCACCGTTCTGCCGATCTGGTTGGCCATGGCGAACCCCATCCCCATGCCCATGCCGCCCGCGGCCATGCCGCCCGGGTTCTTCGCCGCGTCTTCCATCGCGTTGGCGGACTGGAACTGTGCGTATGCCTGCAGGTTCCCGATGATGCCCATGGAACTGCGCTTGTCCAGCGCCTCTTCCACCGCCGGCGGCAGGGAGATGTTCTCAACCAGCATCTTTGTCAGTTCCATCCCGTAGTCCTTGAAATCCGCGGCGAGACGCTCGGCCGCGAACCGTCCGAACTCGTCGTAGTTCCCTGCCATTTCAAGGATCGGGATGGCGGCTTCTCCGAGAAGGTCGGAAACACGCGCAACGATCAGGTTGCGGAGCTGGCCGGTTATCTCCTCCGCCGTGTAGCGTGGCTGGGTCGCGGCGACCTGCCGCAGGAAAGCCGCGGCGTCGGCTATGCGGATGGCGTACGAGCCGAACGCGCGCAGGCGCACCGGCCCGAACTCTGAGTCACGCCGCATTACGGGATTCTTTGTGCCCCATTTCAGGTCGGTGAACTGGCGTGTGCTTACAAAGTAAACTTCCGCCTTGAACGGGCTTTCGAACCCGTACTTCCATCCCTGGAGCGTGGAAAGGATCGGCAGGTTCCTCGTCTCCAGCGCGTGAGAACCGGGCGCGAAGACGTCGGCCAGCTTTCCCTCGTTGATGAAGACTGCCGCCTGCGATTCGCGCACGACGAGCCGTGCGCCGTACTTGATCTCGTTTCCGTACCTCTCGAACCTGTACGCCATCGTGTCGCCCGATTCGTCGAGCCACTCGATGATGTCTATCAGCTCCCCGCGAAGCTTGGAGAAGAGTCCCATTGCATTTCCTCCGTACGAACGCCCGCCTCAGGTGACGCCTGCAGGGAGAATGTGACCCCACGTGCGCCGCAAGTCAAACGGATGTTGCCGCGCCTGTACTGCGGGAGCTGCCCCCGTGCAACAGAAACTATTGGTCAAGAAGTAGAGAGGCGCCGGCGTATGGCGCGGGCGCCTCTTTCTGCGGGCCGTCACGGCATCGTGCCGATGCCGTGCCAGGAACGTGATTCAGCGATTCTGGCCGCCCGGGCCTTCTTCACGGCGTGGTCCAAAGCCGCGGCGTCTGCCTTCGGTGCCCGGGCCTTCCCTGTCTTCGAACAGGTTTTTCATCGCCGTGCGGATGTCGTCCCATGTCAGGCCTTCCTTCTTGCTGAGTTCGGTCAGCATGGTCATGACCTTTGCGTGGTGTTCGTCCATGCGCTTGACCAGTTCCTCGTGACGGGTTTTGGTGCGGCCGAGGTGTTCCTGCCGCTTCTCGGCCGGAACGTTTTCTTCCTCCATGAGCTTCGTGACGAACTCAACGAGTTCCGTGTACTGCTTGTCCGCGAACGCTGCCCGCGCGGCAAACTGTTCGGAATGCTGCTTGATCATCGCCCCTACCGCGGCCTTCGGTTCCTGGTCTCTGATGCCGTCCCGGTACGCTTCCATGGCTTTGCGCTGTTCCCCTGAGAACGCACGCCGCTTTTCGGCCTGCTGGCGATGGAACTCGCGCAGCTTCGCGCCGACGGGTCCGTCGGCCTCTTCGCGCACCGCCCTCTCGCGGGGACCGGGGCCTTCGCCCTCTCCCATGGGCCGGCGCCGCGGGCCGTTTTGCCCCATGCCGCCTTCCTCCTCCGCCGCGAGCGTTCCGGCCAGCATGCAAGCGCCGACCGCCAGCAGAACCGATCGCCATCCGTCCGTTCTCATAGCCGCCTCCTTACCGTTGTGTTTCCGGAACATCCGTGGCCGCGTCATTACGCCGCTCTGCTCCGAATGGTCCTACAACGAGCGCCGTGCGCCGTTTATTTCGTTGGGAGGTCGGGATCTGCCTCTCGTGTCCGGCGCGTGTTGACAAGGGGATGGGCCTCGCGCAGACTTCCAGACGGGGAGGGTGGGGATGGCGTCGCGGCCCGCCGGCAATCCTGTTTCCCGGTCGGGCCGGGTTCCCGTTTGCATGAAGCAGAGACCTCGAACCAGCAAGGGCAGTCGCCGAACCCGGAAGGCTTCCCGCTCAAGCAGTGAGCAGGCCGGCAGGAAGCTCCATGCCGGGCGGCAGGAAGACTTCAGCCGCCTGTTCAATCTGTTCTTTGAAGGTCCGGCATGCGTCCGCGGCATCGCCGAGATCGTCAGGCGCGACATGCGCTACACCGCCGTCAACCGCGCCATGGCGGCGCTCTATGGTTTGAAGCCGGAGCAGGTTATCGGCAGGACGATGATCGAGCTTGGCGTTCCCCGTGAGGCGGTTGCAGACGGCATCAAACGGCTTGAGGCGTGCCGTGGCAGGGACGTGGTCCGGTACCTGCATTCGCGGGGAAAGAACGACGAGAAGAAGTGGTATGACATGGTTCTCACCCCGCTTGGCGTCGGACCGAACGGGCTCAAGCAGTTCGTGTTCGAGGGGCGCGACGTTACCCGGATAATCCGGGCCCAGTCGGAGCTGGAACTGGTTCAGCGGCTCAGTTCCGCTCTGAACAGCATCAACGACTCCATTCATTCGAGTCTCGGAATCCGCGAAATCATGCAGGCGCTTGTCAGCCGCGGAGCAGAGGCGCTGGGCTGTCGGACCGCGGCGATTTCCATGAGGGAAGAGGGCAGGTGGGTTGTGCGTTACGTGCACGGGTTTTCGCAGGACATGGTTGGGGCTGTCATGACCGACCGGACCGAGGGGCATGCTTTGAAGGTGCTGGAGACGGGCCGGACCGTTGCTGTGGCCGACTCCAGGTCCGACCCGAGTGTCAAACGCAGGCACATGCTGAAGTACGGCGTCCTTGCCGTGCTGGTCGTGCCGCTTTTCATGCGCGGCCGGGTGGCGGGGGTCCTTTTTCTCAACTTCCCGGAGCCGCGTCGGTTCAGGGCGGAGGAGATACGTTTCGGGGAACAGCTTGCGACATCGGCCGGCAGCGCGCTCGAGCGCGGACTGATGTTCGCCGAGCTTGAGCGGGCGATGGGAGAACTGAACGCCGCGCGGAACGAGCTCGAAGCCAAGGTCATGGAACGGACAGCCCAGCTCCATGCGCTGACCGTGCGGATGATCGGCGCGGAGGAGAAGGAGCGCTACAGGATGGGACAGGTGCTGCACGAGGACCTGCAGCAGACGCTTGTCAGTATGAAATACGAGCTGGACAGGCTGCGAAGCGGGTCGAGCGGGCTGCTGCGGAAAGCCGATCTGGCAGGGCTTGCGGTCATCCTGGACAAGGCCATTGGCACCACCCGTTCCTTGAGCGCCGACCTGGTGAACGCTGTGCTCTGCGACGCGGACCTTGCCGATGCATTTGCCTGGGCGGCGAAAGACGCGCAAAGGACGCACGGGCTGTCGGTGCGGGTATCTGCCGCGCCAGGGCTCGGGCCGGCTGACCATGCCTCCAGGGAGTTCATGTTCCGATCGGTGAAGGAGCTGCTGCTCAACGTTGCGAAGCATTCAGGCGTCCGGAGAGCCTCGATCCGAGCCTTCGCGCCCGAACGCGGGTTGGCATCGGTGGAAGTGTCCGACAGGGGGTCAGGGTTCGACCCGGCCCGTGTCCATGCGGGAAGCATCGGTCTTTCCGCGATGCGCGAACGCGCGGCCTACCTCGGAGGCGAACTCAGAATCAGCTCCACGTCGGGGAGAGGGACGCGTGTTACACTGACGCTCCCGGTGTAGAGCGCTGGCGGTGAGTGCGCGCCACGGTACCGTCAACGGCCTGCGGCTGCTCCGACTGAAAGGCGACGTGAGAAGGTTTTGAGAAGTGTTGGTCAAGAAACGCTCTGTGCCGGCGCTCAATCGTCGGACTTGCGAGACATGGTGAGGTCGCCCGTTGTTTTCGACCCGCCTTTGCGGTCAACCAGTGCTATCTCGCCGGCGAAATTCGATCCGTCGAAGCTGCCAGTAACCTGGAACTCCTTCGGCCGCCTGACGTCAAACAGGCCGTCGTACTTGCCTTCGGAGTTCTTTCTGAAAGCGCCTGAGTAACGGTACTTCTTACCGTCGCTGTGTTCGGCAGACCAGTCGGCCTTGAGTTCTCCGTCACTGTCCTCGGTGATGGTGCAAGCGAGTGCGCCGCTCCAGCGCTCGGACTTGTACTTGCCGGAGTAGGCGCCGGCCACTGACTGCGCGGCCGGGTTCGGGCGCGGCGGCGCTGCCAATTCCCTGATCAGCGCCCGGTCGGTTGATATGAGTTCCATCATGTCTATCTGCATGTCCTTCCCGTCGGCCGTGCGGAGTTGCACCGATCCGGCCTGGAGCTTCACGAACGAGGCCTCGACCGTTTCTCCGCGGATGCTGGTCCACTTCCGCGGACTCTTGCCGGCATCTTGCGACTGGGCAAGAACTGATGTTGCCGCGACGACAGACAGGATGCAGACAGCGAACATTTTCATATGACCCTCCATCAGCCCTGGACAGCCAGGGCAAGACTCACGGAGCCTGACTCACGCGCTTTCTTGTCCATACAAGTTGCGCAGCTTGAGGCCCGAAGGCGCCGCCAGTCAAGCCAACGTGGTGACAGGGTGGGCAGCATCCCCCGCCGGGGGTCAGGTTGTGAGCCGGCTGGGCGGAACCGCCCATGGAACGTCAAGGTCCGTGAGGTGGCAATTCCGTCTGAAGGCCGTTTCGATGTATGACTCCATCTCGTTTACCGCCTGAACAGTGCCTTCCTCCCAGGGAGACGGGTGCACGTACTTGACCGGGATCTGCATGACCGGCGCGGCGTGGATCAGTTCCACCGCCTTCGTGTGCGCTCTGGCGAGCTGGAGACTGCAATATGGCGGCGAGGTATTGCCCGAGACAGCCGCGAGCAATCCGTTCATCACTAAGTCGCGCAGTGACTCCCCGTCGGGGACCGGGACGATGCGCGCGCCGTCGCGATGGATCTCGATTCGGTCCCGCCACGCGGCGTCGGAGCTCCATTCAAGACGGCCCTTCTCGCCCCGTATTGAGACGATCGGGCTGATGTGTCTGGCGCATGCGTGTGTGAAGTGACCGGAGACCGTCGGGCCTTCCTTCGTTTCGAGGCGGAAACAGGCCGTGTCCGGGCTTTCCATGTCGCGCGCCCTGTACAGTTCGGCAGTGCCGCCGGTCACCTCCAGCGCGGCGGCGGTATCGTCTCCAGCGAGAAACAGCGCCGCCATGAGCTGGTGCGCCATGGCGTTGTTGAAGGGCGAATCGCGAACGAACCCGTCTGTCGTGCGGAGCCGGCCTGCCCACGAATTGCGCGAGTAGTATATCTCATTCCTCGGCATTGCGCCGATGACGCTTGCCGAGGTGACCCGGCCGATGGCGCCATCGAGCAGCATGCGCTTGGCCTCCCAGACTTCGGGCGCATACAGGCGCTGGAACCCGACTGCGACGACGCGGCGCGCGGCGCGCGCCGCGTCGAGCATGGCATCAACATCGTCGACGCAGCCCGCGGCCGGTTTCTCGACGAACACGTGGCAGCCGGCTTCGACGGCCGCCAGAACCATCGGGCGGTGAAGGGGTATGCCGGTCGGGATGAAGCACACATCGATATTTCCCGCTTCGCGCGCGAGCATTTCCCTGTGGTCGGAGTAGATCCTGCAGCCTCCCTCCGTCATGCTGGCGCATTGCTCCCGCGCCTCACCGGGATTGATGACGGTGCAGGCCGAAAGGCGCACTTGCCCGCGCCGTGCCGCGCGCGTGATGTCGGCGTAGTGGGTTCTGCCGAAACCTGTTACGCCGATCAAACCCACCGACAGCGGAAGTCGGTGTTCCGTTGCTGAAGACGCTGACATGACAACCCCTCCGCCGCGCGAATCGCCGGCGAAGGGGCGCAATATACCCCGTGGACCCCGCCGGCGCAATCCCGCTTGGGGCGTGTAAGGGCGGAGCGATACTGATTGACCGTGCGGGAGGCGTTCCCGATAATCCGCGGCCGTTGTTCTTCCGTCAGGCAACTCTCTAACTACGGCCTGCCCCACTGCGGCGGCGCGGTTTCGATGGAGCACGCCGGGCGGCATCCGGAAGCCTCAGGCAGTACGGTGGTGTATGCCTTCCGCGAGCGCAGGAAGGACTGCTGCGGAATGGAGATCCTTGTGACGCTTCTGCTCCGCGACGTGCGCGTGTTCGATCTGGATTTCGGGCATTCGGAGTGTTGTGTCTGCATGTAGCGCAAGGAGTAAATCAATGAGCAGTCAGAAAGATCGCTGGGTTGACGGCCTGATGGGGAAGATGGATCTCGACCAGAAGGTCGGGCAGTTGATGGTGTTTGGGCTGTGCGGAACGGTGATAACGCCCGACACGGTGGAGATGATCCGCAAGTACCATGTCGGCGGCATCCGCATCAGCCAGGGCTTTCGGATAATCACGCTGATGAACGACGTCAAACCCGGCGAGGAGCCCGACGAGATCACGCTGAAGTCCATGCACCCGCCCTGCGGGCTGAACAAGGACTACGCCTACACCAAGAACCCGCCGGTCGCCAACGCCTGCGAGTTCGCCGCGATGCTGAACGAACTGCGGACGATGTCGCTGGAGCGGAAACTTGGGATACCCATTCATTTCACCGTGGACCAGGAAGGCAGCGGCTCGGACGACCTCCTCGGCGGGCAGCGGCTTTTTCCGCACCCGATGGGGCTGGCGGCCTCGGGCAGGCCGGAGATTGCCTACCGCGCCGCGAAGAGCATTGCGATGCAGGCGCGCGCGGTCGGCGCGAACATGATCCACTCGCCGGTGCTTGACGTGAACACCAACCCGCTCAACCCGGAAATAGGCACCAGGGCCTATTCCGACAACGCGAAGGATGTCACCCGTTTCGCGCTCCAGAGCCTGAAGGGGTTCCAGGAGCACAAGCTGATGGCGACTGGCAAACACTTCCCCGGCCGCGGCGAGTCCGTTGCCGACGCCCACTGGGGGATGCCGGTCGTGGATCTTGACCACAAGACGCTGATGGACGTGCATATCTCGCCGTACAAGGCGCTGATAGCCGCGGGGCTGCCTTGCGTGATGACAGCTCATTCGCTGTACCCGGCGCTGGGCGAGACGAAGCTGCCGGCCAGCATGAGCCGCGCGATCGTGACGGGTTTCCTGCGCGGCGAGCTCGGCTTCAACGGCGTCGTCACGACCGACAACATGATGATGGGCGGCATACTGAAGCAGTACGAGATGTCCGAAGCCATCGTGCAGGCGCTCATCGCAGGCAACGACCTCGTTCTCTGCCGTGACGAGAGCCCGATCCGGTTCCGGATACTGGAGTCGGTGAAGCAGGCGGTGAAGGAAGGCCGGTTGCCCGAGCAGGAAGTGGACGAGAAGGTGCGCCGCATTCTCGCGATGCGGTGGGACATGGGCCTTGCGAAGAACGGCGGGCTCGTGGACGCCGCGAAGGCCGATGCGCCGATCCGCGGCAAGTTCGTCCAGGACGCCGCGCGCGAGGCGGCGGAGCGGTCGGTGCTCGTGGTCGCGAACCGCGGGAAGGTCCTGCCGGTTGACCCGAAGAAGCGCGTGCTGTTGGTCGAGCAGATATTCCCGACGCATGCGGCCGCGAACAACATGTACTGTCACCCGGGCCTGTTGTGGGAGGAGATGGGCGTGATCGGCAAGTCGGTCGGTTCGATCGAGATCCAGAACCTGCCCGACGCGGGCGACATGGAGCGCCTGAAGAGGCGCCTTGCGCAGAACGACTATGACGTCATTGTCACGACGAACTACTACCACCACAAGGCGGCCGCGGCGGTTCCGCAGGTGGTGAAACTCTGCCAGGCCACCGGCAAGCCGGTCGTCGTGGTGACGAACACTCCCTACGTGTTCGGCGCGGATCCTTCGTATGACACCGTGCTCGCGCTGTTCCAGCCGGGCGGAAGGGAGCATATGCGCGTGGTGTCACAGATCATGTTCGGCAAGAGGAAGGCCAAGTCCCGCATGCCGGTGAATGTCTGACGATCCCACAGGGTCAGATAGGCATCTCGCAGGGTCAGACCTAGAAGCTAGAAGATAGGTGTTGACGTGGGGCGGGGGCGAGTGGGACTGCTTGGGCCTTGGCCAAGGGCAAGTCACTGGCCTCCAAGGCGGTCCGGATCGAGAAGATGGCAAGGACAGTCAAATGCTAGGTTCCAGGTCTGATCCCGGATCCTTTGTCACGTGTGTGTTAGAGTACGCATGATGAAGGAAACGAACGCACACGGCGAAGGTTCGGGGAGCCGCAGCGGGGCGCGGGCTTTGTCTCTTCTTTCCGGCGGACTGGACAGCCAGCTTGCGATACTCGTTCTTCGCGGGCAGGGTGTTGATGTCACTGCTGTTGCCTTCGACAGCCCCTTCTTCGATACGACACGGGCGCGCAAGGCGGCCGAGGGGTTGGGGGTGCCGCTTCTTGTCCTGGACTTCACGGATGACATACTCCGCATTCTCCGCAAGCCGAAGCACGGGTTCGGGGCGTGCATGAACCCATGCATTGACTGCCACACGCAGATGGTCCGGTGCGCCGGTGAAGAGGCCGCGCGGAGCGGCTTCGATTTCGTGGCGACAGGGGAGGTGCTCGACCAGCGTCCCATGTCGCAGAACCGCAGGTGTCTCGGAATCGTGGCCAATGAATCTGGCTATGCGGACATTCTTGTCAGGCCGATGAGCGCGAAGTTGCTGGCGGAAACGAAGCCGGAGCGGGAAGGACTGATCGACAGGAACCGCCTGCTTGGATTCAGCGGAAGGACTCGCAGGCCGCAGATGGCGCTGGCCAGGGAATACGGGCTTGCCGATTATCCCACGCCCGCAGGCGGGTGCCGCCTCACGGAGCCCAATTTCTGCGCGCGCCTGCGCGATCTTATCGAGCACGAGGGGATCACGGACCGGCGTTCCCTCGAATTGCTCAAGTGCGGCAGGCATTTCCGGCTTGGTCCCGCGACGAAGCTGATTCTTGGGCGGGACGAGAAAGACAATGCCATGATTGAACAGCGCGCTTCGGAATGCGACGCGCTCATGATTCCGGGTGATGACATCCCGGGCCCGACGGGGCTGCTGCCCGCGTCAGCGGACGGGGACGCCATTCGGCTTGCGGCAGGGCTTCTCGCTCATTACTCCGACTGCCCGCCCGGCAAGGCGCTCTGTGTTATCGTGAAGACCGCAGCCGGAGTTCAGACGATGGATGCAGTACCCGTGGGGCAGGACGCAGTTGACGCCAACATGATAGAGCTGAAGACGAAGGGATCTCAGCCTGTCTGAAGCAGGCCGCGCAGAAACCAGTAGGCCAACGCGACCAGCGCGACCAGGACCAGCACGCTCAGCGCCATCCATCGCCATTTCGGAGTCCGGCGCGCGGCGAAAGCCGGGGCGGCCCCCATTGGTGCCGTTCGAACGCCTGCCAGGCCGGAGGACATCACGACCGTCGGGACGGGGGCGCTGATCGGCGGCTTCGCCAGGACTGATTCGTCAACGAGAACGTCGTCGCCCGAGAACTGGATCTCCGTCGAACCGGCCATTACCGCGTCACCGGGTTTAAGGCGCGACGACACGACCATCTCACCGTTGAGCCTTGTGCCGTTGGTGGAGCCCAGGTCGCGGATCCAGTACTCGTCGCCTTCACGAATTATCGCGCAGTGGTGACTGGATGCGGCCTGGTCGGCGATGCAGATGTGGCAGTCCCGGGCGCGGCCGATGATCGTCTCGTCCTGTCCGATTTCGATCTCGCGGCCGGCGGCGGGCCCGGTTGTGATGGTGACGTTTGCCATTGTGTGATTCGTCCGGCCGGCGCGATTCTGCATCCTGCCAAACCGCAAGTTGCCGGCCGCAAGCGTGGTGCGATTATCCGCACAACCCGCCGCCGGTGTCAATCAGTCGATTGGCGGTGATTGATGGATGGGCGGGTCAGCCCGTCCTTACACGCCGTGAATCCGGCAGGGCGTCCCACGTGATTCTGCCGTCGAGCATGGTCAGCAGGGCGCGGCCCTTCATCGTTCTTCCGGCGAACGGCGTATTGCGCGAAAGGGTGCGGAACGTCGCGGGCTCAACCACCCAGTCGGAGGACAGGTCGAGCAGGGCGAGCGTGGCCGGCCGGCCCGGCGCCATGCTCGACTGCTCAATCCCAAGGACTGCGGCCGGTCCGGTCGTCCATGCTCCCGCCCAGGCAAGTTCATCCATGAGGCCCGACCGGACAAGCGCTTCGTGCGTGGCGGCTACCGCCGTTTCCAGTCCGATCACTCCGAACGGTGCGGAGGCGAACCCGCGCGCCTTCGACTCGGCCGTATGCGGTGCGTGGTCGGTTGCGAGGGCGGTGAGCACGCCGTTCGCCACGGCAGCCGCCAGAGCCGCCCGGTCTTCAGGCGTGCCCAGCGGCGGGCTCATCTTGAACGAGGGATCGGACGGATCCAGTTCCTCGGTGCTGAGCAGCAGGTGGTGCGGTGTCGCCTCGCCGGACACCCGCAGTCCCCGGGCCCGTGCTTCGGCGATGAGCTCAATCGCGCCGGCGGTTGAGACATGCTGGATATGAATGCGGCAGCCTGTCTTTTCTGCGAACTTGATATCGCGGGCGACCGCGGCCGTTTCCGCCTCGGCCGGAATGCCCTTGAGTCCGGCCTGTTCCGACTTGCGGCAGGATCGCATCGTTCCGTCCGTGGCCAGGGCATGGTCGAGGGCGTGGTCGAGGATGGGGCGGTCGAGGCGCGCCGCGATCCGCATGGCTGCTTCCAGCAGCTCCGGCTTGCCGATGTTCACGCCGTCATCCGTGAAAGCCGCCGCGCCCGCCGACGCCATGCCGGGCATGTCGGACAGCGACTTGCCGGCGAGGTCCGCCGTAACGGCCCCGGCGCACAGGGCGACCACTTCGCGGCCGGCATGCTGAAGCTGCCATCTCACCCGTTCGGGGGTGTCCACCCGCGGGGTCGTATTCGGCATCGTAAGGACGCGGGTGAACCCGCCGGCTGCCGCTGCCGCCGCGCCGCTGGCCAGAGTTTCGGCCGCTTCGTTTCCCGGTTCGCGGAAATGGACGTGCAGATCCGTCAGGCCTGGCACGAGTCTCAGCCCGGACCCATCAATCACCGTGCACGCGGGCGGGAGTTGTGCAGGCGGATTCCGTATCATGGTGCCGGCTACGAAGACATCGCGCACGCTGGCGGAATTACCTGCCGGGTCCAGAACCAGCGCGCCGCGAATCAGCAATGAGGAATGCATGCAGTCAGATTAGCGGGTCGGGCCGGCGCAGGCGAGCACGGTGTTTTGGGCGGGGCTCGCACGGCGGGCGGTTCAGCGCCCGCCATCCGCCTCTCTGTCTCTGTCTTCTCTCCGCCGCAGAACCGGGAATGGACAGCCGGACGCCGGCTGGTATAATCCGCGCGACGTTGGTCGGGGCCATTTGACGGGGGCTATCCTCATGGAAGCGGCGCAAAGCGCGGGCGGGAAAGTAGAAGAGCAGCTGTTTGCCTTCCGCAAGTCTCTGCCCATGCAGGTGGTTCTGCGTGAAGTGCTTCGCATGGCAGGCGACACCAGCGACCTGGATTGCATGGATGTCGGCGCTCCCAACTGCATGATCAGTTTCCACCTGCGCAAGAACGGCGGCGAGTGGGAAACGGTGGCAACCGGCCAGGACATGGCGTCATTCGACGCTGTGCTCGAGGGCCACACCCATCGGATAGACGGGCCCAAGCTCCCTTTTGAAAACAAGACCTTTGACTTGGTGATAGTGTTCGGCGGAGTTGCCGGAAGCCGTGCGGACATGCCGCTGATCGAGGAACTGCACAGGTGCCTGAAGCCGGACGGACGGCTCATACTCCTCGTTCGCAGGCTCAACCGCTGGTCGCTCCTGAGGCCGTTGCGGACCTGGCTGGCCAGGTTGGGCGGGGTGGACGGCGGGGAAGGTTGCAGCGAGTCAGACCTGTTCGGAGTTCTGAAGGACGGGTTCGACGTCCATGAAGTGCGGATGTTCGGGCGTTTCTTCATGGCGTTGGCCGAGATGCTGACGGCGCGCGCGTTGTTCAAGGTTGGGGCCGTGAAGGACATATCCGGATCGAGAGTCCGCAGGGCATGGGCCGCGTCGGGCATCCTCTACAGGCTGGCGTTTCAGTTGGACATGTTCCTCGTGTTTTCGCGCGGGCACCGGCTTCTCGTCATGTCCCGGCGGAGGGCCTGGCGGTCCAGGCAGGCGCCGGTTCTCGTGGACGGGCGTTCGATAAGCGAGGCCGTTTTGAGCAGGGCGCCGAGATGATCCCATTCTCCCGGCCGTCGGTGCGCCGTCTTGAGCGTGCTTGACGGGCCTGTTTTCGGTGATATGATCCGCCCCCTTGTCGGGCAGGTAGTTCGGCAGATTCTGGAGAGAATTCGATGAAACGCGTATGGCAGCCTTCGAAGATCAAGAGGAAGAGAAAGATCGGCTTCCGCGCCCGCATGTCCACCAAGAACGGGCGGAAGGTCGTGAATAACCGGCGGCGTCAGGGCCGCAAGAAGCTGACGGCGTGACAAGAAGGCGGAAGACGGCCGCAGCCGTCCCGCACAGTCCGGCATGAAGACGGCGGCAGAGACCGGTTCCACCAAGCGCCGCTTCGGGTTTGGCCGGGGACTCAGGCTCGCGCGGCCCGAGGAGTTCGACGACGTTTTCAAGTCGGGCCGACGTTTTCCGGGTCGTTCGATGGTCTTGCTTTGCCTTGCGCGCGGTGGCGGCGAAGTGAGGCTCGGCGTTGTCACGACCAAGCGTACGTTCCGGCGCGCGGTTGACCGGGTTCGCGTGAGGCGGCGTCTGCGCGAATTGTTCCGCAGGAACAGGCCGGCATTCCGCGGTTGTGCCGATATCGTGCTCATTGGGCGTGGTAGAGCCCTGAGCGAGGAGTATGTGGACCTGGAGCGGGATTTCAGGAGTCTGGCGGTGAAGGCCGGGATCCTGGACCGCGATGCGGGAGGATGATGAGCTGGCTGGTGATATGGCTCATACGGACATACAGGCTTGTGGTTTCGCCGCTTGTCGGCCCCTGCTGCAGGTTTTACCCGAGCTGTTCGACATACGCCATTGAGGCCGTGCGCCGGCACGGCGCGGCGCGCGGGATGCTTCTTTCCCTTCGCCGCATTCTGAAGTGTCACCCGCTCCATCCCGGCGGGTTCGACCCGGTTCCCGAAACAAGGAATACATTCTGATGAACAAGCAGGAAACCATCATTGTCGTGCTGCTCGTTGCGTTGCTGGTTGCGTGGGGTTTCTACAGCAGGCCATCGCCGGGTTGGCGCGAGGTACGGCCTCAGCCGGCGGCGGAGGCTGCAACAAACGCGGTCGGGCAGGCGACGGCGCCGGCGGCGGCCGAGCTGACTCAGCCGTCCGTTCCGGAACGCGAGTCGGAGCCGGCCCAGACTCAGCCAAGGCCCCTGGAGACTGTAGTCAGCCTTGAGAACGACGAACTCAAGTTGGCAGTAAGTTCGTGGGGCGGCGGTGTGATCCTCGCGGAACTGAAGCAATACAGATCGGATGTGGACAAGGACAGTCCGCCCGTGGCGTTCGATTTCGGCGCGATGCCGTGCCTTTCGATGGACGAGGCGTCCGGGATGGGGCCTGACAGGGACTATGGCGTGGAAGTTCTGCAGGGAGGCAAGGCGGCAAGGCTGTCGTTCGAAGCGCCGGGCGGGATAAGGGTTGAGCGCGATTTCGAGCTCGGGGAAGGCTACATCCTTCGCGTCACGGACAGGTTCATCAACGGCGGGGAAGAGCCGTCGAAAGTCGCGGCGCACGCCTTGCGGCTGGGACCGATTCCGGAGACTGTTGTCCATGGCAGCCGCAGCGGCGAGATGCTGGTTGGGGTGGATACGCTCGAGGACGGCGCGAAGGGCAAGACAAAGTACTGGGGGTCGAAGGATATCCCCTCCATGTTCGGCTACAAGCCCGGCATGTTCGGCTGCTCGCGGCCTCCGCAGATCGGCATGCCTGAATCGGTGAAGCAGGATATCGGGTCGCCGCTGCGCTGGGCGGCGGCGAAGAACAAGTTCTTCGTGCAGATTCTGACGCCCGACGAGCCGGCTGCCGGTGGATTCGTTCACGCTGTCCGGGATGTCTCTGTCTCCAACGCTCTCCAGCTTGTGAATGTTTCCGCCGGGCTTCAGTTCAACGAAAGGGAGGTCGCATCCGGCGGAGAATGGGTGCGGAAGACCTCGTTCTACATGGGCCCGAAGAAGTACTCGCTTCTCAAGGGTCTGGGCGCGCGCCAGTCCGAAGTCATGCAGTTCGGATGGCTTTCGTGGCTGTGCAAGCAGCTTCTGTGGGTGCTCAATGCGCTCCATGCCGTCATACCCAACTACGGCGTGGCAATCATCCTTCTTACCCTGATTGTCCGTGGCGTGTTCTGGCCGGTCACGCACAAGAGCAACGAGAGCATGCGCAGGATGCAGGAGATCCAGCCCGAGGTCGCCAAGCTGCGCGAGAAGTTCAAGAGCGACGCGCAGAAGATGAACTACGCGATCATGTCGCTCTACAAGCAGAACAAGGTCAATCCGATGATGGGCTGCCTGCCTATGCTCATCCAGATACCGGTGTTCTTCGCGCTGTTCACCGCCTTGCGCAACGCGGTTGAGCTGCGCTACGCCTCGTTCCTGTGGGTGCGCGACCTGAGCGAGCCCGAGGGGCTGTTCCGGGGCATGATACCGCTGATAGGGTCGCTCAACATCCTGCCGCTGCTGATGACTGCCACCATGGTCTGGCAGCAGCACCTGACCCCGTCTTCCGGCGATCCGCAGCAGAAGAAGATGATGACGTGGATGTCGGTGTTCTTCACCGTCATCTTCTACAATATGTCGGCCGCGCTGGTGCTGTACTGGACCGTGAGCCAGGTTGTCTCTATCGTGCAGCTTCTGCTGCAGCAGAAGAAGCGTGTGGCCGCTCGGGCTTGACGTCGCGCTCCATCAGGTCGCGCACGCTTTCGATCGGCGGCTTTCCCTCGTGGACCATTGCGCAGACTTCTTCCGTGATAGGCGCATCCACGCCGTGTTCGCGGGCGAGCTGACGCGCCTGAGCGCAGTTCCACACTCCCTCGGCGGCCTGCTTCATGTCGCCCAGTATCTTCGACACCACTTCGCCGCGTCCTATGCGCTCGCCTATGCCCCTGTTGCGGCTGAGACGGCTGGAACAGGTGACAATGAGATCTCCAAGACCGCTCAGTCCGGCGAATGTCGCCGGATGCGCTCCCATCACGGCGCCTATCCGTGATATCTCGACGAGTCCGCGTGTGATCAACGCCGCGCGCGCGTTGTCGCCGAAGCCGATTCCGTCGCTCACGCCTACCGCAATGGCAATGACGTTCTTGAGCGCACCGCCCAGTTCCACCCCGACCATGTCGTCGGTCGTGTACACGCGGAAACGGCTGTTGCTGAACGCGGTTTGAAGAAAGGTGGCGAGTTCGCGGTCGGGCGATGCGACTGTCACGGCCGTGGGCATGCGGCGGGCCACCTCTTCCGCGTGGCTCGGGCCGGAGAGAGCGGCTGTGCCGTGGATTCCGAGTGCGGCGTCCGCCACCTCCGACATGCGGCGGCAGGAGTCCGGCTCCAGCCCCTTCGCGACGGAGACGACCGGCAGCCCGTCGCGCAGCAGGCCGGCGAAGGATGCGACCGTGTCCCTGTAGTACTTTGTGGGCACGGCAAGAACCGCAAGGTCCGCTCCGTCGACGGCGTCCTCGCGGGAACCCGTGAAACGCACCCTGTCGGGAATCGCGGCATCGGGAAGGAAGCGCCTGTTTTCACGCGCGGCCTCGACCTCTCCCGCATAGTCGGGGAAGGGGCTCCACACACTGACCGTGTGCCCGTTGTCGCTCAGCACCAGCGCCAGCGCCGTTCCCCACGCGCCGTCGCCTACAACGCAGGCTTTCATTTTGCTCCCTTTCTGCGGCTGAACTCGAAGCGGTGCTCTGTGCCCTTCACAAGGCGAATGATATTGGCCCTGTGTTTGACTATCGCCGCCGCGCCCAGGGCGGTCAGCACGACAGGCAGGATGAGCCCGTCGGCGCGAAGCCAGCCCCATCCGAACACCATGATGGCGACGGCCGATGCGATTGACGCGACGGAGACATAGCGGGTGGTGACGAACAGGACCAGCCAGACTGCCAGGCCGACAAGCACAGCCTGCCAGGCGATCCCGCACAGCGCGCCGGCGCTGGTTGCTATGCCCTTGCCGCCGCGGAAGCGGAGGAAGACCGTCCAGTTATGGCCCGCGATGCAGAATACAGTGCACGCCAGCCGCGGGATGGCGGTGTCGGCGGAGGCGTCGAAGAGCAGGGCGGGGAGGATCAGGACCGGCAGAAGTCCCTTCAGGAAATCGCAGGCGAAGGTGAGGATTCCCCATCCCTTGCCGACGGACCGGAACACGTTCGTCGCGCCGATGTTCCTGCTGCCCACGGTGCGTATATCGATTCCCTTGATCCGGGCTATGAGCAATCCGAACGGTATCGAGCCGATCAGGTAGCATGCCGCGGCAAGTATGCAGTACGAGAGCAACGGACTCATACAAGAAACCTCCGTCAGGCCTTCCTTCCAGCGAGCCATTCCGCCATGGCCTTGAGCGGTACAGTGCGATCCGCCGGTAAATGCCTGGCCAGCGCCGCGACCGCCTCCGTGGTGAGGGCAGCGATACGTTCGCGGGCGTCTTCGGCCGACATCACGGAGAGGCAAGACGTCTCGCCGCCTGCTTCGCCGCGTTCCGAGTCGAGCAGGTCATCCGCCATCTGGAACGCCATGCCCACCTTCTCCCCGTACGCGCCAAGCGCGTCGGTCTGTGCCGCGGATGCGCCCGCGGCGATCCCGCCCATCCTTGTTGCGGCCGCGATCAGCGCCGCGGACTTCAGAAGGTGGATGCGGGCGACGGATTCGACCGTTGCGCCGGCAACCGTGGCGGCCAGGTCTTCCGCCTGCCCTCCTGCCACGCCCATGCTGCCGCCGGCCGACGCCAGCTCGCGGGCGAGTGCCGAGGACACCCCCGGCTCCATGCCGGCATCCGCCAGAACACCGAAGGCGAGGCATTGCAGCGCGTCGCCGGCGAGAACCGCGGTTGCTTCGCCAAAAGCCACGTGGCACGTCGGGCGGCCCCTTCTCATGTCGTCGTCGTCCATGCACGGCAGATCGTCGTGGATAAGTGTGTAGGTGTGGAACAGCTCGACGGCCGCGGCGGCTTCCGCCGCGTGTGGCGCTTTGTCGGCCACGGCGTCGGCGGCGGCGACGCATAGGACTGGCCTGACTCGTTTACCGCCGGAGAACACGGCGTAGCGCATGGCTTCGTGCAGCCGGGCCGGCGGGGTATCCGCCGAAGGCAGAATGAAGTCGAGCGCGGCCTCTACCGATTTCCTGCGCGATTCGAGGTAGCTATCCAGGCGGAACATGCGGGCAAGCTTATCGCCCGCATTCGGCGTAGGCAAGCCGTGTTCCAGGCGGAATGGCGCGCGGTGACGCAAGGTCCTTTTCCGTGCCGAACGAGACTGTCGGACAACGCGTTTTCAGAGGCGAGATTCTTCCTGGCCGGGACGGAAATCAAGTTTTCATTCGGTGAAGCGGCGAGATTGATCGCGGTATCGGGGATTGCGGTTCCGGGAATGCCATAGTCGGGGCCATATACCCGCTTGCGGGCGGGTTGCCGGCCGGTTCCCCGGGTTTATGCACCTGCCATCGCATAGCTCTCTCCGAAGTTCACGATCTTCTCCATGTTGTGGACCATGCAGTAGAGCATCCATTGGATGTTCACCTTCAATCGGCCCCGGAGCGTGAAGCGGTCCATCCTCTTCTGTGCCCGCACATTCGCGAAGACCGGTTCGACCGTACTCAGGCGTCTGCTGTAGATGCGCCTGCCTTCAGGCGTGTCGATCTTCGCCTTCATCGCATCCGTCAAACTGCCTGGCCGCTTTCCATAGAAGATGTGTACCTGCCGTGACTCCGTTCTCTCGGGATGCCTCAGACACTGCGCCCGCAACGTACACCCGCGACACGCCCTTTTCGGCGCCTGGTAAGCAATTGCCTTGTACCCGTCACCTGTGGAGAAGTTCCGGTTGCGCACGTACAACCCATGTCCGGCCGGACAGGTCAGTCTCTTTGTCCTGTCATCGAACCTGAAATCCTCAGGCCCGAACCAGCGTTTCTTCGATTTGTACCTCTGCTTGTGCTTGTCCACCGAACGGCGATGCCGGCCGGCGTTGGCGAAGCGCGGATCGCGTTTCCGAAATTCCCGGTCCGGTATGTAGGCGTCAACCTGCGCGTCCCGGCATGCCTCCAGGTTGTCCACGCTGAAGTAACCGGTGTCGGCGCTCAGTTCCACATCCTTCAGCGGTTCATCACCAAGTCCTGCGGCCTTCAGATTCCGTTCCGCCCCTTCCAGCATGGGCGCCGCCACCTTCGCATCCTCTCCCTCGCCAAAGGCCTGCGCATGCACAACGACCTGATGCTTGCCGTCAACCAACGCGTTGGCATTGTAGCCCTGTATGACTCCATGCGAACTGACCATCTTCGCCGAGTCGTTGTCAGTGACGTTGCTCTGGACCTCCTTGTTCCGCACTCCGCGCTTCGGTTGGGCCTCAGACAGGAACTTCTCGATCCGATCTGCATTCCGCTGCAACCGATTAATCCGATTCTGCTCCCGGTCCCTGTCCGGATCGCCGCCCCGGCGATCCTTCTCCCTGTGTTCCCGCACGGCCTCCTTGACCTTCGCCTCAAGCTTCTCCTTCTTCCTCTGCAGTTCGGCGTGGGTCCCGCTCCATTCCTTCGAGGCATTCGACGGCAGCTTCAGGCCATCGAGGCTGAACTGAGTTCCGCCCAACAGACCATCTTCCTCACACACCAGCAGGACCTGCGTAAACAGATTCACTACCCGCTCTTCGCCCATATCCGAAATGAACGCCGCCACTGTGCTGTGATCAGGCTTCTGACCGCAGGCCAGGGCCATAAATGTCACGTTTTCACGGCATGCGCGTTCGATCTTGCGGGAGTGCAGGATGCTGCGGGAGTAGGCAAACAGCACAACCTTGAGCAGCACCTTCGGGTCGTATGCACGCCGGCCTGTCCCGTCGTTGCGATACTTCTCGTCGAAAACCGACGTGTCTATCCGTTCCTCGATCAGGCGGTGGATGGCGTATTCAAGCGTGCCCGGCGCCAACTGTTGCTCCAGCGACACCGGTATCATCATCAGTTGGTCGTAGTCGTACGGCTTGTATCGCGGCATGGCGTCCTCCTCTGCCGCAAAATGACCGCTTAACTCGTGCCAACTCCCTCCCAAATACCAGAAAACATGCAGAGGACGTTTTTCGACAGTCTCAACGGTGGCGTTCACCCTGAGCCGCGCTGGCGGCGATAGGGTGCGACGCCGGGTGTGCGCCCATCATGGGTGCGTTGTAAATGGAGTGCAAGTCTCCTGTAGGAGGAACCGCATGGTGACATGACAGACCTACTACGCGAGGCCAACTCCGGGAGGGCAACCGACCGGGGGAAGGAAGGCTAGCGGAAACCAGCGGGCTGACGGACAGAAACCGCATACAAGGCCGGGCACGCCTCGACGAGCTGGCACCACACAGCGAAGTCGCACGGTTCGGGCGGGCAGGTAAATGCGGCGGCCGCGCTGGGAAGCAACGCGTCCTTACGTGGGGAGATCCCGACGGGGCAACCCGAAGGGAAGTCAGCAGAGGTCGTACTACCGTGCAGCGAGCCGGGGGCTGAAAGACGCCCATGTAAACTGCGAAACCGGAAGCCTCGATGTCGGGAAGGACCGAACTGGCGGATGAGTACTCGACCAAGGAGAGGATGCCGGCGCCGACGACGCCCGCATGGGCGAGGCTGCTGGTAAGTGCCGCTTCATGGGAGATAGAGAGTGCTCGGACAATGATCTTCGGATCATGTCGTGCGTTCATGGACAACCTTGAACGTACCGCCGGAACCGCCCGGTACGGACCCGTACGCCGGGTGGTGTGGGACCCGTGGCTGGCTGAGGTTGTGCTCAGTCAGTCACGGGGACCCGATTCGGCCCGACATTGTTGCCGAGACCCTTTCACCTTGCCGTTCCAGTATTCAACGTAGGCGAGGTACGCCTTCTTGCTCGTCAGGAAAGGAAGATGTTGGGCGGCGGTCAACTTGTGCGCGTGCAGTGTGCTTACGCCGCTGCGCCGTGCCTTCACCAATCGGTGGTGTCCGTCGATCAGGTTGAACCGGCCGGGAGAGATCTCCGCGAGCACCAGGGGGCGCGAGATGTCAGCCGACTCAACATACAAATCGTCAAGCGGTGACACCACTTCATCGAGATCGTCCACTGCAACCTCGACGCAGGCAACATCCGTCGGATTGCGTGAGATATGCTCAAGCATCTTGGTGATATTGAACTCGAACACGCCGTTTGGAAACAGCTCGTCCCCGGCGTTCACGGGGCACGGAACGAACCCGTCATCGACTCTGAATGCCTTCGTCATCTTCCTCTCAGTGCCGAACGTCGAGGCTGAGGGTTCGCGTGGAGCGCAGCGGAACGCGATACCCTCCGGCCTCTGGTTGGCCGTTGTCTCAGATTCGATTTACTACAACATACTCCACAGTCTCAGCACCTGCTGGAAGCGTTGGAAATCCGGACCAGTTGTTCTGCCTGGCCCTCGCCTCAAGCCAATCGGAAGCATCGCGATCCGCGATGCAGACATGAAGTTCCCAACGACCCGGGGTTGCGAGGCGAACATTGGTCTGATTCCAGCGCTTCATTGTGTTCGTTACTTGGGTGGGAGGGTGCATCAGGAAGAAGTTAGAACTCTCCTTCGCCAGAACCCAAAGCCGATACCCTTGGGGGATCGTTCCCTTGAACGTTCCCCACATCTCATCGTAAACAGGAACCTCGATGTTGTCTCCGTTCCGAGGTGTGTTGATGGTGAATACGGCCGCAACACTTGCGGCCGCCTGCTGAAGTGCGGAAATATCAACGGCCTGTCTCGTGATAGCCTCCTTGTTCCGGCGACCAACGACTAGACTGATGATGGCTGTTAGCAGGCCTGCAAGTGATGCGACCAAGGCGACGACCTCAGTAATCATTTCCATATGTTTCACTCCGTCATAGAACGTTGCGGCACGTCGGCGACGCGAATAGCGACGGCCGGGGCCGTTGTTGACTGTTCCCTTTTCTAGTATATGGGCGTTGCCTCCAAGGATGACTGGTTGACAGGAATGCTCGCCAAACCGCGGTCTTCCATAATCTTCTTCACCAATTCCAAGAACCAAGTCGGGGACTCTGGTGCAACGTACACGGCCTCAATGAGATCCGAAAGGTTGACCGGAAGTGTCAACCCATGATGGGGTGATTCGGCCTCACTGTCAAACACATCGAATGCAGGAGACTCGGCGTGCAAGGCGAGTGCCCGCAGTTCCCGTTCGTGTTCAAATGACCGCCGTTTGTATAGAAAGGGCTGGAACGGGCTCACTTCAGGTATCCAGTCACGCTCGTAGTCAACGTACTGAACCGACGCCACACGCACTTTCCGAGGAAGGGCAACTCGCAGTTTGCCTACCGTTGATCTGATCGAAATGGCCTCCGATGTTGTGGCGTATATCTTCCACATGGCGGCAGATTCGTGCTCGCTCACGTGCCAACAACTGACTGCGATCCAATCTCTGAGACGACGAATGAATTTCGGGTCCAATCCTGCAACGGCAGCCATTCTACCCAATCGCGATCGAACAAGCTCATTCGCTTTTGAGAAAGACCCCTCGCAGGGGTCATCCAGTTCTCGGATCAACGGCATGTACAGGTGCGAGTGGGCAATGAGGTAGCTGAACTTAGTGAAGTCCATATATCGCCAGATCGTGGTCCCGTCACATGGGCGAACAAAGACCTGGTTCTCACGCTGTTGCAGAAACTCATCGAGTCTAGCGATGCCTTCTTTCCTTGCGGCGACAGCCGCAGCGAGAGCCCCCTCTTCTCCAAGGCGATGACAGGAGAACCCCTTCTTTGCATGTCCGCCTTCAGGTGTTGGCCAGTGCGATTCCCAAAAATCATATGTATACGATCTGCCATCAGGCCTAGGGAAGGTGGTCGTTACCTTCCGCACACCAAGAATACCGCTGGTGTTTCTGCAATCTGGTCGCAGACGGTAACGTTTGCCAAGTTGGGGTTGGAATTGAGTCTCGTATGCGTCGCGGAATGCCTTTGCTGCCGCAAGAGCCTCGTCCTTTCCGCCGTACTCCGCGTCAGTAAAGCATTCATGAACACGCTTGCCACGGACATGGAAGCGCACGTAGTAACCGTGTGTTCCGCCGCCAGAACGCTCAGGCCGTTCGTAGTCAACGCGAGTGATGTTACGCAAGGGGTTCTTGCTTGAGTATCCTCGTCGTTTCATGGTTTTCGTCTCCGGCCAACCACTGTATTAGACAGCCCGACTTCGTTTATACAGGTATTGAGTCAGTCAATGCCTGAAAGCGAGCGGGGTTGCCTGACTTGGGAGTGAAAGTACGCCTGAGAGTGGGTGTTGGCAATGGGTTTCTGTGCTTCAGAGCGCGGAATGCGACGGCAGAACGTTCACTGGTTGTGAAGGCGCGGATGGATAGGCAGATTTCGGATGTGGCTTCAAGCAGTGTTCACAGTGGCCGGGGCGGATCACGGCCCGGCGCGAGGGGATGATGGCGCGCGCGGGATGGATGCCGAGGTGCGAAACACCGGCTTTGGCTGGAGGAATCGGGTGGCGAGGGTGCGGTAGAAATAGCGCACTTGATCCACTGCGTCAGGCAGAAAGGCCAAGGCGTTCATTGCCATGTTGAGAATGGTATTGATGGTCGTTGCGCCCGGTGAAGGATGACGGGGATCGCCGATGTCGTCGTGATGGCCGCAAGGTTGAGTCGGACCGGAAGAGATGGGGGCAACCGCCGCCGGCGTTGATGCCAAACCGTTCAGCACTGCGTGAACCCGGGCGAGCGGGCTTTGGATGCCGGAGGGAAGTATGCACCTTTGGTAAAGCATTGTGGTCTCGACGGATGCGTGACCGAGCGCCACCTGAACAGTACGGATGGACCAGCCGTTCTCAAGGCAGTGAACCGCATGGGTATGACGCAAGGTCATGGCAGTGATGACCTTCGGTATGCCAGATAGATGTCCGGCGGCCCGGACAACCGATTCCGCCGCCCTTGTCGAAAG